>Ga0268386_10000425_pt1 | contig 26469 bp, 22 predicted proteins | sample RVTome_15_FD_200260 | JGI IMG/M metagenome (GOLD analysis project Ga0268386, IMG submission 200260) | Soil microbial communities from uranium-contaminated site in the Upper Colorado River Basin, Wyoming, United States - RVT150D86... ... | reverse complement strand
TCCGCGATCGCCCCACCGCGCGCCCGAGTCCATCGAGGCTGCGCGCCCCCTTGGGCTCGGGAGCGGCCTCAGTGATTGCGGCGGGAGCGCACCGGGAAGCGGGGAAAACCCGAGACCTCGAGCGACAGCAGGTCCAGCTCCGGATAGGGCCAGGTCGAGCTGCCGTTCCGCCACGGTGAGCGGCCAACGGGAGCGGTCCCCTCTATCCGGCTGCCGGTCCTGCTGGGATCCATCGGCTTCATCTGCCCAACCCCGGCCGTCGCCGCACGTGGCCGCCTTCTTCCACGTGACAGTATATAGGACAAATTGGACTTCTGTCAAACAATAAGTCAGACTCAATGACCCAGTGGCTCTCAGCGATTTGATGGTCCTCTCGGAAGCGCCTATATTTGTCGATGAGCAGGCCCGGGTATCTCCCGGCGCCTCGAGATCGCGCGAAGCAGGAGGAGGGCGGGCGAAGGTCACGGAGCAAGTACCCGACCGGGGGCGAGATCCACGGCGGTGACGTTGCCCGTTGACCGCGGTGGGCGCACCCGCGCCAGGCCTTCTCTTCACGCGGCGGGCTCCCGGTGCCGTGGACGGTGGTTGAGCTACGATGAGACCCACGGCCCGCGCGGGCGAAGCCGATGAGGAGACTCGGCCCTTGGAGGATCCGGAGCGCATGAGCGAGGCCGCGCTGCCGCGCCCGCCGGCGGTCGACGAGGTGGATTCGGCCCTCGATCGCGCGGTGCGGGCAGTGGAGGACCTGGCCAGCGCGAAGGCCGGCGCCCGCGGCTCGCACCTCGAGGTCCTCCGGGAAAGGGTGCGGGAGCTGGGCGAGGTGGCCAGCGCGGCGGCCGCTGCCGCCGGGAGCGCCGAGGAAGCCCGCGAGCGCGCCCAGGCCGAGAGCCAGGCGAAGGACGACTTCCTCTCACTGCTCTCCCACGAGCTGCGGACCCCGGTGGGTGGCGTGCTGATCTGGACCCAGCTCCTCCGCACCGCCGGAGACGACCAGGCCGCGGCCGAGAAGGCCGCCGACATGATCGAGCGCAGCACGCGCGCCCTCGTCCAGCTCATGAACGACCTGTTGGACGCGTCGCGCCTCGTGGCGGGGAGACTCCTGGTGGAGGTCCGCCCGGTGGACCTCGAGGGCGTCGTGGCCGCGGCGGTCGAGGCTGCACTGCCCGCCGCCCAGGCCAAACGGGTCCGCCTCGACCGCGTCGCCGGCAGCCGGACGACGGAGGTCGCGGGTGACCCCGCAAGACTCCAGCAGGTCGTCGGCAACCTGCTCTCGAACGCCGTGAAGTTCAGCCCGGAAGGCGGGCGGATCGAGGTGAGGGTCGAGGAGGGTCTCTCGTCGGTCCGGGTGGAGGTCCAGGACGAGGGACCGGGGATCGACCCCGGGCTGCTCCCCACCCTCTTCGACGCGCGTCGGCGGCGGAGGGCCGGCTCGCCTGACCGGGGCGGGTTGGGTCTGGGACTGACGATCGCCCGGCACCTGGCCGAGCTGCACCACGGCTCGCTGGAGGTCACGAGCTCCGGCCCGGGAATGGGGAGCACGTTCACGCTCGCGCTGCCCGTGACCGTCCGTCAGGACCGCGGGCTGGCGGTGGCGGCCATGCCCGCCGGGAGCACGCACCCGGACGAGACGGCCGGCAGTGTCGAAGGGCTCCGCGTGCTCCTGGTCGACGACGAGGAGGGCGCCCGGGCCGCCTTGAGCACCGTGCTGGAGCTGCTGGGTGCCCGCGTCACCGCCGTCTCGTCGTGCCGGGAGGCGCTCGCGCAGCTCGATCGGCAAGCGCCGGACATCCTGCTCAGCGACATCGCCATGCCCGTTGAGGACGGCTACGACCTCATCCGCCTGGTTCGCCGCCGGGAGGACGCCTCGGCGGTGCTGCCCGCAGTGGCGGTGACGGCCTACGCGGGCGTCGAGCATCGGCAGCGGGCGCTCCATGCGGGCTTCGACGAGCATGTGGCGAAGCCGGTGGATCCAGACCACCTCGTCCGGGTGATTGCCCGGGTCGCCTCATCGCCCGGAAAGATGGGAACGTGAATTGCAGGTCCCGTCAATCGCAAGGTGTTCAAGCGTCGATGGGGCGAGGCTACGACCGTGTTTCCTTTCTCCCCGCCCCGGCCGCCGCGGCCGGGCGCGGTTCCGAAGCCGAGAGCGAGACCCCCGAGGCTGAGGGGTCTCGTTCTCTGGTTCCGGAGTTGAGCGGCCCGGCCGCGAGGCGCGTGTAGAGCCGTGGGCAAGTCGAAGTTCTCCCGCGACGTCGAGGAGCGCGAGGATCTCTCCTGGTCGGGCACCTCGAGCGCCGGATTGACCGCCCTCGACCAGGAGCGTGAAGCGTCGCTGGCCGACGAGGGTGGGCGCTCGGGCGCCGTCATGGAAAGCCAGGACGAGAGCCTCGTTCGGCACGGCGACGATCGAGGAGGCCTCACGTCGTCCGACGGCCGCCGCGGGCTCGGCTTCGTTCTGGTGGCGGCCGCGGTCCTCGGTCTGGCCGTCCTTCTCATCCGGCCGCCAGCGGCGGACGCCTACGGCTCGCTCCCCCCGTCGTAAGGGCCCCTGGCCGGTTGTAGCTTCTACAAGGACCGCACTTCTGTTTCTACACTTGCAGCTCGTCCACGACACGCTGGCGCCGTCCGGAACCCGCTATCCGCCACCGTGCAGGTGGCACGACCGTTGCTCGGAGCGCTGATACGCCGCCTGTCCTCAGGCGCTTCAGGGCTCGACGGCTTCAGTCTCGCGGCCGGACGGCGGAGGAGGGGCCAATGGCAAGCACTGCGATGCGTCGGTCGGTAGCGCGTCTGGACCGAAGCCGCGTCGAGGTCTCGGACAATCCGATCGCGACGCGGGATCCGGCCTTGGGCGCCGCTCTGGAGAGGGCGGTGGGCGACGCGCTGAGGGATGAGGGTCTAGGCCCGGTCCACGTGCGCTTCAGCCTGTGGCGGGACGGCTCGCGCGGCGTCAGGTTCGTATGCAAGGTCGAGGCGCCGGGAGACGAGGCGTCGGGAACGCCACCCTGGCGCTGGTGGTCGTGGCTGAGCCGCCGGCCCGAACAGCTACGGGACGACCTCGTCCGTGGGCTGCAGGCGCGGCGCGAGCGGCTCGGCAGCGCGGCGGCCGCCGGCGATGGCTGGACGCGGAGCCGGCGGAGCGACCGAGGGTGCTGATGGAGACCATGCGAGACGGATACGGCGTGGTGGAAGGAACCGCGGGTGAGGACGCGTCCGAGGAGTACCGCGTCAAGCTGTATCGGATCCGGCTCTACCGGGAGCCCCGTCCGTCGGGGGACCGTCAGGTTCCGGCGGACAACGATCCGAACGGGCCGGAGTCCTTCCGCCTCCGCCGACGCCAGCGACGCTGGTGGTAGCCGGCGCGGCTGGCCCTGCTCAGCGCCCCGGCACTTCGGCCTGACGCTCCTCCCAGAGGTCGTGGGGACGTCCGAGGTCGTCCCGCCGCGGTGTCGGCCGTCGCTGGCGGGATCCGGCGCGCGTGTCGTCGGCGTCGTGGCGTCCCGAGCCGAGGAGGACGTCGAGGGCGCGCCGCGTCGCCCGCCACAGCGCCGAGAGCTCGACGAGCGGGGCGCTTCCACGCTCGACGGCACACCGCACGAAGCCCGACGCCGCTGCGAACCTCTGGGTGGCACCGGTGACGACCGCGTCCAGCCTGCGGGTCTGCTCGACCGCCTTGTCGGAGACCTCCGCCAGGTTGCGGGCCACGCGTGCCGCTTGATCGAGGCTGGGCTCGAGTCCTCCCTCCAGGCGGTGGGTCAGGTCGTCGACTCTCCGGAACAGCCGGCTGGCCGCGATCCCGAGGCCGATGAGGAACGCCGCCTGCACCAGGGCCGAGAACGCGATGATGCCGAGCAAGGTCGTGCTCAGAGTGTCCATGGTCCCCCCTGATGTCCCCGAACCGGGTGGCTCGCCATCGAGCTCACGCCGCGCACCCCTGCGAGGCTCGGTGACACGATCATAGCATTCTCAAGGAACGCTCACGTGTGAAGTCACTTCATCTGACCTGGCTCTCCGAGCGCCGGATGCTGAGGAGCGCGATTGCGTCAGGCGTGGGGCGACCCGCGGCGCGGCCGCGGACGCGGGGCGGACAGCCGGGGTCCGGGGGGCGAGCCTTCCCGTGGGGCACGCGCCCGCCGGGTCACGGGCGCGGCGGCAGGCGAGGAGGCCTCGGCCCGTGCCGGGCCGCGCCCGTGATCGGTATGTAGTCGAGCTCGCGGCCCTCGGCCACGCGGCGCAGCAGCAGACCCCCGCGGCTCATGTCGCCGCGACCCACGAACTCCGAGGGGAAGCGCAGGCGTTCGCCGAGCACCGGCGCCAACACGTCCACGTATTTCCCGGTGGCGACGCTCCCGAGCAGCACGACCTCGCCGTGCGGGCCGATCCGGCGCGCGATCCGCTCCACGTCGCGCAGGAGCGGCGCCCCGTAACGCACGTCGCCGGCGTCGATGCCCACGGAGCCGAACCGCCGGAGCCCGGCGACGTCCACCGGCGCATGGGCGGGGAGGAGCCCGTCCGTCGGGGTGATGACGAGGATCCCGGCGCAACGAGCCGGCGGCCGCGCGAACGCCAGGGCATAGGCCAGCTTACCGCGAAAGTAGAGCCCGCTGAGGAACGCGAACGCCTCGCCCAGCGGGACGCCGGGCGGAGTGCGCAGCCGGCGCGCGAGGTCGAAACGGGCGTCCTCGTGGAGGAGGATCCGGGCCCGCTCCCCGCCGCAATGCGCCGGTGAGAGCACGAACAGGCGGCTCATCGCCTGCCCGGCGCGGGGATCATCCGGCGGGCCGGACGGCCCGGCGGAAGCCTTCGGCGGGCAGCACGTTCAGCACCTCGCCCCGCCGCACCCAGCCGCGGCGCGCCGCGTCGACACCATGGCGCAGGTTGCGCAGCTCCGCCACGGAGTGCGCGTCGGTGGAGATGACGAAAGGGACGCCCCGCGCCCGAGCGGCCCGCACGCCCTCGGGGGGCATGTCCAGCCGGCGGGGATCACCGTTCACCTCCACCGCCACCCGTGACGCCGCCGCCGCGTCGAGGACCTCCTCGAGTCGGCACTCGATCGGGGGGCGGCGCCCGACCAGACGGCCCAGCGCGTGGCCCCAGACCTTGAAGTACGGCAGCCGCATGGCCCGGACCAGGCGGCGGGTCATCTGGTCCGAGTCCATCTTGTGGCGGGTATGGATGCTCGCCACGATCACGTCGAGCTGCTCCAGGACGGCGTCGGGATAGTCGAGCGAGCCGTCGGCGAGGATGTCCGATTCCGTCCCCCGCAGGATCGTGACCCGGACGCTCTCCTGGACGCGCGCGATCTCGTCCCACTGCCGCCGGAGCCGGTCGAGGGTGAGACCGCCGGCGTAGCTCGCGGTGGGGGAGTGGTCGGTGATGGTGATGTAGTCCATGCCCAGGGCCTCCGCCGCCCGCGCCATCTCCTCCACGGTGTTGCGACCGTCGGAGTAGCGAGTATGGCAGTGCACCAGGCCGCGGACATCGTCGGCGGCCACGAGGTCGGCGGGCAGCTCCCCGGCCAGGGCCGCCTCCACCTCGCCCAGGTCCTCCCTCAGCTCGGGCGGGATCCAGGCCAGACCCAGGTGTCCGTAGAGCCCGGCCTCGTCGTCCACGCGGACCGTGCGCGGGCCGCTCCGGAGCTGCCGTTCCTGCAGGACCAGGCCGCGCTCGACCGCCAGAGCCAGGAGCCTTCGTCGGTGGGCCTCCGATCCGGTGGCCTCGTTCAAGACCACTGCGTACTCGGTCCGGCTCGCGGTCCGGAGCTCCGCCTCGACCCCGCCCACGAGCCGAGCGGTGAGTGCCGCTCCGTGCGCCGGGACGGCGGCCTCGATCGTCGGGAACCGCAGGAAGCGGGCGCGGGCGCCCTCGGGATCCCCGGTTGCCACGACGACCGGGACCCGTTCCACCGACTCGTGCCGCCGGCGAAGCGCGCCCGCCAGCTCGGCTGCCTCGGTCCCCGGCCACGCCCTCAGGTGCGCCAGGAGCTGCTCGCCGACTTCGAGAGCGACGTGGATCGGCACCGCGGTCCCGCGGCGGGCCCGCTCGCCAACGCCCTCGAGGATGCGGGCCTCGGTCGCGGCACCGAAGCCGGGGAGGGCTCGGACACGGCCGGCGAGGCAGGCGGCTTCGAGGGCAGCCACGCTGTCGATCCCGAGGGCGGCGTGGAGGGCCGAGATGCGCGAGAGACTGAGCGAGGGGACTTCGGCCAACTCCAGCACACCAGGCGGCAGCTCCGCCCGGAGCCGCGTGAGAACCGCCGCTTCGCCGGTCCGATGCAGGTCGCCGATCACCGCGGCGATTCGAGGGCCGATGTCGCGAAGACGGGTCAGCTCGCCGGCCGCCACCAGCGGGCCGACCTCTCCCGGCAGCTTCTCCAGCGCCCGCGCGGCGCGCTCGTACGCGCGGCTGCGGAACGGAGCGTCTCCCTTGAGGGCGATCAGGCGGCCGATCTCTCGAAGGGCTCGAGCGATCCCGAGGCGGTCCATCGTCGGCACGGATCGAGTGTGGACGGCGGGCGCGGTCCACGCAAGCGAACGGCCGGGGGAAGACGCGCTGCGCGAACGTTGAAAAGCTTACCGGACACGCCGGCAGCGCCTCAGGCCGTTGCCCATGAACCCGTGCTCGGCCGTGCAAACACGGCGCCTGGGCTGGCATTCAACTTGCTCGTTCCCTTGTGGTGAGAGGGAAGCCATGTTCAAGAGGGTTCGTACTGCATTCATGATGGCCGTGCCTGTTGCCGTTTCGCTGAGCCTGTGTGCCGTCCTCGCGCCGCCCGTCCATGGACAGACCGGCGTCAGCAGCCCGGACGACACGACGCTCACGTTCGCGAACGTGGAGGTCGTGGAGGTGAATCCCAACGACGGGACCCTGGTCGTCCGGAGCCCGGGCGGCAGCGACACCCGCACCGTCCCGGTCGCGCCCCGGCTGCCCGGGTTCCTGGACCTCCAGACGGGTGACCAGATCATCGTGGGGATCGAGAGCCAGCGCGGCACCGGCGTGGAGCGCATCGCCTCGATCCGGTTCGCCATCTCGCCGTCCCGCGCCCGTACCGCGGGGATCGGTTCTCCCCAGGGCTTCGCTCGTACCAACCTGCCCGCCCAGGTGATCGACATCGACCCCGAGGCACGGACCGTGACCGTCCGTCTTCCCGGGATGGGGGACCGCATCCTGCAGGTGGACGAATCGGTGGCCGGCCTCGACGAGCTGAGCCGTGGCGATCGGATCCTCCTCACCGTCCAGGACGACCCTTCGACGACGCAGGATGTCGTCACCGGGATCCGGCGGAGCACGTTCGCGCCCACCGGCCACACCCCCGCAAGGAGGGGCACCGGCGTGGGCCAGTCGGCGGCGCCACCTGCGGTGGCGGCTCCGGTGGCAACTCAGACACCGACACCGACCCCGACACCGACCCCGACCCCGACCCCGACCCCGACCCCGACACCGACCCCGACACCGACCCCGAGTCCCACCGCCACTCCGACGCCGAGCCCCACCGCGAGCCCGAGCGCCTCGCCGACTCCCGTCCCCAGCCCCACGGTCAGCCCCACGCCGCCCGGACTGGTGCCGGGCACCGGCGACGCCAACCCGGGCGCCGCGACGGCGGCCGTCCCGCGTGTGCTGGTCGGTACACGCGTCCAGGTGCCAGGCGCCACCGCCGTCTCGCCGGTCGCGCCCGTCCGCGTGGCTCCGTCCGGGGCTCTGGTGGGCGGATCGTTCTTCGGGGCCGGACCCGGGATCGCCGGTCCCGGGATCAGGGCGCCGGCCGCCCGGGGGTGACGGTGACGACCGCCAGCTCCGGGCGGCAGCGGAACCGCACCGGAAGCGTCGAGGTGCCGATCCCCCGGCTTACGTACATGCGCGTGCCGGCCTGCTGGTACCAGCCCGCCACGTAGCCACCGCTACCGTGGGGCAGCCAGAAGGGAGGGACGAGCGGGGGACGGACCTGCCCCCCGTGGGTGTGTCCGGCCAGCGCGAGGTCGACCCGCCCCGCGACCGCCTCCAGGAGCACGGGGGCATGGAAGGCGGCGAGCCGGAAGGCGTGCTCGGGAGCGCCGTCCAGCGCGGCGTCCGCGTCGGGCTGTCCAGTCCAGGGATCGTCGAGCCCCATGACCCACAGGTCCCGCCGCGGCGCCCGACCCTCGTCGACCAGCAGCGTCGCGCCAGCCGCGCGGTAGAACGAGCCCTCGTCCGGGTGGCGGCGCCAGTTCTCCCAGTTTCCCCGCGACACCCAGACCCCGAGCGGTGCTCGGATCCGGCTCAGCACCTCGCCAGGTCCCGCATAGACCGCCTCGTCGATCCATCCGTCGCCCGGAGCGACGAACCCCGCGTCCTCGACCAGGTCGCCGGTGACGACCACGATATCGGGGCGTTCTGCCGCGAGGAGGTCGAGGAGCTTCCGCTCCCGCCGGCCGAGGCCTCCGGTGTGGAGGTCCGACAGGTGCGCGATCGTGACCGGGGAGAAGACCCGTCCGACGACTCGGTGGCGCGTCACCTCGATCCAATACGGCTCGACGGCGAGCGCGTAGAGGGCGAACACGGCCGCGGCGGCCATCAGCGCGACGGTGAGCCGTCGCCGTGTCAGGAGGCGGTCCGCGCGGTGTGGGCGAGCGGCGTCGCGCCCCAGCCTCCGCTCAGGGCCTCGCGGTTCGCCCGGACGAAGTCGTTGGCCAGCCCCACCACCTCGTCGTTGTTGAGCGTCGCACAGGTCAACATCGACGTGTTGAGGACCTGGAAGGGCGTCTCCAGCCCGGGCAGGCCCGCTACCGGACGGTCCTGGTGGCGCACCGTCGGAAGGGCCTGGACGTAGCGCTCCCGGTGGATCGAGCGGACCACCACGTCCTTCTCGTCGAAGTCCGGGAACAGGCGTCGCACTCCCTCCCCGACGAAGCGTCCGAGCAGGCTCTCGTCGGGCTCCTGGAGGAGGGGGTCGTCGCTGTCGGCGTATTGCGGGAGGTAGACGAGGCTGCGGCCCGCGGTCTGGGTGCGCGCGTCGACGAGGTTCGTCATCTCGATCAGGCCGGTGAGCTTCACCGACTCGTCGCCGATGTTCAGCACGTAGTAGGGCGTCAGGGGCCGCTTCAGCACGAGCACGAGGCAGGCCACTCCCAGATACGCCTTGCCGGTCGGGTAGGTCTCGGCGGTCCGGTCCACGTGGCCGATCAGGTCGGCGGAGACGAGCTTCCGGGCCAGCCGGGTGGGGGCGGTGAAGAACACCTGGTCGTAGACGTCGGAGCGCGGCGGCGACCCAGGGCCACCCGCCACCACCTCGCAGCGGCGCCGCCCGTCGCTGCCCGCCTCCCCGACTCCGGCCATGCCTTTGGTGGTGATGGCCGAGACCGGCTCGCCCAGGCGCAGCTTCACGCCGCGGCCGGTCAGGACCTCGACCATGCGCTCGATGACGCGCCGGTACCCGCCGCTGCAGTAACCGAGCTTCTCCCGGTTGCTCGCGCGCGTCCGGGCCTCGTACAGGCGCTTCAAGGTCGCCCAGATGAACACCGCCGCGACCTCCTGGTGGAGCGACCCGAACTTCGCCCGCAGCAGCGGCTGCCAGAACACGTCGTAGGCGTTGCGGCCGCAGATCCGGATCAGCCATTCCCGGGCGGTGATCCGGTACAGCTTCATCGGGTCCGCCAAGCGGGTGGCATAGAGGACCGATGCGCCCAGGCGTGCCTTGTCGAGGATCGAGAGGAGCGGGAAGCGCAGGAGGTCGGCGTTGCTGCTCATCGAATAGAAGCGCCCGCGCGCGAAGTAGCCGGTCCCCGTCGCCGTCCAGCGCAGCTCCCCGCCGAGGCCGATCTCCTCCAGCAGCGAGACCAGTCGCCGGTCTTGCGGCGCGATCACGTGGTAGAAGCGGTCCCAGGTGAACTCGCCGTAGTCCTGCGCCCGTGCCAGCCCCCCGAGGACGGGGGCGGCCTCGATCAGCTCCACGACGTGGCCCATCGCGCTGAGACGGTGGCTCAGGGTCAGGCCGAGGATCCCCCCGCCGATGACGGCCACCTTCATGGGCCGGGTGGCCAGGGCCGCGTCGGGCGCGCTCAGGCGCCGACCCTGCGCCGCGGCACGCGGCCGGCCGCCGCCGCCTCGGCGTGCTGTCGCATTGTCACCGGCTGGAACCCGGCCTTCGACACGGCCTCGACGATCCGGTCGAAGACCTCCAGCTTGTACTCGGTGGCCAGTCCCATCCCGGGGAAGAAGGCCAGCGCCTTGACGCGGTCCCCGCCCAGGAAGTCCAGGGGGTGGAGCAGGAACGACGGGTTCACGCCCGACCAGGACAACAGCCTCAGCGCGGTGGCGAGGTACGCCTCCATCAGCCCCCGGGAGAACGTGGCCAGGTAGAGCAGGTAGCTCATGTGGATCGGCGTGCGGAACACGGGCATGGTGGTGACCGGGATCTCCACCAGCTCCTTCCCGTCGACCTCCCACAGGTACGGGTGGAGCGGACGCAGGCCGTCCTTCACCGAGCCGAACAGCGCGGCGCGCTTCTTCTTCTCCTCCTCCGAGAACCCGGAGGACTTCCAGAAGTAGTACGCGCGCATCAGCGGCCCGAGGAACGTGGGATAGGTGGAGCCGTCGTAGCGGTAGCCGTGGGCAGCGAGGACGCGCAGGAGGTCGTCGCTGAAGGTGAAGCCGGGCCCGCGGAAGCCCACCGGCCGGCGCCCGGTGGCCTTCTCGATCTGCTCGTGGGCGGAGCCGATCTCCCGCTCCATCTCCGGCCGGGTGTACAGGTGCAGCCAGGGCTCGTGGTGGAAGGAGTGGTTGCCGATCTCGTGACCGGCATCGGCGACCGCCCGGAGCGCTTCGTGGTTCTTCCCCAGGGCGGCGTCCTGGCCCACCACGAACACCGTAAGCGTGATGCCGTGGCGGCGGAAGCGCGGCAAGGCGACCTCGATGAGGTCGTCGAGGTAGGAGGGGAGCTCCTCCCACCCGGCGTCGCCGTGGGTCTTCATGTAGGACCACTGGTTGTCCGCGTCGAGCGACAGGCTGATGAACCGGGTCCCCGGATCGGGCAGGCGAATCGCTGCTTCCGCCCCCTGGTCGTCGGCGGGCAGACCGGCGGCCATCGGGCTCAACCCCGCACCCTCGAGCGTCGTGACACCTCGGAAGCCTCCTGCCGGCGGAAGATCGGCTCATGGATCAGCCTGATGTGGCGGCGTACCGTCCTCAGCGTCCTCATCCTGGAGGCCCCGAGCAAACAGGCCTCGAGCTCCACGATCCGCGCTCCCGCCAGCCGCGCGCGGATGAGCCTGGAGGGGGCGAGCGGACGGCCGGACAAGGCCGTCCATCCATCGCAGGCGACCGGCCCCACGACGGCGGGCGGAGCCGGTATGTCGCCGCTGGTGGCGCTCACACCGTCGTCGCCGCCCGGACGAGCCGCGAGGAGAAACCGGCGAACGGCGGAAGCGCCTTCACCGGGCCGGGGTCGACGACGGCACAGCCGGTCCCGCAGGTCGAGGCCAGCTTCTGCACGTCGGAGAACCGCGCCCGGTTGAAGTCGTCCCGCGCGTAGCGCTCGTTCAGGAACTCCAGCAGGGCTCGCACCTCGTTGGCGACCCCCCTCTCCACCGCCCGGAAGGAATCGAGGACGAGCTCGACCAGTTCCGGCGGCGGCGCCTGGCGGCCGCGGCCGATCCCGGCGTAGCCGAACGGCGCGCCGGCGAAGGACTCGCGCCGGAAGGCGTTGCAGCCGTCCAGCACCCCTTCGAGCCGCCTGCCCTGCCGGGCGAGATCGCCGGGGGCGTCCACGTACACCTGATGGGCGGTGCACACGAAGGCCACCTGTGCGTCGGCGAGAGCCGCCCCGAGGTCGCCGGTGAACCGATCGGCGAGGCCGAGGCGGGTCAGGTTCTGGTCGTCGGGCTTCACGTACGGGTCGTGGATCGTGACCGCGCAGCCTTTCTCGACGAGCTGTCGGGCCAGGACCAGGGTCGGCGAGTTCCGGGTGTCCTCGGAATCGAACCGGTAGGCGGCTCCGAGGAGGGCCACCGGGCGGCCGGCGAGGTCGCCGAAGCGGCGCTCCGCCAGCCCCAGGGTCTCGGCGGGGGACTCGTCGTTCACGTGGCGGGCCTCCAGGATCAGGCTCCGCGCCGTCTCCACGCCGCTCTCCAGCGCTCTCCACCAGAGCAGGATGCCGTCCTTGGGCAGGCAATGGCCTCCCACCCCGACCGTCGGCACCAGCAGCCCTCCGCTCGGCACCGCGGTGGGGTTGGAGGACGCGGCGTCGGTCTGCGAGAGCCGGCGGTTGACCTCGTCGCGCAGGGCGAAGAAGTCCACGTCGCCGGCGTCGCAGAACCGCACGACCTCCGCGGCGAAGGCGATCCGGACGTCGCGGTAGGCGTTCTCGAGCGTCTTCACCACCTCCGCGGTGAGGCTGTTCGCCGGGTGCAGGGTGCCGCGGGTCACGATGCGCCGGTACAGGCGCTGGACCAGGCCCGGCGTGGACGGATGGAGGCCGGCGACGATCTTGTCCGACGACTCCACACGCTCGACGAGCCGCCCGGGCATGACCCGGTTGGGGCTGTTCCCGAGCAGCACGTCCCGGCCCTCCTGCAGCCCGTGGCAGGCGAAGTGGTCCCGCATGACCGTCGCCATCGACGAGGGCGCCAGGGTCGACTCGAACACGACCAGGGGGACGTTGCCGGCGGGTTTGCGGCGCAGGGCCTCGGCCACCTGATGCAGGGCCTCGAACATCGGCCCGTAGTCGGGCGCGAACCCGGCCTTGTCCGTCTGGACGCAGACCAGGACCACGTCGGCGTCCTTCAGCTCCGAGGCGTCGTGGCTCGCCCGGAGGAGCCCCGCCGCGGCGGCCTTCGCGACCACCTCGTCCAGCCCCGGCTCGACGCCCCCGATGGGGGAGCGTCCGGAGTTGATCGCGTCGACCTTCCACGCCGAGGTCGGAGAGGCCCGTTGGACCACCGTCACCGGAGCGGGCGTGTCGGACCCCTCCGTCACCCGGGCGCGGGCCAGGAGCGCGGCCATGGGCATCCCCACGATCCCCGGCCCCACCACGCCGATCTTCCGGACGTGCCACCGGGTGTCGGCGTGCGAAAGCTCCAACGGCATCAGGCCTCCTTGTCTCGGGGGGAACGGCGAGGGTCGATTGCCAGGGAGACAGCGATGGCCCTCGCCGTTCCCCCCGAACCCCCCTTCACGCGCGCCCCGACCTTCGCGTCGCGACGCGCGTCTGGACCGGCTGCCAGCGATCGCGCTCAGGCATCCATGAACTCGCGGTACCAGAGCTCGAGGTTGAGGAGGCCCCAGAGCTTCCGGCTGAACGCGGACTCGTAGTCCATCTGCTTCTCGACCGCGTCCACGTTGAACAGCCCTCGTTCCCGGCACCGACTCGACAGAAGGACGTCCCTGAAGAAGCTCCCGGAGCGTCCGCCGACCCACAGGTGCAGGGGGACCGCGAACCCCATCTTGTCCTTCCGGCCGAACACCCTGGGGGGCAGGAGGTGCTCGATCGCCCGCTTGAACACGTACTTCATCTCCCCGCCCTTGAACTTCATCCGCGGTGGCATCGAGGTGATGAGGTCGGCGAGGCGGTAGTCGAGCAGGGGGACCCGGGACTCGAGGGACACCGCCATGCTCACCCGGTCCTCGACCTGGAGGAGGGCGGGGAGGTGGTTCACCAGGTCGAAGTGCGTCATCTTGTTGTAGTAGGACATCGTCTCCGGGTGGTTGAAGACCTTCTGGAACCTCGCGAAGACCTCTTCGACGTCGTATGACGTCCTGAGGTCGTCGCTGTAGAGGCTGACTGCTCCTCCGCTGCGGTCAACCAGCCGGAAATAGCGCCGGTCCATGGGCTCGAAGACGTCCTGGCGCCAGAACTGCCTGAGCATGGGCGCGTAGGTCCTGAGGTACGGGAGGTTCGGGAGGATGGACTGGAGCGAGACGATGTGCTCCTGCTCCTCGTTGCTCTCGAAGATCGCCCCTTTCAGCGCCTGCTCGAGGTACGCCACGAGGTAGCGGGCGTACCCGCCGAAGATCTCGTCGCCGCCCTGTCCTCCCAGGACCACCTTCACGTGGCGCGCGGCCAGTTGCGACACGACGTACTGCGGGAACAGCCCCGGTCCGGCCACGGGCTCGTCCATGTGGCGGACCAGCTTCGGCATGAGGTCGACGAACTGGGCCTCCGTCGGGACCACCTCGAAGACCTCGGCCCCGCACGCCTGGGCCACCTCGCGGGCGTATGGGGTCTCGTCGAACTCGGGCCCGTCCCGGAAGACGCCGGTGAAGGTCTTGAGGGGCGCGGAGGCCCGGCGGGCCGCGAGCACGGTGACGACGCTCGAGTCCAGGCCGCCGCTCAGGTAGGTGCCCACCGGCACGTCGCTCCGCATCTGCAGGCCGACGGCCTCGTCGAGGAGCCGCCGGATCTCCTCGATGAAGTACTCCTGGGTGTGGTAGGGGTCGAGGGTGAAGCGCGGCTCCCAGTAGCGCCGGGTCTCCAGGTCGCCGGATGCCAGGTCCAGGACCTGCAAGTGGCCGGGGAGGAGCTTGCGAATGCCCTTGAAGAGCGTACGTTCCCCGAGCACGAACTGGAACGTCAGGTAGTCCTTGACGGCGTCGTGGTCGGGCTCGGCCGGCACCCGGGGGTGCTTCAGCAACGCCTTGATCTCGGAGGCGAAGCAGACCTCCGTCCCGCTCTCGTGCCAGTAGAGGGGCTTCACGCCGAAGTGGTCCCGGGCGGTGACCACCTGGCCCCGGCGGGCGTCGTGGAGCACGAAGGCGAACATCCCGTTCAAGTGCTTCACGCACTCGGGACCGAACTCCGCGTAGGCCCTTAGGATCACCTCCGTGTCCGAAGCGGTGCGGAAGCAATGGCCGCGCCTCTTGAGCTCCTCGCGGAGCTCCACGTAGTTGTAGATCTCGCCGTTGAAGACGATGGTGAAGCCGTCGCTCGTCATCGGTTGATGGCCGGTCTTCAGGTCGATGATCGCGAGGCGCTTGTGGTAGAGCCCCACCGGCCCCTCCACCGAGCAGCCCTGGTCGTCCGGGCCCCGATAGCGGATCGTCTCCGCCATCGAGGCCAGCAGACCGGCGTCGACGGTGCGCCCGTCCCTGTTGATGACCGCCACCACGCCGCACATCAGCAGTCGCGCCTCATGTCGGCCCCCGCCATTCCGCCGCCGGCCCGGCGGCGCGGGGCCGCCACGCGACCGGGGCGCCGCCAGGGACGCCCGGGGGCTGGAGCGCTGCCGCGCGGGCAGCCTGACCGGAGACGGTTCAAAACGGGAGATCGCGGGCCGTGGGTCCGTCCGGCAGATCGAGGGTCGTCAAGTCTGATCGCACGCCACCCGCCCGGAGGGGCAGGGGGAGACTAGGGCTTCCCGGGCATCCTGTCAACCGGGACGGGACCAGGTGTTGATCGCCGTCACAACGACGAACAGGAGTTATCGCGAGGGTCGCGGGGAATACACCCTCAGGAAGTCCCCCTCGCTGAGGCCGTCCTCGCCGGAGACGTGCCTCTCGATGGCGAGGTCGAGCCGGAGGGGCCGCCGGGGCACGACGGGGCGGGGGTTCGACCAGACGAGACGGAGGTGGGGCGGGTAGCGCGTTCCACCCTGGCTGTCCGGGCCGTCCCTGGTCTCCATCGGTCCCCCTGCCCGACGAACCTAACACGCAGCCCGGCTGGGGGAGGTCCGGCCCCCCGGCTGCGCCCTGCCGGGCGGAGCGGGCCGAGGGAGCGCCCAAGGGCGGCCGAAACCGCTTGACGGCCCGTATGGGGGGTCCTAGCATCAATCCCACGCTTCGCTTCAACAGTCCCGTCAGGCGTTCCATCCCACGAGGAGGGTCCATGAGGCCATGGGTGTGGGCTTTGACGCTCGCGCTGGCGCTGCCGGCCGCCGCCGACCAGAAGGACAAGAAGGAGAAGGACAAGAAGGCCGCGGAGAAGCCCGCGGCGGTCACGCCGGCCGACCTGATGGCCCAGGCCGAGCAGAAGGTGGCCTCGGGAGATCGCGACGGCGCGGTGGAGTTGCTCCGTAAGGCCGCGTCGATGGAGGGGGCGGGCGGGGAGCCGTCCTTGCGTCTGGGACGGGTGCTGGAGTCCACGTACGATCTGGACTCGGCGGTGGACGCCTACAGGGTGGCCGCCGAGCAGCTGTCCGGACCGGCCAAGGGAGAGGCCCTCGGACGGATGTCCGTGGTCCAGGAGACCCGCGGGATGCCGGAGGCCACCGCGACGGCCGAGACCGCCGTGGCGGTCGACCCGTCGGGAGCCTGGCCCCTGATCGCCGCCGCCCGAGCCCGCGCCCGTGAGAAGAAGGGTGACGAGGCGGTCGCCCTCGCCGAGAAGGCCGTGGCCGCGGGCGGCGGAGCCTCGGCCTCGACAGCGCTCGGCTACGCCCAGGAAGCGCGGGGCGACCTCACCGCCGCGGAGGCCGCCTACCGGAGCGCCAGCGAGGCGGAGCCGGACCGGATCGGCGCGAAGGTCGGACTGGCGCGGGTCCTCAGGAAGACGGATCGCGCCGCCGAGGCGGAGCCGATCCTCCAGGCGGTGCTCGCGTCCGCCCCTGGTGCCATCGAGGCGTACAAGGAGTCTGCCCGGGTCAAGCTCGCGCAGGGACGCGCCTCCGAGGCCATGGGGGACGCCGCCACCGCCGCCGCGATGGCGGAGGGGGACGCCGAGGCCCAGCAGGTGATGCAGGAGGTCACGATCGCCAAGGCGCTGGAATCCCTCCGGAGCAACCAGCCCGACCTGGCCGTGCAGGATCTGACAGCGCTGCGGGACAAGAACCCGGACCTGGCCGAGGCGCGCGTGGGCCTGGCCAAGGCCCTCCTGGCCAAGCGCCAGACCGAGCCGGCGCTGGCCGAGCTGGCGAAGGCGGTGGAGCTGAAGCCCGACCTGGCCGAGGCCCACTATCAGCTCGCGTACGTGCACCACTTCGTCAAGCGGGACGCGGCCGCGGCGCTGCCGCACTACGAGAAGGCGGTTGCGGCCGATCCGGGGAACGTCGAGTATCGGACCAACCTCGGAGCGGCGCTGGTGGCGGCGAAGCAGTTCGACCGCGCCGCCGAGGAGCTGACGAAGGTCGTCGACAGCCCCGGCTACAAGCAGCCGGTGGCGTGGATCTACCTGGGCCAGGCCCACCTTGGAGCCAAGCGGTACAAGAATGCGATCCCGCCCCTGGAGAAGGCGGCCGAGATCGCCCCCGAGAGTCCCGACGCGGCGGCTTCCCTGGCGTGGTCCTACTTCGGCCTGAAGGACGCGGAGGGTTTCAAGAAGTACGGGGCGAAGGCGCGCAGCCTGGGCCACAAGGAGCCCACGCTCCTCCAGTACCTCAGCCGCGTGGAGGGGGGCGAGCCGATCAAGTAGGCGGCGCCTCTCCGGCCGCCGCCTCAGTCCGCCGGGGGGACGCGCGTCAGGTCCAGGACCGGCGTGCCCCGCATGAGGACCGTGTACAGGGCGAAGGCCACCGCAAACCCCACGAACCAGGCGTAGCCGTATAGGAACCTCAACGGCTGGACCACGAGCCCGACGAGGGCCAGCGTCACGCCCGCGCCCAGGGACGCCAGCGCCCGGGGGTTCCAGCGGCCGTATATCCCGCCGGCGGCGTAGAGATCGGCCAGGGAGAGCCGGGCCCGCCGCACGACCCAGTAGTCGGCGATGAAGATGCCGGCGATGGGGCCCAGGAGGGCGGAGTAGCCGACCAGCCAGCCGAAAACGTAGGTCCCGTAGTCGGCGAGCAGCTTCCAGGGCATGATCAGGATCCCGAGGATCCCGGTGATCACGCCGCCGGTGGCGAAGTCGATCCGCGACGGCCAGAGGTTGGCGAAGCCGTTGGCGGGTGCGACGACGTTCGCGGCCACGTTGGTGGTCAAGGTAGCGATCACGAGCGCGAACAGCGCCAGCAGGATCACGAGCGGGCTTCCGAGGCGGCTCAAGAGCTGGACCGGGTCCCAGATCGTCTCCCCGAAGATGATCGCCGAGGCCGAGGTCACCGCCACGCCGATGAACGAGAAGAGCGTCATGGTCGTGGGGAGGCCGAGGAGCTGCCCCCAGGCCTGGGCCTTCTGGTCCCGGGCGAACCGCGAGAGGTCGGGGATGTTGAGGGCGAGGGTGGCCCAGAAGCCGACCATCGCGGTGAGGGAAGGGGCGAAGAACGCCATGAACTCCCCGGTGGTGTCGAAGGTGCTCGGGCGCGACAGGATCGGGCCGAGGCCTCCCGCCCGCACCGTGGCCCAGGCCAGCAGCGCCAGGCCCGCGGCGAGCAGGAACGGCGCCGCCCAGGCCTCGAGCCGCTTGATCGACTCGCTACCCTTCACCACGACGTACATGTTCAGGAGCCAGAAGAGGGCGAAACCGAGGGGCAGCGCCAGGGGCGGCTCCCACCGCGGCAGCGCCACCTTGAGCATCGTGTAGATCGCCTGACCGCCGATCCACGTCTGGATGCCGAACCAGCCGCAGGCGACGAGGGCCCTGAGGATGGCCGGGACGTTGGAGCCCACGACGCCGAACGACGCGCGGGCCAGTACCGGGAAGGGGATGCCGTAGCGGGTGCCGGAATGGGCGATCAGGACCATGGGGACGAGGACGATCAGGTTGCCCAGCATGATCGTCAGGACCGCCTGCCACCAGTTCATGCCTCCGTCCACCATCGCCGCGGCGAGCATGTACGTGGGGATGCAGACCGACAGTCCCACCCAGAGCGAGGCCATGTGGTACGTGCTCCAGGTCCGCTGGGACACGGTCGTCGGGGCCAGGTCGGCATTGGAGAGCCAGGCGTCCTGCGGCGGCTCCCTCAGCTCGTAGCGGTCGCCCGAGGCGCGGGCCATGGCCTCGAGCCGCGGGCCCGGAGCCCCGGCCGGACCTTGGGTCGGCTGGACTGCCATCTCGGCTACCTCCCCGGCTTCGTGCCTAGTCGCCCCAACCCTGCCCGTGGGTGCGGGCCTGGCGCCCGGCCGCGGCACAGCACCTCACCGCCACGAACCAACGGCCGTCGTGGAGCGTCTCGCCCCCGCCCAGCTCGGCGGCCAGGCCGGCCGACTCGAAGAAGCGCTTGAACACGCGATGGCGCGAGCCGTCCGAGAGGACCCGGTCCTGCCACTCGTCGCGCGGAACCCCGCCCCGGACCCCCGCGTCCACGATCACCAGCTCCGCTGCGACCGAGCGCGCCTCGCTCAGGAAGCGCCTCCGGTCGTCGTCCGGGAGATGGCCGTAGAAGTGGGACGTGAACACCCGGTCGAACGCGCGATCGGGGAAGGGGAGCGCGAGCGCGTCGGCCCGGACGAGCGGGAGCCCCGGCACCGCCTTGCGCGCCATCCCGAGCATCGCGCCGCTCTGGTCCAGGCCGACGAGCTCGCCCCGCAGGTGGCGGGTGAGGAACCCGGTGCCGCAAGCCACGTCCAGCACGCGGGCGGGCGGCAGCGAGGAGACATGCTCCACCAGCTCGGCGAGCTCCTCTTTCCAGCCGGGCCGTTCCCTCGCCTCGAAGAGGCCCCGCGTGAGGTACCAGTCGTCGTACTCGGGCGCGCGGCGCTCGTAGTACTCCTTCATCCCACCTGCGGCGGCCCCGGCTTGCGCTTGAGGAACCGGCCCCGGCCCGCCGTCCCCTTGAGCTCGCCGTGGTCGACGATGACTTCCCCCCGGGATATCACGATCGACGGCCCGCCGGTGACCCGGCGGCCCTCGTAGGGGTTGTAGTCCACCTTCATGTGGTGGGTCTTCGCCGACAGCGTGGTCTCCTTCTCGGGATCGAACACGACGAGGTCGGCGTCCGAGCCCACCGCGATCGTCCCCTTCCGCGGCCACAGCCCGAACATGCGCGCCGGGTTCGTGGACACGATCTCCACGAATCGGTGCACGTCGATCTTCCCCGTGCGGACGCCCCCGTCCCAGAGCAGCATCAGCCGGGTCTCGATGCCGGGCGCGCCGTTCGGGATCTTCGAAAAGTCGTCCTTGCCGAGCTGCTTCTGCGGCGGCTCGTTCATGCAGAAGGGGCAATGGTCGGTCGAGACCACCTGGAGGTCGTTCTTGGCCAGCCCCCTCCAGAGCGCCTCCTGGTTCCACTTCTCCCTCAGCGGCGGCGACATCACGTACTTGGCGCCCTCGAAGCCGGGCCGCTCGTAGTCCTCGTAGGAGAGGAAGAGGTACTGGGGGCAGGTCTCGGCGTAGGCGGGGAGGCCCAGGTCGCGGGCCTGCTTCACCTTCTCGAGCGCGTCGGAGCACGACAGGTGCACGATGTAGATGGGGACCCCCGCCATCTCGGCGAGCGCGATGGCCCGTCCGGTCGCCTCGCCCTCGGTCCGGGTCGGGCGGGTCAGGGCGTGGTACTTCGGTGCGGTCTGCCCCTTCCGGAGCGCCTCTTTCACCAGCGTGTCGATCACGCCTCCGTTCTCGGCGTGCATGCAGATGAGGCCCCCGTTGTCCCGGGTCTTCGAGAGGGCCCTGAAGATCGTGGCGTCGTCCACCATGAAGACACCGGGGTAGGCCATGAACAGCTTGAAGGACGTCACCTCCTCGTGCCGCGTCATCCGGTCCATGTCCCCGGCCACCGCGTCGGTCAGCTCGCGCACGATCATATGGAAGGCGTAGTCCACGACCGCCTTTCCCTCCGCACGCTTCATCCACCCCTCGAACGCAGGGTAGAGCCCTTCCCCGAAGTTCTGTATCGCGAAGTCCACCAGGGTGGTGGTGCCGCCGTGCGCCGCGGCGACGGTGCCGCTCTCGAAGTCGTCGGCGGAGGTGGTGCCTCCGAACGGCATGTCCAGATGGGTGTGGACGTCGATTCCCCCGGGCAGGACCAGCTTCCCGCTGGCGTCGACGATGGTGTCGGCGGGAAGGCTCACGCCTTGGCCGATGGTGGTGATCACGCCCTTGTCGATGTACAGGTCGGCCTCGTAGCGGTCGGAAGCGGTGACGATGGTGCCGTTCTTCACCAGTGTCGTGCTCATTCGAGACCTCCTGCGGGGGCGCGGCTCCGTGGCGGAATGGGAAGCAGGAACAGCATCGGAGCGGTGATTTATGCGGAGCTGCGGCCGTCATGCTAAAGGAGCGGCCGGGAGCGTGTCAACGGCGCTTCCCGCTTCCGCCGTCACGTCGGCGGCGCCGCGCCGCGCCTCGGCGGCCGCCGCGGCGGTCGAGCGTTTGACAGCGGCGCGGCCGGTTGGCTAGGCTGCGCCGCGGTCGTTCCACCGCCTCGAGAGGTTCGTCCAGGCATGCGCTACGCCGGCAAGGTCGTGATCGTCACGGGCGGCACGAAGGGCATCGGCGAGGGCTGCGTCCGAGCCTTCGTGGAGGCCGGCTCGAAGGTGGTGTTCTGCGCCCGCGGTGAGAAGGGCGGGCAGGAGCTGGCCCGGGAGCTGAACGCCAAGGGACCGGGAGAGGCGGCCTTCGTCGCCTGCGACGTCTCCAAGCCGGAACGGGTCCGGGCCCTCGTCGAAGAGACGGTGAGGCGATACGGCCGTATCGATTGCCTCGTCAACAACGCCGGGTGGCATCCACCCCACAAGCCCATCGACGACTTCACGGTCCAGGAGTTCCGGGAGCTCCTCGACCTGAACCTGGTCAGCATGTTCGTGGCCTGCCAGGCGGCCCTGCCCCATCTCCGCAAGAGCAAGGGAAACATCATCAACATGTCGAGCCTGGTGGGGATCATGGGGCAGCTCCACGCCACCACCTACGTGACCACCAAGGGGGGGATCACCGCCTTCAGCAAGGCCCTCGCGGTGGACGAGGCCGCCCACGACGTACGGGTCAACGTGGTCTCGCCCGGGAACATCTTCACGCCGCTGTGGCAGGAGGCGATCGACGCGGCACCGGACCCGGAGAAATGCCGCGCGGACGGCGACGCCGCACAGCTCCTGGGGCGCATGGGAACCATCGAGGAGACCGGCCGTCTCTGCCTCTTCATCGCCGCCGAGGCCACCTTCACCACCGGAGTGGACCACGTCCAGTCCGGCGGCGCCGAGCTCGCTTACGGGCGGAAGACGCGGAAGGAGTGAGCGCGCCGGCAGCACCGGGACGTTCCGGAACGACCCCCGCGGACGCGGTTCGCGCCGGGCTGCCTCCCGAGCACGGAGAACGGCCGGCCTGGGAGGTGGCGCAGCTCCCGGCTCCACCGCCATTCGGACTTCGCAACGTGCTCAAGGTGATCGGCCCGGGGGCGATCATGGCCGCCACCTCCATCGGCGGGGGAGAGTGGCTCGTGGGCCCGGCGGCGGCGGTGAAGTACTCCACCTCAATATTCCTGATCGCCACCGTCTCGATCCTGCTGCAGATCGTCTTCAACCTCGAAGCGATCCGTTACACCCTCTACACCGGGGAGCCGATCTACGGCGGCATCATGCGCCTCAAGCCCGGCCCGCGGTTCTGGGCCGGGTTCTACACGCTCATCGGGTTCTTGCAGCTCGGCTGGCCCGCGCTGGCCGGGGGCGCCGCCGCGACGCTCCTGGCCGCCTGGATCGGCCGCCTCCCCGTGGCCGCCGACAGCGGCACCCAGGCCTGGATCGGCACCGCGCTGATCCTCGTCGCCGTGCTGATCCTGTTGTTCGGCGGCACCATCGAGCGGATGCTCGAGTACTTCGCCTGGGTCATGCTGGCGGTGGTGTTCCTGTTCCTGATCGCGGTGAACGTGGCTTTCGTCCCTCTCGCGCACTGGGCGGCGACCTTCGCCGGCTTCTTCCAGCTCTCCGGCCTGCCCGAGCCCGTGGACTGGCTGCTGATCGGGGCGCTGGCGGCCACCGCCGGCTCGGGCGGGATCGGCAACCTGACGCTCACCAACTGGGTCCGGGACAAGGGGTTCGGGATGGGGGGGACGGTCGGGGCGATCCCCAGCGCCATCGGCGGCCACGCCATCCCGCTCTCCCGGGTCGGGAAGGTCTTCGTGGCCGACGCCGAGGCCCTGGCCCGCTGGCGCGAGTGGATGCGCTACGTTCACGTGGACCAGATCTGGGTCTGGGGCCTGTTCTGCTTCCTGGGGATGTACCTGAACGTGAACCTGGCGACCTACGTGGTGCCGCCGGGGACCGACCTCCAGGGCCTCGCGGCCGGCGCCTACCAGGCCCAGTTCCTGGCCGAGCGGTTCTGGCCGGGCTTCTGGTTCCTGACCCTGTTCAACGGCTTCTGGATCCTGTTCAAGACCCAGCTCGGCAACACCGACATCCTGGTCCGCACCGTTACCGACGCGTTGTGGATGGCCAGCCCGACGATCGGAGGCCGGCGCGGGATCCGCGGCATCTACTATGCGATCCTCGCCGTGTTCTCGATCTGGGGCGTCGTCGCCATCCGCTCGGCGACGCCGTTCCGCCTGTTCGCCATCCTCGCCAACATGGCCGGGCTCGTCCTCGCCATCGCCGGAGTGCAGATCCTGATCGTGAACCGGCGCTTCCTGCCTCCGGCAATCCGGCCTCCCGCCTGGCGGCAGGTGGGGCTCGTGGTGTGCTCGGCCTTCTACGCGTTCTTCACGTTCTTCGTGGTCCGGAGCGTCCTCGCCTCGATCCTCTGAAGGCGGATCAGGGCCTGGCGGGGCCGGTGCCGGCGCCGGTCTGGCGCACCGCCTCGGCGATGGCGTCCAGATCCTGGTCGTCGAGCTTCAGGCCGGCAGCGCCGATCCAGCCGTCCACCTGCTCGGGCGAGCGGGCCCCCACGATGGCGCCGGTGACCCCCGGCCACGAGAGGGTCCAGGCGATGGCCACCGCGCCCACGCCGACGCCCCGACGCTGGGCGAGCGGCCGCAGCGCGTCGCGCAGCGCCAGGTTCCGCGCCAGCCTCGGCGGCTGGAACTCGGCCGCGCGCCGGCGCCAGTCGTCCTCGGCCAGCGCGGCCACGCGCGCCTCGGTGAAGCCGTCGGTGAGGAGCCCCGACTGCATGGGGCTGTAGACGATCACGCCGGCCTGATGCGCGGCGCACCACGGGATCTCGGCCCCGGCGGCGTCCCGGCGCACCAGCGAGAAGGGCGGCTGGACCGAGTCCACGTGGCGGACGGCCTCGCAGCGCTCCAGGAGCGGCACCCCGAAGTTCGAGACCCCGGCCGCGCGGACCTTGCCTTCCTCCACCAGGCGGGCCATCTCCCCCCACGAGTCTTCCACGGCCGTCCCCGACTCGTCGGGCCGGTGGAACTGGTAGAGGTCGATCCGATCCACGCCCAGCCGGCGCAGCGACGCCTCGCACTCGCGGCGGATGGACTCCGGGCGCAGGACCCGGCGCGACTGGACCATCGGGTTCTTCTCGTCCCAGATGAGCCCGCACTTCGTGAAGACCAGGGGCCTGTCGGCGGCGGGCATCTCGCGCAGCGCGCGGCCGAGGACCTCCTCCGAGTGGCCCAGCCCGTAGACGGCGGCGGTGTCGACCCAGTTGACCCCCAGCCCGACCGCGTGCCGGATCGCCGCGATCGAGGCCGCGTCGTCCTGCGGCCCCCAGCCGAACGACCAGCCCCCACCCCCTACCGCCCACGCCCCGAAGCCCACCATGGTGATCTCGAGACCGCTCCGGCCGAGCGGCCGCCTGGCCAGGTCCATTCCGCGTCCTTTCTAGATGGAAGCGCCGCCGAGCGGCGGCAACGACCCCAAGGATAGGCCACATCGATGGCTGAAGTCGAAGGGAAGGGGACTTCTCGCCGAGTGGGCCCGGGATCACCGCTCCGGCTCTTTCACGACCACCACCCGGTCGGCGGCTACCTCGCCCAGGGACTGGACGACGCCGCTCGGCCAGGTGATCTCGACCTTGGCGCGGTCGTCCTTCCCGAGGCCGAAATGGACGCGCCGGTCGGAGGCCCCGCCGTAGCCGACGGCGGTGTTGACCTGGCCGTGGAGCGTGCGTGATCGTGTCGTCACCTTGATCGTCGCCCCCATGCCGTCGCGGTTGCTCCGCACGCCCACGGTCAGGATGCTCAGCCAGTGGTTCGGCGTCGGGCTGACGTTCCTCCAGACCTCGATCGGGCCGTCCAGGTCGGTCACCACGGCATCCACGCGGCCGTCGTCGTCGAGGTCGCCGAAGGCCCCGCCGCGGTGGACCGCCTGCTTCGTGCTGAACTCCGGTCCCGCTCCCGGCGTGGCGTCGGCGAACCTCAGGTCGCCGAGGTTGGCCAGCACGAGGTTCGTCTGGAGGACGAGGCTCTTCCAGCGCCCCTCGGGATGGTGGACGCCGCCCGCACAGACGAAGAGGTCGCGGTTCCCGTCGTTGTTGAAGTCGACGATCGCGTTCGCCCAGCCCGAGCGGGAGCGCACCAGCGGAGTGACGCCGGCCCGGTCCGTGACGTACTCGAAGGTGTTGCCGCCCTCGTTTCGATAGACGGGCATGGTCTCGCCCCGGAGCGCGGTGTGGAAGATGTCGGGCCGGCCGTCGTCGTCGACGTCGGCGGCGTCCGCCCCCATGCCCGAGAGGGGAGCGCCCTCGGGCGGGTACGCCACGCCGGCGGTCAGGGCGATCTCCTCGAAGGTCCCGCCGCCACGGTTGTGGAACAGGAAGTTGGGCTCGGTGTCGTTCGCCACGAAGACGTCGACCCAGCCGTCGCCGTCGTAGTCGGCGATCCCGAGGCCCATGCCCTTGCCGATCGCCTTGCGGATGCCCGACGGAACCGAGACGTCGGAGAAGGTCCCGTCTCCTTCGTTGCGGAACAGTGAGTTCGGGAGGCCCAGGTAGTGGCGGGGATGGCAGTAGTCGGGCTTCCCCCGGATGCCGCAGCGGGGCTCGACGTCGGGATCCCACATGCAGTAGTTCGAGACGAACAGGTCGAGGTCGCCGTCCCTGTCGAAGTCGAGGAACGCGGCCGCCACCGCCCAGAGGGCCCCGTACTGTGGATCGCGCTCCGCGAGGCCGGCGGCCTCGGTCACGTCCGTGAAGGTGCCGGTGCCCTCGTTCCGGTAGAGCACGTTCTGCCGGAGACCGGCCACGAACAGGTCGGTGTCGCCATCGTTGTCGTAGTCGGCGGCCGCCACCCCGAGCTCGTAGCCTTTCCCCTTCACCCCCGCCTTCTCGGTGACGTCCTCGAAGGTGAAGCCGCCCTTGTTCCGGTAGAGGCGGTTCCAGTAGACGGGATCGGTCTTGTCGAGGCTGGGCATCCGCGCTCCGTTGACCGCGTAGACGTCCAGCCGGCCGTCCCTGTCGTAGTCGAGGACGGCCACGCCCGAGACCATGGTCTCGGGCTGGTGGCGGCGGAAGGTGCGGCTGGAGTTGGTCACGAAGTCGATGCCGGTGTCCCTTCGCAGCTCGAAGACGATGGGGTCGAAGGACGCCGCGGGCCGGGACGCCGTGGCACGCGTGACGGACGCAGAAGTGGCCGTCGCCAGGGCGACGAGTGCGAGGACGAAGGAGAGGCGTGTCACGGGCCTTTGGTCTCAGGGGCCGGTCGCCTCGACGGCGCCCGGCCGCGCTCGGGGAACGGTAGCACGCGCGGCCACTTGCGGGAAGAGACGGGTGCGGCGACCGAGGGCGGGGCCCCGGTCACCGGCGGACGGTGCCGGTCTGCACTTCGATGCTACAGTCCACTGGTCCGCGACGGGAGGGCTGGATACCCGGCCGGCGCCCGCCAG
>Ga0268386_10000424_pt1 | contig 26491 bp, 20 predicted proteins | sample RVTome_15_FD_200260 | JGI IMG/M metagenome (GOLD analysis project Ga0268386, IMG submission 200260) | Soil microbial communities from uranium-contaminated site in the Upper Colorado River Basin, Wyoming, United States - RVT150D86... ... | reverse complement strand
CACTACAGCGCACCTTGTCCGTGTGGAGGCGGTCTACAGCAGCGCAGGGTTTCGAGGGTGATGCCGAGGTTTTGCAGTCGGCTGGTGGTGGTTTGGGTATGACTACGCCGCGCGGTTGCGTTGCGTGTCTGATGATATTGGATGACTTCCGTGGTGTGCTGCAGATGGTTCTGGCGGGCGGCGTTCGGCAGTGGGAGGGACGCGATCAACGCGTTGGTGGCGCGGTGCACCTGGTACAGCGTGACCTCCGGATTTTTCCCCCCGCAGCCGGCTTGTCTGCCGGGCCAGAAACAAATGGCTGACTTGAGTGAGATACAAATGCCGGCACAGCGACTGATAATTGCGGACCTCGAAATCGCTCAGCCCCAGCTTGCTTTTTTCGTCCTCCAGGCAACGTTCGATCGGCCAGCGTGCGAACGCCACATGCAGCAGGCTTTCCAGCGGAACCCCCGGCGACGCATTGGACAGGAAGTACTTCTCGTCCGTCGGGTCCAGCACGTTGCGGGCGTGGATCAGCCACCACGGACCATGCACCCGCCCCTCGCATTGGTGCCAGACCGGGATCGCGCGGACCTCCCAGACCATCGGTCCCTTCTGGGTGTCCTTGATGCGGAAGCGGACCCACGGCTGTTGGTGCACATGACGCGAATGCCGGCACAGATTCTCCGCCGTGCTCGCCGGCCGCGACGGCTGACTGCCCGGATCGAACGACCAGCACGCCAGGTTCCGCGGGATCTCCAGCACGAACCGCTGCCGCCGCGCCAGCAGCCCCGCGACGAACCGCGGCTTCGCCGAGTACCAGATGTCGGCTGTGATCCAGTCGAACGTCAGCCCGTTAGCCGCCGCCCGGTCGAGTTGTTCCAGCGAGATGTCGTACTTCGGCCGGTAGACGACGTCGTCGGGAATGCCAGCTCGCCGACAGCGTTCGCGATCCTCGTGCCAGCACTGCGGCAGATACGGGGTGCTGTCGACCATCGTGCGGAACGCCGTGTCGAAGCTGCAGGCCGTCAGGTGCACGCTGACCACACAGTTGTCGATCTTGCCGCTGCGACCGCAATACTGCCGGTTCACACACGCCGTCTGCCGCCCTTTCTTGGGATGTCCGGAGTCGTCAATGATCCCGATCCGCTGCGGCCCGTTGTGATCGCGAACGACGATCTGCTGCACGCGGTCCCGCAACCGCGGGTGGTCCCACACATCGGTGCGAAGAAACTCCTGCAACGTCCGCGGCGCCAGCCCGGCCGCCAGAGCGATCGGCTCGACGCTCTTGCGAGGCAGTTCGCTGAGTTGCCCGCGCACGTAATCGGCCATGTGACACCGCGGCTCCGCCCGACCAAAACAATCTGCAAACTCGTCCAGAAAATCCGCCAATTCCGGACCCAACGACAGAATCTGTTCCATGTTCATCCGTGACTCCTTGCAACTTCCTTGATGCAACAGAGTTCGGGGAATAATCAAAATCGGAAACTACTGCAAGGTGCGCTGTAGTGTTAGGTTCGCGATGCGCCGCCGTCACGCCCCGCTCATGCCAGCGACGACAGCATCAGGATCGCGATGTAATGGCAAGTCGTCCCGGCGATGACCAGCGTGTGCCACATTGCATGGAAGTACCGGAAGCGGCCGTCGTAGATCAGGAACAGCGTGCCCGCCGTGTACGACAGGCCGCCGGAGATGATCCAGCCCATCATCTCGCCGGGAAGCGCGTGGAACAGCGTCGGCAGCGAAATCACCGGCAGCCAGCCGAGGACGCCGTAGATGATCTGCGTCTTCGGCGTGAGGTTCCGCTTCCACAGAACCATCACCACCCCCAGCAGCGCCAGCACCCACATCGCGGCGAACAACACCGGCCACCACCCCCGGCTGTACACCACGACGCCGAACGGGGTGAAAGAACCGGCGATCAGCAGAAAAATGAACGCCTGATCGAGCGTGCGAAAAAACCGCCGTCGCGCCGGTTTGTGAAACGCATGCGACAGCGTCGACGCGGCGTACAGGCCGGTCAGCGTGAAGCAGTACACTCCACAGGCGACGAAGTAGGCGGGCCGTCCGTCGCCGGCGAACTGCGTCATCAACCAGACAGCGGCGGCGATGCTCAGCAGGAACCCGAACCCGTGCGTCACGAAATTCGCGAACTCGTCGTCCGGACGATGTTCGCAAAGCGGCAGCGAACGGGAGTTGCGGTCGAAGTCCATGGAGACCATTTCCGTCAACGAGTCCTTTCGTTGTCGCTAAGCCGCAAGCGGCGTTGATCAGCCGCGGTTCATTCGCTTGCGGGCGTTTTCCGTGAGGTAAATCTTCCGCAGGCGGATGACCGCCGGCGTCACCTCGACGTACTCGTCGCTTTCAATGTATTCCAGCGCGGCCTCCAGCGACAGCCGCCGCGGGGGTTTCAGCAGGATCGCGTCGTCGGCTCCGGACGAGCGGATGTTGGTCAGCTTCTTTTCCCGGATCGGGTTGACGACCATGTCCCCCTCGCGCGAGTTCTCGCCGACGATCATCCCTTCGTACACGTCGTCGCCGGGGGCGGCGAACATCTCGGCCCGCTCCTGCAGCTTCCACAAAGCATACGGGACGGCTTTGCCCAACTCCTGCGAGACGAGCACGCCGTTCTTCCGCCGCGGGACTTCCCCCTCGGCCGGTTTGTAACGGTCGAAACGGTGGTGGATGATCGCCTCCCCCTTGGTCGCGTTCAGCAGCCGCGTGCGGATGCCGATCAGCCCGCGGGCGGGGATCGTGAACTCCAGGTGCGTCATGTCGGTGTGGGCGGCGGTCATTTCCAGCAACTGGCCGCGGCGGTTGCCGACGATCTCCATGACGGAACCGACGTCGGCGGCGGGGACGTCGATCGTCAGCAGTTCGAACGGCTCGTGCCATTTGCCGTTGATCTGCTTGCGGATGACTTCCGGCTTGCCCACGCTCAGTTCGAACCCCTCCCGCCGCATCTGTTCGATGAGAATCGACAGATGCAGTACGCCCCGGCCGGAGACTTTGAAGCATTCCTTCTGCTCCATCTCCTCGACCCGCAGCGCGACGTTGGACTGCAGCTCCCGTATTAACCGGTCGCGAAGGTGCCGGCTGGTGACGTACTTCCCGTCCCGTCCGGCCAGCGGCGACGAATTGATCGTGAACACCATCGACAGCGTCGGCTCGTCGACGCTGATCCGCGGCAGCGCGGCCGGCTGGTCAAAATCGGCCACGGTATCGCCGATTTCCGGGTCCGGCAGGCCGACCAGGGCGACGATGTCGCCGGCCGTCGCTTCGTCGACTTCCCTCCGGCCGAGCTTGTCGAACACGTGCACTTCGGCGATTTCCGCCCGGTCCCGCGAGCCGTCTTCCCGCAGCAGCAGCACCGTCTGCCCCGTGCGGACACTTCCGGAGCGAATCCGCCCCGTGGCAACGCGGCCCACGTACTCGGACCACTCCAGCGTGGTGACCATCATCTGCAGCGGGCCGTCGGGATTGACTTCCGGTCCCGGCACGTGGTCCAGCACGAGATCGAGCAGCGGGGCGATCGTTCCCTCACGGTCCGTCGGGTCGTGCGAGGCATACCCGCCGCGACCGCTGGCGAAGATGTAGGGGAAATCGAGCACGTCGTCGTCGGCCCCCAGGTCGACGAACAGGTCGAACGTCTCGGAGAGGGCCTCGCTCGGCCGGCTGTCGGTCCGGTCGATCTTGTTGACGACGACGATCGGCTTCAGCCCGGCTTCCAGCGCCTTCTGCACGACAAACCGCGTCTGCGGCCGCGGGCCTTCGAAGGCGTCGACGAGAATCAGCGCCCCGTCGGCCATCTGCAGCACGCGTTCGACCTCGCCGCCGAAATCCGCGTGGCCGGGGGTGTCGATGATGTTGATCTTCACCCCCTTGTAGGAGAGGGCGATGTTCTTGGCGAGAATCGTGATCCCGCGTTCCCGTTCCAGATCGTTGGAATCGAGAATGCAGTCGCCGGAAAGCTGTGACTCGCGGAACAGACCGCTTTGGCGCAGCAGACTGTCGACCAGCGTCGTTTTGCCGTGGTCGACGTGGGCGATGATGGCGATATTGCGGATATCCGTCCGTCGCGTTATTGAGACGGCGTCCTCCGCGGAAAGCAGGGTTTGTGAAGACATGGGGTGTGGCGGGCAAGTCGGTGGGTGGAAACAATGAATGCTGAAGTGTATCAGTTTGTTGAGTGACGGGGAAGAGGATCAAACTGCCGCTCGCAGTTTCGCACGCGATGAAAGACCTGAACATGGCCTACCAGACCATCGCCGTCATCGGCGCCGGCACCATGGGACGCGGAATCATCGAATCCGCCGCCGTCGCGGGGATCGCCGTCCGCGTCTATGAGGAATTCGCGAAGCCCCGGGAAGTGGCGATCGCGAAGATCGAGGCGTCCGTCGCCAAGGCGATCAAGCGCGGGAAGATCGACGTCACCCACTCGAAACCGATCCTGCAGCGGATCGTCTGGGACGATTCCCTCGAAGACGCCGCCGGCCATGCCGAGTTCATCATCGAAGCCGTCCCCGAAAACGAAGACCTGAAACGCGGCCTTCTCGCCCGGCTGGAAGCGGTCGCGAAGCCGGACGTCATCCTCGCCAGCAACACGTCGAGCATTTCCATCACCCGGCTTGCCGCGGCGACGAACCGTCCGGACCGCGTCGTGGGGATGCACTTCTTCAACCCGGTGCCGGTGATGCCGCCGGTGGAGATCGTTCGCGGCATCCAGACTTCCGACGACACCCTCGCCCGGACGACGGAGCTCGCCACGCAGATGGGCAAGCAGGCCTTCAGCGTCGCCGACACGCCGGGCTTCGCGGTGAATCGCGTGCTGATGCCGATGATCAACGAAGCCGTCTTCGCCCTGCAGGAAGGGGTCGCCGAGGCAAAGACGATCGACTCGCTGATGAAGCTGGGCTGCAACCAGCCGATGGGACCGCTGGAACTGGCCGATTTCGTGGGGCTCGACGTCTGTCTGTCGATCTTGAGGGTTCTGCACCGCGAGTTGGGCGATCCGAAATTCCGCCCCTGCCCGCTGCTGGCCCGCCTCGTCGACGCCGGCCGCCTGGGGCGCAAATCCGGGCATGGGTTTTATGAGTATTCGTAGCGACCGTCTCGCCGCGACTCGAAGGCTTTACTCAAAGGAGCACGGCGACAAAACAGGGGGAGCGCGGGATCGGGCGGGTGATCGCGGATTCTGACAAAGGCAGAATAATTTCTGCCTCCTGTCGGGAGAATCCGCACGCATCCGCGGAAACTGCCCACATTCGGGGGACTCGTGGGGGAACGGCGGGAATCGAATTCGTGGAACGGGGCGGATTTCCGGAAGAGATGAATTGACAGCAACCGACGAAAGGCTAAGATATCGGAAGAGTTGGGATACAAATTCTCCTTCTCTCCGATTTTTGCGATTTGCGCGTTCCCCGAAGGGACGATAAATAGGGCAGACCGCTCCCCCGCAAAATCCGGGGGCAACCGAAAGCAGCAGCGGTTTTCCGGGTCGCATTCGCCGCAGCGTCGGCCAGCGAACTCAAGGCGCGATCCCCGAACCGCCGGTTGACGTCATACCTTCCCCGCGTTCGGTCCTGCCTGCCGGTTTACTGAGATCTGTTCTTTTCTCCGGCGGCCGCTTCAACCGCCCCCCGGCGAAAGGAAGACCCAGACGTTACGCGGGTCAACGTTGAGTCTTGCGTCGATCAACCGCGAGAGGTTGGTCTGGTTCGCCGTCGACCGCGGCGAATTCGCGTCGAAAGTCGGGACAACCTGGATTGCCGAGTTCGCGAGCCGGAAAGTGCCGGTCTCCCCACTCATCAGGCACAACGGGCGAATCTGCCGAGATTCCTTCCCAGGTTGCTTCGCGAAACTTCGACCACCACAACTCATTGGCTGGTAAACGTTTCCGGCTGATGCCCGCAGGGCGGACTCCCCCACCCGGGATGCAGCGTCTCCCCAAGGTTGCTGTGTCGCGGGTTCTGAAAACGACGACGTCACCTCAGGCTGGGTGACCCGTCCGGCATCGAATTCCGGCCGCGACGCCGGAGGATGATCGCAACTCTTGATTCCGATTTCGGTCCTCGTTCGTCAATCGTCCGCCTGCGACGGCGAAAGCTCGCGGCATGTCGACCGCTCTCGGCGGGACCGGTTTCGAATTGTGAACGGCATGTGCAGGCCCGCCGCGGGTCAGCCGGACGCTTCTGATCCGCGGCCCCGCCGCTGCTGGCTTCTCAATACGCTGCAACTGAGTCTGGAACGGAATTTTTTCAGGACGCTTTATGGCTTCGAAGAGCACGAGTTCAACTCCCCGGACACGCCGCCGGACGACGGCGAAAAGAACCGACGAGCACGCCGAACAGGTCGATCAGGTGATTGACGACCCGGTCGCGAAGGACGCTCCCATGCCCGCCCACGACGAAGACTTCGGTGCCGGCCTCTCCGATGCGGGAGCCGAGGAACGCTTCGAATCCAACGGCGACTTCGCCGATGGTGGCGAGCGCCCCGCCGAGGGCGGGGGGGACGGCGGTGACGGAGGGGAACCCGATCCCAACCGCCGCCGCCGCCGGCGACGACGACGACGCCGTGGGGACGGAGACGGGCCTGGTCCCAACACCCGCACGCAGCAGCGGCGCGGCGGGAGCGGGAGCGGGAGACGGGGAGGACGCACCGGTCAGGGCCACCAGCAGCGCGACCATCACCTGCGGCGGCAGTCGGCCCCGTCGGCCAACGGCGAGGAAGTCACCGGCACGATCGAAGGGGCGCTGGAACTGCATCCCAAGGGCTACGGCTTCCTCCGCGATCCGTCGAAAAACTACATGTCGCAGGAGACCGACCCGTTCGTCTCCAGCTCGCTGATTGAAAAGCACCTGCTCCGCGAAGGAGTGATGATCCGCGGAGAAGTCGGCCCCGGCAGCCGCGGGCAGGGACCCCGGCTCAAATCCGTGGAAACCGTGGACGGCCGGTCGCTGGAAGACTATGCGAAGATCAAGCACTTCGACGACCTCACCCCGATCAACCCCTTCGAGCAGATCAAGCTCGAGCGGGGCAAGCAACCCGTCACGATGCGCGTGATGGACCTGCTCACGCCGATCGGCAAAGGGCAGCGGGCGCTGCTCGTCGCGCCGCCCCGGACCGGCAAGACGATGCTGCTGCACGACATCGCCGAATCGGTCAGCACGAACCATCCCGAAATCCACCTGATGGTGCTGTTGATCGACGAGCGGCCGGAGGAAGTCACCGAGATCAAGCGGAACGTCCGCGGCGAGGTGATCGCCTCGTCGATGGACCGCGAGGTCGAAAGCCATATCCGCATCAGCCAGCTCATCGTGGAACGGGCCAAACGGCTGGCGGAAGCCGGCCGGCATGTCGTCATGCTGCTGGACAGCATTACCCGCACCGCCCGCGCGTTCAACAAGTGGGTCGGCAACTCCGGCCGCACCGGCACCGGCGGCCTCGACGTGAAGGCCCTCGACATCCCGCGGAAGATGTTCGGCACCGCCCGCCGCTTCGACGAGGGGGGCTCGCTGACCGTCATCGCGACCGCCCTCATCGAGACCGGCAGCCGCATGGACGACGCCATCTTTCAGGAGTTCAAAGGGACCGGCAACATGGAGCTGGTCCTCAGCCGGCAGCTCGCCGACCGCCGCATCTGGCCGGCGCTGGACATCACCCAGTCCGGCACCCGCCGCGAGGAGTTGATCCTCGACCCGGAACTGCTGGACGGCATCATCATGCTCCGCCGCAGCCTGGTTTCGCTCAGCCCGGTGGAGGCGATGGAGCAGTTGATCTCGACGCTGGATAAGTTTCCGACGAACAAGGAATTTCTGGCGCGGATCAAGCAGGTGCTGTAGGCGGTTTTGGAGTGCGGTGATTCTTCACCGCTTTGGACTTTGTGGAGTGCGGTGGCTCGACACCGCTTTGGCTTCTTCGCTTGACGGAAGGCAAGGATCGTGGACCAAGCCACGCGTTCCGCCGAATCCAAGAAACCAAAGCGGAGTCAGGCCACCGCACTTCGAAAGAATCCAAAGCGGTAAAGATTTACCGCACTCCGAAAGCTACCAATGCATCCGCAGCCGTGAGCTCGACGTGCTCCACCACCACGGTGAGCCGGCGGGGACGCCCCAGTCGGCGGCGAACGCGGGGCGGTCGTCGGCGATCGTCGGACGCAGCAGCGACACGCCGGACCATTTCCGTGCCTCGATTCGCGCCCGGCGATTGCGGGCCTGCGTCATCGCCCGCTCGTGCAGCAGCCGGGCCGCGGATTCCGGCGAAATGACGACCCGTACCCGCGGCTGCGGCTTGAGTCTCGGCGTCTTTTTCGCGAGGGTCGGTACGGAGGGCGTTTCGTCGCCCGGTTGAGCGATCGTGCTGGCGGTCGGTTGAGCCGTCTTGTCGTACTTCGCCGTGGCGGGATCGTCCGCCGGAGCCGGACCGGGTTCCTGCCCGAACACACCCACGGGGCCGGCTAGTAACAGAGACGCGACGACGGAACTCAGCAGGCACCGCATGGTGATTTCCCTTCGATCGGAACGGGTTGCGTTCGCAGTCCAGCACACACCCGGCACGTGGGTCCGGTGCTATCAGTTCTGTCGGCCGTTCCGGTCGTCGGGGTTGAGAGGATTCCGCGGGACCGGCGGAGAATCCAAAGGCACGAACAGAAGGGAACGAAGGCAGCGGAGAAAGGTCGTATTCGAGGGAGCGATGACCGAGAGGTTGGAGGTCGGACAGGTCGGCGAAACTCGAGAGTTTTCCGACCTCCGACCTCTGACCTCTGCTCTGACCTCTGGTTGTGACCGAACAAATGCCGGTCTGATTCTCGGCCCGATCCTTACGTCGGGCTTCCGTTCGATTGCAGCCACTGCTCCACTCCCAGAAAGATCATCTCCACGGCAAACGTCCCGATGATCAGCGCCGAAATCCGCCCGCAAAGGTCGACGTAGCGGCTCACCAGGCGTTCGTTCCGCTCCTTCACCCAGTCGTAGACGCGTTTGAGGGCGATCACGATGACGGCCGTCGCCAGCACGGCGGAGACGATCGCCAGCGCGGCGTCGGGAAACGGCAGCCGGTAGCCCGCGAGAATGCTGGCGTTGATCGTTCCCGGACCGACCATGAACGGCATCGCCACCGACCCGGCGACGTGCTCGGGTTCGCCGCGGAGCAACTCGACGGCCTGCGGCCCCTGGAACACGAACCGAACGCCCACCAGCAGAAAGATCACCCCGCCGAACACCAGAAACGACGCGAACCGCACTTGCAGGACGTCGCGGAAGACGTCTTCCCCCAGCCAGCCGAACAGCAGAAACACCCCCGTACTGATCGCCGCCCCGCGGAGCATGACCGCGGTAAACGTCGCCGCGTCGAGCCGGCGGAACGCGTCGAGCAGGTAGACCGACAGCAGAAACGGATTCAGCAACACGAACAGCAGGGTTGCGGAGCGGATGATACCGTCGACATTCATGGCGGCTCCGATCGGCGGAAGGGCAGGCGACCGGAGGGATTCTAACAGGTGGGGCTGACGGTGGGTCAGAATTCCCCTAACTGCTCGCGGAGTTCGTCGCGCTCGCGGCGGGTGACTTCGAGATCGAACATCAGGTACTTGATGTCCAGCCGCAACTGCGAGAGGGCTTCCTGCACCAGCGACAGAATCCGCCGCCGCCGGCGGACGGAATCGACGACCCGGTTGTAGGCCGTCTCGAGGTCCTGCTGCATGTCGGACGGCAGCGCGGCAATGTGGCGGGCGAGCTCGATGATCTCGCGGGGAAGGTCTTCGGTCAGGGTGTCGGGCAGTCGCGTGGGGTCGTTCATCCGCAGGTTACTCCGGGAAATGGGGCTGAGACCCATCTCAACAGATTGTGTGCCGCCGGGCGACCAAAATCCACGAATTCTTCTAAAGATTGTTGCTGAAACAGGTTGTGAATCGAATTCCAGTCGCTCTGCCAGACCGTCGTTGTTGCCGGCGGGAAACGTTTCGTCTTGGCGGGTTTCCCAAATTCCTTTACCATTCCCGACTTGCAGCAGAAGCACCGCAAACGGCCACAGTTGATCGAACACAACGGGTTCGCTCCCCTCGTCTGCAGGAAATCGGGGCGAACCTCCCCGAATGATCGACGTTGCGCTCCGGATATCGGAGCTGCGAAATCTGCGAAGACCTTGATTCCGTAGGACGGCCTTCCAAGGCCGTCGGACTCGGGTGGAGACCGCGGTGTTGTCGGGCGTTTGCTGGAGTTCAAGCTTTAGCTTGTCGCATTGTGCGTCAAACGGCCGGAGGAGGCACAACGGGCAGCCTGAAGGCTGAACTCCAAACTGAAACTGCGGTATGCCATATTCCCGCCGATGGACCGGCGGCAGACAGGTTATGGACGGCCCTTTCCGACTACCTCCGTTCCGATTTCGCCTCGCGCTGTGCGTCGCGTGGCTGGCGACGGCGCTGCCGGCGGCCGCGGCGGACTTCCACGAGGACTTCGCCGGGCCGAAGACGAGCTGGCGCGTCGATTCCCTCGAATCCGGGTTACGAACGGTGGCGCATCAGCGGGCGAAGGGGACCAGCCCGTCGGGCAAGTACGAGTATCTGCGATTCGAGGGGACGGCCCGCGGGGCGAGGGTGCGGATTTCCCATCCGCTGCCGGCCGCCGTCGCGATTGAAGACGTCAAGCTCTCGCTGGGCTGTTTCTCGAACGTCAACGGGGCGACGGTTTACCTGCGGGTCGTCTTCCCCGGGCATCGCGACCCGCGCACCGGCCGGCCGCTCACCGCGCTGATCGAAGGAGAACGCTACACCACCGCGCGAAAGTGGCAGACGCTGTCGTGCCGCATCACCGACCGGCAGCTCCGCAGCCGCGTGCGGGAGCTCCGCGAGCGATTCCGCAATCGCGGCATTTCGTCGGACGGCGCGTTCGTGAACGGCGTGGTGGTCGCCTTCCTCAGCGACCCCGGCACGGTGCACATGGGCATCTGCAACCTGCGGTGCGGGCCGATCATTGCGCCGAAAGCGTCGGTCATCCGTAAAGTCAGCGCTACGACGGCTGGCGATTCTCCCCGTCGGAAACATCCGGTGGAATTCCGGCTGGACCGCATGCGGGTGCGGGGGTATCCGTTTCTTCCGCGGATCACTGCTTACCACGGCGAAAGCCCCGCCGACCTGAAGCGTTCCGGCTGCAACGTCATCTGGGTCCCTCGCTACAACGACCTCGACCTGGCCGCCACGCTCGAACGCGAGGGGCTGTGGATGACCGCCACGCCGCCGGGCGGGCCGGACGACCGCCGTAAGTCGCGGCAGTTGATCTCGACGATCGAGCCGTTCGACGCCGCGACGCGGTCGATTCTGTTCTGGACCGTCGGCACGCGGATCCCGCCATCGTCGCGGAAGGAACTGGTGAGCTGGGTGGACCGCATCCGGCAGGCCGACCGCCGGTACGACCGGCCGATTCTGGGAGACGTTGCCGGCAACGAGCAGGTCTATTCGCGGCACGTGTCGCTGCTGGGGGTCAGCCGGCACGTCCTGCAGACCGGGTTTTCCTTCGGAGAGTACCGCGAGTGGTTGATCCAGAAACGCAAGATCGCCCGCCCCGGCAGCTTCGTCTGGACCTGGGTGCAGACCGAACCGGCCAGCGGCGCCTCGAAAGACGTCGTCGTCGAACCAGAACAGATCCGCCTGCAAGTGTACGCCGCGCTGTCGGCCGGCTGCCGCGGCGTCGGTTACTGGAAGACCACGCGGCTCGACGAGGGCAAACCGGGCCGGGCGGAACGGCGTCTGGCGATTTCGCTGCTCAACCTCGAGCTCGACCTGCTCGCCCCGTGGGTTTCCAGCGGATCGGTCGTGGCGCGGACCGGGTTCTCGGTGGCCGATTCCGACAAGGACCCCATCGGCCGGCGACGGCTCGACTTCCGCTCGTCCCCCGACGAGCAGTTCCAGAAAAACGCCCTGCTCAACGCGCGGATCGACCGCGAACGGCGAAAGAGGCAGCAGGGGGCCGAGCTGCAGGCGGCGGTCATCCGCAGCGACTACGGCACGCTGCTGCTCCCCGTGTGGTACGAAACCGACGCCCAGTTCGTTCCGGGGCAGATGGCGGCGAACAACGCGAAGGTGATGGTGCACGGCGTCTCGCCATCAGCGTCGGCGTGGGAGATTTCCAGCACGGGCGTCCGCAGTCTCGTGCGGGAACGGGTCACCGGGGGCGTGCAGATCACGTTGCCGAAATTCGACCAGACAGCCGCGGTGATCATCACGGCCAACCGCAATCTCATCGAGCAGCTCCGCCGCCGGGTGAAGGCGATCGCCCCCCTCAGCGCCGCGATGTGGATCGAGCTGGCCGGACAGAAGTTCGCCCGCGTGCGGGCCGTCGATGCAGTCTTGGAAAAACTGGACCACCGCCAGCCGGACGCCCCGCAGTTGCTGCACAAGGCGTCGGCCATGCTCGCGGAGGCGAAGTTCGCGCTGCAACAGAAAGACTACGACACCGCCCGGCTGATGAGCGGAAACGCGATGCAACTGCTGCGGATTCTGCAGCGAGCCCACTGGAACGACGCCGTCCGCCGGTTGACGTCGCCGGTCAGCAGCCCGTATGCGGTCAGCTTTCAGACGCTGCCGGAGCACTGGCGGATGGTCCGTCGCCTCGGCCGCGGCAAGCCCCTGGACGGGGGCAACGTGCTGCCGACCGGCGACTTCGAGGACATCGCAACGATGGTCGCCGAAGGCTGGAAGCACACGCAGGAATCGCACCAGGGGGTGCGGTCGGTCGCGGAGCTGTACCCGAAGGCGAAGCAGGGGAACTACAGTCTGCGGCTCGTCGCCGCCCCCATTCCGGGACAGGAGCCGCCGGCTTACCTCTCGCGGCCGTCGGTGAAGGTCTCCTCGCCGTCGATTGCCGTTCGCGGGGGGCAGATCGTGCAGATCACCGGCTGGGTGCGGGTCGCCACGCCGATCGTGGGCAGCCTCGATGGGGCGGTCCTGTACGACACGCTGAGCGGGCATCGCCGCGCACTGCGGTGGAAAGCGGGCGGCGACTGGGGCCGGTTCAAGCTGTTCCGCGAGGTCCGCGAGAACGGCGAGTTTCGGGTGTCGATGCAGTTGAACGGCATGGGGGAAATCCAATTCGACGACCTGCAAGTGCGGATCTACGATGCCCCCGGCGCAGCGCCCCAACCGACGCCCCGCGACTCCGCCGGCAACCGCTCGCTGCTCGACCGATTGCCGAGACTGCCGACGCTGCCGTCGATCCCGCGGTTCAACCTCCCACGGCCGACGCTCCCCTTCGGAGTGATGAAGGATGAACGATAAAGGATGAAGGATGGATGACGACGCATTGTCCTTCATCTCTCATCCCTCATCTCATATCCCTCATCCCTCATCTGGGACATCGAATCCAAAGCGGTGAAGGATCACCGCGCTCCAAACGCCGCTCACGCCGTCCGCAGCAGGTGGTCGTGCACTCGCAGCAGCAGTCGCTTGGTGGCTTTCACGCCGGCGGGTTCCGCGAGGCGGCGGCCTTCGTATTCGATTCCCACGTAACCGCGGTAGCCGGAGTCGACGACGATCTTCATCATTTTGAAGTAGTCGGTCTTGGTTTCGTTCCCTTTGCCGTCAAAGTCGTGCGATTTCGCGCTGACAAGCTTCGCGAAGGGCATCAGTTCTTTCACCCCCAGGTAGCGGTCGTACTCGCGGAAGTTGCCGAAGTCCGGCAGAGTACCGCAGTTCTTCAGGCCGACGGTCTTCATCACCGCCGCGAGCCACTTGCCGTTGGAGCTCAGCCCACCGTGGTTCTCGACGATGACGGCCATCTTCAACGGCCGGGCGAACTCGCTGAGTCGCCGCAGACCGTCGGCGGCCAGCCGCAGTTGCTCGCCGTAGGTCCCGCTCGAGCGGGCGTTGACGCGAATCGATTCGCAGCCCAGCGCCTTGGCCGCTTCGACCCACTTCTTGTGCTTGTCGACGGCGGCGATGCGGTTTTTCTCGGCGGGGTCGCCGAGGTTCCCTTCGCCATCGATCAGAATGCAGGTGGCTTTGACGCCGACGTCGTCGGACCGCTTCCGCATGTCGGCGATGTATTTCGCGTCCTTGGCTTTCGACTTGAACGGGCTGTTCCAGTATTCGACGGCGTCGATGGCGAAGTTCTTCTTGACGTAGGCGGCGTAGTCGAGGTGGTCGAGCTCCTTCTTCTGGATCATGCGGTGCAGGGAGTACTCCGTGCAGGAAATCTTGTAGAGCTGCTTGGCGGCGGACTTCGGCTTCTTCTCTTCCTCCGCCGAAACCACCCCCGCCCCCAGCACGAGGCCGGCGGAAAGCTGGGCGGAACGGTGCAGGAATTCGCGGCGGGATGCATGCTTGATCATGGTGATTCCTTCCGAAAGCAGGTCCGGACGGCCCGTCCGGACCTCGGTGGGCCGGGAGATTTGAATCTCAGAATTGTTTGCAAGAACGGGGACAGGTCCATTTTTCGGCAGGAGCGATTTCCAGAGTTGGGGACCGAACGCCGAAAAATGGACCAGTCCACTTACCCAAGGTCCGGACGGGCCGTCCGGACCTACTTGCGGCCGCCGGCCAGTATACCGTGAAAGAGTCGAGAGTCGAGAGCCGAGAGCCGAGAGCCAGATGGGGGATCGTGACTCGACGGTCCCTTCTGGCTCTCGACTCTCAACGCTCAACTCTCGACTCTTCCCGACTGCCCTTGCCGCGTTTCTCCGGACCGGCCTATCATGCTTTCGGCCTTCCGCTTTCCGCCTTCCGCCTTATTGACCATGCCCGACCTGCACTCCATCGATCCCCGGCGGATCTGCCTGATCAAACCCAGCGCGTTCGGGGACGTCGTGCAGACGCTGCCGTTGCTGCCGGTGTTGAAGGAGCGGTTCCCGCGGGCCGCCGTGTCGTGGGTCGTTCGTGCTGAGTTGCGGGAACTGCTGGAGGGGCATCCGCATCTGGATGAGATCATTCCCTTCCAGAGGCGCGGCTCCTGGCGGGAATCGTGGCGATTGCTGCGCGAGCTGCGACGGCGGCGGTTCGACCTCGTGTTCGATCTGCAGGGGTTGCTGCGAACGGCGGTGATGAACTTCGCCACCCGCGCTCCGATGCGGGTCGGCCTCGAAACGGCCCGCGAAGGTGCGCAGTGGGCCTGCCACCTGACGCTGCCGGATACCGGGCGGCTCGTTCCCGCCCACCTGCGATACTGGCGCGTGGCGGAAGCGCTGGGATTGGGAGACCGCCGGCGGGAGACGATCGTGCACACGTCGGCCGACGACCATCTTTGGGCCGGGGAGCAGCTCGCACCGCTTAGGAGTCGAGGGGCGAGAAACGAACGCGGAAGGCAAAAGGCGGAAAGCGGAAAAGAGATCAACGAGGGCGCGTCTTCCGCCTTCCGCCTTCCGCCTTCCGCCGTCTCTTCGGCGCCGGTGCTGGCCGTCCATCCCGGGGCGCGGTGGGCGACGAAGCGCTGGCCGGTCGAGCGGTTCGCCGTCGTCGCCGCCCGGGCCGCCCGGCGATATGGGTTCGGGACCGTCATTCTCGGCGGCAAGGACGAAACGGTCACCGCCGGAAAGTTCGAATTTCTGCTGCGTCGATTCGCCCCCAGCTCGCGCTGCGTCAATCTGGCCGGGAAGACGACGATCAAGCAGCTCGCCGCCGTGCTGCAACAGGCCGACGTGCTGTTGTCGAGCGACTCCGGCCCGATGCATCTGGCGGCCGGACTCGGCCGGCGAGTCGTCGGCGTCTTCACCTGCACCGACCCGCTGCGGTCGGGCCCGCCGATCGACGCAAACCACGAAACCGTCACCACGTCGCTCCCCTGCCGAAACTGCTACAAGAAGCATTGCCCGCAGCGTCGCGAGCGGCGGCTCGCCTGCCTGGACGACATCACGGTAAACGCCGTCTGGACCGCCTTCGAGCGGCTCGTCGAACGACACGCGCGTCCGCATCGGGCGGCATAGACCGGTGTGGGACGTGGCGGATGCTGCCAGCATCCGCGCGGACGCTGGCAGCGTCCGCCACGGAAACGCCGCTTCATCTCGATCGCCCTCGCGGCGGAAAATGCTTGCCGTCCGCGTCGGCCGCGGTTACCATGAATTTCCCTTCGCGACATCCCCAGGGCTCACCTTCGGCCACGTCCGGCCGGCATGATCCGGGAGGCGACCATGCGACACGACACGATCGGCCGGCCGATGGAAATCCTGATGGTCGAAGACAGCCTGATGTTCGCCCGCATCACGATGGCCGCCCTGAAGGACGGGGGCGTGAAGCATCGCATGACCTGGCTGACCGACGGCCACGACGCGCTGGAGTTCCTGCATCGCCGCGGCCGCTTCCGCCGCGCCCCCCGCCCCGACCTGCTGCTGCTCGACCTGGGGCTGCCGAAAATCGACGGCCGCGAGGTGCTCAAAGAGGTGAAATCCGACGACGGCCTGCGGACGATCCCCGTGGTGGTGATGACCGGTTCCGAAGACGTCGAAGACCGCCGGCTGGGGGAACGCCTGCAGGTGGAAGGCTACGTCACCAAGCCCGTCTGTTTCGACAAGTTCCTGGTGCTGGTCAACGAGCTGCGGGAGCACTGGCAGGAGGACATGGTGCTGCCTTGCTGAGAAGGCTGTGTAGTGCGAAATTCATTTCGCACGAATCCCCCAACCATTTTGTGGGGCCGTGCGAAATGAATTTCACACTACGTGGAGAGCCGCAGACTCACTTCTTCTTCGCCTTCCAACTCATCGCATCGGCGCACTCCACCTCCTGCAGGACTGCCTTCACCCGCTTCGCCTCCTCGGGCATGAAGAACGCCGTGACCTCGACTTCCGCGGTCGCCTTCTTTTCGATAACCGGTTTCCGCCCGCGCGGGCCGAAGGAACCGTCGGCATGGGCGGACCAGTTCTTCAATTCCTTGCCGGCGGCGTCGAGATAGTGCAAGCGCATTTCGACGCGGCGGATGTCTTTGTTGGAATGGTTCTTCACCCGCAGTTTGACTTTGGGAGAATTGCCGTCCTTCGAAAAGCCGAGCGTTTCGAGGGTGACTGGTGCGTTGCCGGTGAACTGCAGCGGGGCGAGTTTGGCGGGGCGCTGGTCGGCGTTCGGCACGGATACCTCTTTTAACGTGACGTCGTAATCAACGCTTTTCACTTCGGTCACGATCGAGACCACGACCTCTTTCGGCGAACCCAGCACGGTCGTGCCGATCTGCCCCCGTTTGCCGCCGCTGAAGTGGAAGCCCCCTTCGCTGCGCAGCGGCTTGCCGTCGGCGTCGAGGCCTGTGATGAAGATGCGGTCCGAATCGGTGTTGGTGAATTCGAACGTCAGCTTGTGCCGGCCGGTGGAGCGGAGATTCTTCAGCGTGATCGTCGTTCCGCCGAGCTGCTGCGTCTGGCCGGGCTTCAGCGACTTGAAGACGACGGACTGCCCGCCCAGTTCGGCCTTGAGCGACGCCGGGTTGCCGTTGACGGTCAATTCCCGGCTGACGCGGCTATTCAGCGTAAAGGTGCCGGAACCGGCCGTGATCGGCTTGCCGGCGGCGTCGAGCGGCGTGAACTGGATGTTTCCGCTGCCGGGTTTGGTGTACTCGATCTGCAGTTTCGTCTGCGTCTGCGGCTTGGAATCCTTGATCGTGATTGTCGCCTCACCGGCGGACTTCGACTCTCCCTTCTTGAGATCGCTGAAGCGAAGTTGCTTCACTTCGACGGGAAGAGGGAGCGTCACCTTGCCGACCAGGGTGATCGCCTTGACGTCGCGGAGCAGGTTCTTCAAGGGGATGGTCTGCGAGCCGCTGTCGGACCACGTCGTTCCCTGCCCCTGTCGGACGTCGGCACCGTTCGTAGCCGCCAGCTTGTCGATCTTCAGGAGCGGGCCGCGCATTTTCTCGCGGATCTGCTCGACGGCCGGCGGCAGGTTGTAAGCGGCGACGGCCAGCTTCAGCCGGCCGGTGCCGTATTTTGCCGTGACGTCGAGGGAATCCAGCGCGACGGCGAACGGCCCGGCGTACACCGGCGGCAGCAATCGCGTGCCGGCCTCGACGGCCAGCGTCGACTTGCCGCGGAAGCCGGGACGGAGTTCGGCATGCACACCGGCCTGACGGCAGACCTCTTCGATCGCCTGCGCCAGCGACGCATCGTCCAGCTCGAGCGACACCGGTTTGTCGATCTGTTTCAGCGGTCGGAATCCCTCGTCGAGCTTCATCCCCGCCTTCTTCGCGAGTTCTGTCAGGACGTCGCGCGCGGGGCGGTCTTTGTACTGGAAGTCCGTCTTCCAGGATTTGTTGAATTCCTCGATGCTGAGGCTCTTCAACGGAGGCGGGGGCGGTTGTTTGTCCTTCTCATCGCCAAAGCTGCCGAACGGGTCGTCGAATGCCCCGCCGGTTGTATTCGCGTCGAGCTTGAACGACTTTTTCTCCGGCTCCTCGAAGTTCATCGTAAACGGCCCGAACGACACGCCATAAACCCGCCACTGTCCCTGCTCGCGTTTGAGCAGCACTTCCGGGGTCAACCCGGACTGTTTGTTCTTTTCCTCGACGGGCACGCGGGCCTTCTCGCCATCGACGACGGCTTTGCCCAGCGTGTAGTCCTTGGGGCTGTTCGGCGCACCTTCCGTCTCGATGAACTTTCGGGATTGTTCTGTGACCACCTTCTTGATGGCGGCGACGTCCCCCTTGGCGGATGCGTCCATGAATTGCCGCGTGACCTCGACCGGGCTTGCTGCCGATTGTTTGTCCTGCGGATCGGCGTCGGGGGTTTTTTCGTCGGCCGTCTTTCCGCCGCAGCCCAGAATCGGAAGAGACAGCAGAATGCAGAAGGCGATTCGTCGCATGGTGCACCTCCGGTTGAGATTGCGTAGCGGGCGGGTCTTGCGCTCAGTTTAAGAATTGAGGCGGCGTTCGCAACGTCCCCTTTCGCGGGATGCTGCGGCGCCGCCTCTTTCCCATTCATCGCTGAGCCTGCACCGGGGACGGCAGCATCAGCCCCGGCATCTTCTCCCCGCCGCCGCCGAGGTAGTACAACGGGTACTTCCCGTCCCACTTCTCCAGCCTTTGCGAGTCGATCTCGAGCTGCTTCAGCTTCAGGTACGTTTCCAGGCTCTTCTCCGCCTTCTGGATTTCATACGCCTTCGCGTCGGCGATGGTCTGGATGGCTTCGCCTTTGCCCTTGGCTTCCAGCTTCACGGCTTCCGCCAGCCCGTCGGCTTTCAGTTTGACGGCTTTGTTGCGTTCGAGCTGCGCCTTGTGCTCGGCCTTGGCGACCTGCTCGTCCTGCTGGGCCTTGAAGACGTTGTCGATGGCTTTCTGCACGTCGGGGTTTTCGTAGGTGAAGCCGCCGAACTGGCCGATCGTCGTGATCGTGATGCCGCGGTCCTCGAAGAACTTGACCACGTCTTTCTCGACTTCCTTCATCATCTCCTTTTTCTTGGGGCGGAGTTCGTCCATGTTGTAGCCGGCGGCGAAGTCGGCCATGACTTTCTGAATGCGGGCGCGGACCTCGCTGTCCATGATCTGCTCCAGCGTCACGCCGGAATAGTTGTAGAGAAACTTGATCGCGTCGCTGTGGTTGACGATGCGGGCCGTGCAGGTGACGCCGGTCGAAAAGCCGACGCTGTCGCTGGACTCGACCCAGATCGCTTCGTTCTTGCGGGCGGTCCCGCTGTCGCCGCTCGACGTCCATTCGCGGGTGACCGGTTTGCGGTCGACTTTGACCAGCCGCATCGTGGATTGCCACTCGCCGACGTACCACAGCCGCCCCTTGCTGACCCAGCGGTGCGGAATCTGAATCCGCTTCACCGAGACGAGGTGCTTCTTGAGCATCTCTTCGCTCTCGAAGGCGGCCTGCTGTTCGGTGTCCCCTTCCAGCGGCACGAGAATCGCCGTCTCGCTGGTGGAGATTTCCTGGTACTCGGGCACGTCGTAAGGCCGGCACCCGACCGCCGCGAACGCAACGACGCACGACGCCAGTACGATGAACCGTTTCATGGCAGCTTCTTTCTGTGAAAGGTGACAAGTTTCGTGCCACTGCTTGACGACCGCCGCAGACCGCGTTGATTCCTCACCCGCGCTTTCGGCGGTCGTCAAGCAGTGCTTTCGCCGCTTTGCAACTACGGTGGCGCATCGGCACTGCTTGACGGCTGCCGTTCGCGCCGAACGTTAAACCGGAGCGAACGCGGCAGCCGTCAAGCAGTGGCACGCCGAGTTCGCCCTGAGAGCAACCCGCGCAATTCGCGGCGGAACAGCACGACGCCGGTGACGGGAATCGCGATCCACGCCCAGTCCAGCACGTGCTTCGCTCGGTCGAAGGCGCGGTGCTTCTGCACGGCCTCGTCGCTGGAGTGCATCTGCGCGACGGCCGTTTCGCGGACGACTTCCGGCTCGAACACGTCGCGCAGCAGCATCAGCGCTGCGCAGACAACGGCGACGTAAATCAGCACCAGACATTTGGTTCGCGTTTTCATGGCCGGCCTCCGGTAGGTCAGGCTTTCCAGCCTGACCGGGCGGGTAGCAGAATTCGTGAGAATTCTGCCGTGAGGAATCCGGGACTCCAGAATTCTCACGAATTCTGCTACGGTCAGGCTGGAAAGCCTGACCTACGAACGACGCGGCGGGAAACGCGGATCACGGGATTCCCAAATAAACCGACCAAAACCAAACCGCTAATGACCGCCAATTGACGCTGATTTAAGAGAACTGAATCAGCGCGCATTAGCGATCATTAGCGGTTTGGCAGATCACGGTCGTTCCCAGATCGCCGGCAGCTTCTTCGAAGCCGGGCCGTAGGTCTGCGAGACCTGGAAGCCGCTGGCCTGTGAGGTGTAGAAGATCCGGCCGTTGGAGACGACGGCCCCCAGGCATTCGCGGGAGTCGATCGCCGGACCGGTCGAGACCAGCTTGCCCTGCTGCGAGAGGTCGATCATGTCCATGTTCGCACCGAGCACGAACGGCTCGGAGAGGGTGAAGCGGCAGCAGGCGTAGTTGTGGCCGACGCTGCCGACGACCTTGCCCGTCTTGCGGTCGAAGACGTTCCCTTTGCCGCGGAGGGCGTTCGAGAAGATGTACCGTTCGCCGACGCTGACGACGTTGAGCGCCGAGGTGACGGGGTCCGACTTCCAGACCAGCGAACCGTCTTTCGCGTCGAGGGACCACACGAAGCGGTCGTTGGTCCCTTCCCGCGCGCGGTTGTAGCCGCCGATGTAGACGCGGCCGTTGCGGGCGCTGAGCGTGCACTTCGACGTGACGTAATACTTCGTCGTCAGCCACACGACCTTGCCGGTCCGCGGTTCGAGGCAGGCGGTCAGGCCGTTGTTTTTCTCGGGCAGCCCGCGGCGGCGGCGTTTGCTGGCGGCGTAGCCGAAGAACACCGAGTAGTACAGCTTCCCGTCGAGCAGGCAGATGCCGCAGTCGTTGCCGCCGCGGCCGTACTTCGAGAAATCCTTCTCCCAGAGCACCTTGCCGGTCGTCATGTTCCACGCCCAGATTCGCGGGTGGTGGTCTTTGGGGTAGTAGGGGTTGTCGTTGGAGTAGATCCAGCTCATCACCTCCCGTCCCTTCACGGGGACCGGCTTGCCGCCGAAGGTGAAGTACTTCTCGCTCCCCTGGGCGGCGTACTTGCCACTGCCGCTGGCGTAAATCGCCACGTCCCCCTGCACGACCGGCGGGAACTGTCGGCTCCAACTCGGCGTGCCAGTGAAGGGGGCTTCCCAAAGCAGCTTGCCGGAGGCGGCGTCGAGGCAGCGCATCAGCGAGCGTTTCATCCCCGCCTGCGGCACGAGCAGCCTTTCCCGTAGGTCAGGCTTTCCAGCCTGACCGGGTTGCTTTGGACTATTCGACGCTTCTCGGCCGTTCGCGTCAGGCTGGAAAGCCTGACCTACGTAGAGCGGCGACGTGAACGACAGATACACGTTCGGCGAATGACGCCGCCACAACAGCCGGCCGGTGTCCTGCTCGACGGCGACGACCTGCCCTTCGGCCGTGTGGGTGTAGAGCCGGCCGCCACCGCAGACGGGAAGGTGCTTCACCGTCCCCGACACGCGGCGCGCCCAGCGCATCCGCAGCGGCGGCTTCAGGCCCTGGTCGTTGGCGTTGGTACCCTGGTAGTCGCCGTAGTTGGTGTACCAGTCGTACTTCGCATCGGCCAGCGGCCCGGTGAGCGGGCTGCGGACCTTCCACACTTGCAGGTCCTTCCTTGGAAGGGCCGACTTCCCGTTCGCACCGAAGACGTAGAGATAACCGTCCTCGCAGGGAACGTAAATCCGCCCATCCGCCACGGCGACCGCCGCGGTGATCGGCGAACCGAACGCCGTCGCGAAGGACTGTGTCTTCCGTAGGTCAGGCTTTCCAGCGTGGCCGGGTCGTCGCTGCGCTTTCGATGCGTTTCGGTCACTCGCGCCAGGCTGGAAAGCCTGACCTACGGACAACGGCACGACGTACAGCTTGCCGTCGAGTCCGCCGTAGATCGCGTGGTCGCGCGTCAGCACCGGCGGGCAGATCGACGCGGCTTCGCAAAGCACGGTCGGTTTCTCGACTCCTTCGCTATGTCGACAAAGGCCGAACCCCTGTTGTGGGCGAACGCGGTACACGTCATTGCCGCGAACGGCGACCGGGGCGAAGCTCAGCAGGCCGTGCGTGCGGATGTCGGTTTCGGTTCCCTTGACATAATCAGTGCGGACCTTGTCGCCGTCGAGTCGCAGCTTCTCGACGCGCCCCGCGTTGTCGCGGCGATGCCACTGGACGTAGACGTTGCCCGCGTCGTCGGCGCTCTGGCCGAACGTGGCGGGGTATTCGGAACCCGCATAACGGGGAATGATTCCCACGGCCCGCAGTTTCGGCCGGTCGCCGGCGTCGTCGAGAAACACCGTCCGCCCGCCGGCCGGCATGACGACCGTCTTGCCGATGAGGCAGATGTCCCGCGAGCAGACGAAGTGGTCCCGCCACGTGACGCGCCCCTGGCGGTGCTTCGTCCAGTCGGCGCCGTTCCAGCGGTCGCCGTCGAACTTGATGACCTCCTTCACGAAGTCCCACGTCCAGACGAGCTTGCCGTTCGGCTCGACGGCGTACACCCGCGCCCCCAGCGTGGCGAAGTACACGCGGTCGTTGCCGACGGCGGGGGCGGCGAAGATCGGTTCGCGGCAGTCGATTTCCGCCACGACGGTGCCGTCGTTCGCATGGAGCACGTAGTAATAGCCGGCGGTCGTGCCAACGTGCAGATACCTGCCGACGACTGCCGGCGACGAGACGTTGTTGACGTTTCCCGGCCCGCCGCGGGTTTTGAACTTCCACAGCACCTTCAGCGTCTTCGCGTCGATCGCGGCCACGACGCCCGACCCGTCGATGACGATGACCTTCTCGCCGCTGACGGCCGGCGAGGCGTACACGCCGTCGGTCATCGGGACGGCCCCGACCAGCCCGAGCTTCTCCGGCAGGGCGGCGTGCGGGGCGTTTCCGGACCGCAGCGCGTTCCCTTGAAACTGCGGCCAGCTTTCGGCGGCCCACGCGTGTTGAGCGGGGAGGAAGGCGGCAATCAACGCAACGCAACACAATGTCGGCAAGCGCATGGCGGTTCTCCTTCGTGCCGAGTCGTGGTGGGGTTTGCGCCGCGCATTGTAACGGGTGCTCCGCGAGATTTCCTGTTGGGAAAGGAAACGCGCCGGCGCAATCCGCGGAGATCGCGACTCGCCAAGCCTACGTCGCCGACGCCGGCCGGTTCGGCACCAACCCCACGACTCGCGTGCACCACTGGCCGCGATCCTTCACCCATCGCTCGCGGAACATGTGAAAACCGTGGGCGTCGTCCTGCCAGACGATGTAGACGTACGCGAAGGGGCGTTTGTCGGATTGTTTCGCCGAGGGGTCCAAGTGCAGGTGCAGCCGGGTCGACCACGGTTTCACGCTGCCGTAGGCGTCTTTGAACGTCTGCATCAATTCCGAGTAGGAATCCAGTTTTACTTTCCCGTGGCGAGTGAACTGCGGGTCGATCAGCGCATAGCATGCGTCCCAGTCGGCTTGATTGAAGCGGCGATAGAACTGCTTGACGCGCCGGCGGAGGGGATTACGTTCGCCAGCTTCGCGATTGGCGGTGCACGTCGTCGCCATGGTCATTTCGCGCCGTTATCGGCGGCCTCGGGATTCTGCGAGAATGGCGCGAAGTATTGCCGCACTCTCTTTGAAGAATTCCTGCTCTGCACCTGATTTCTCGTTCGCGGCGCGTTCTCCTTCCACAACGCAGATTTCGAGCAACTCGGTGAGTTCGGCGTCGAGATCAACACTTCCTTTTTCCGCATACATGACAATGAAACGTTCTGACATTGAATCGGGAACGTATGGCATCCCCTTGGGAATCGGGCGTTTCAGAAATGCTTTGGCGCGCTCTTGCAAACTGGCCGACATCGTCGTGTCATCCGCCTTACGTTCCTTCGTTTGTATTGAGCTGTCAGTTTCTGGAGTAGAGTCTGAGCACGCAGAGACCGAGAAGATCAGCGGCAGCATCAAAACGGTGCGGAAGCGGAAGATCATGTTTGCCTCCGAACTCGAGAATCATCTTGCCGAGTTACAATTCAGCGCCCGAATCCGCTTCCCCCAATTCAACCGCACCGGCCGGTTCACCCGGTCGCGGACTTCGGCTTCGGCTGGGACGACCAGCGCGTGGACGACGGCGGCGCCGATTTCGTCCGGCTTCCCGCAAATTAACCCCCCACCGGCGTCAGTACGTTCTCACCCACCGGAGCATTCGCGCTCAGGGCGTCCCGGACGATGGGAAACGTGAAGAACAGCCGCAGCAGGTTGTCCATCGCGCGGGATTGAATTTGAAATTCGTTCACCCAGCGGGACAGTGTTTCCTCGGCAATACCGAGTCGCTCGGCGGCTTCCTTTTGGGACATACCCAGCCGGGCGAGCGATTCCTGCATTTGCTGTGGCGAGAGAAGTCCCAAGTGCGACCGCAGACCGTCGAGGATCTGCTGGTCGGCGGCGCCGGTAAACACCGCTTCGCCACAGGCCTGGCAGACCGGCAGCTTCAATTCCGGCACGGTAAACGTGTGCAGCCGGCCGTCGTGGCGTACCTTGGCTGTGTAGTTCATCGTTCCCGGCATGACATCGGTTTTCCCGCAGTGCCGGCAACGCCACGGAAAGGGACGGTCGGCGTTTGCGGGTGTCTTTGGTCGTTTCGTGTCGTTACGGGGCATGGAGATTCACCACGAGAATCCACGGCCGATCCGGAACAAATGGCGGTTCGAACATCAGCCGCGTTTCGATGTAGGTCGGCACGTCATTGATCGTCACTCGCAGGTCGTAGTGAAACTCGTACTCGTCGGTCCATTCGGGCCGGGTTTCACGGACCTCGTCGATCGTGCCGCCGCCGGCGACATGCTCGTGCATCAAGCGGCGGATTTCTGAGAAGGGAATTGCGCCGAGTTCCTCGCGAACCCATCGTTCCGATTCGGCCGTCAATTCGAATTCGATGTACCGTTCAAGACTCCAATTCGCTAAAGCATCCAAATACGCAGCAAGTCGGGTCGGGTCGTTCAACGCGGTCATTTCGCCCCTCCCTGCCAACGAAGACACATCGCGACCGCGTTGCATCGTTCATCGGCATTCTAGGCCATTATTGATGTAAGTCAATTACCGAGTGCCGAGAATGACAACGAATCTGATCTTGTCAATCCACTATGTTGCGTTCCCGCTGTACAACCTCCGAATCCACTTCCCCCGATTCAACCGCACCGGCCGATTCACCCGGTCGCGGACTTCGACTTCCGGCGGAATACCCAGCGCGTGGTAGACAGTCGCGCCGATGTCGTCGGGGGAGAACGGCGTCGTGAGGGGATACGCGGCGGTGGCATCGCTGCGGCCGATGATCTGGCCGCCCCGGATGCCCGCCCCTGCGAAGACGCCGAAGAAGCAGGGGCCCCAGTGGTCGCGGCCTCGGCCTTTGTTGATCTTGGGGGTGCGGCCGAATTCGCCGAGCATCATCACCAGCGTTTCGTCCAGCAGGCCCTCGGCGGCGAGGTCGTCGAGCAGGGCGGCGACGCCCTGGTCAAGCGGCGGGAGCAGGCGGTTCTTCAGCGTCGGGAAGATGTTGCCGTGGTTGTCCCACGTCTGCACGCGGCCGATGTTGACCTGCACCACCGGAACTCGGGCCTGCACCAGTCGGCGGGCCAGCAGCAGCGACTGGCCGTGCGTGTTGCGGCCGTAACGGTCGCGGACGGCGTCGCTCTCACGGTGCAGCTCGAACGCGCGGGCCAGTTTGCTCGACGTGAGCATCGTGAAGGCAAGCTGCTGGTCGTTCGTCATCCGGCGGGCCTCGGCGATGCCGGCCAGCGTTCGCTGCTGGTGGTTGAGTTCCCCCAACAGACTGCGGCGGTGGGCAAGCCGGGTGACGTCCACGCCGGGGGCCAACGTGAGGGCGTCGACCTTGAAGCCCTTTTTGTTGGGGTCGGCGGTGATCTGCCACGGGTCGTACTTCGCCCCCAGGAACCCGGCGTGCTGGCCGGGCCAGGTGAGCGGGCCTTCCACGAGAAACGTCGGCAGGTTCACGCCACATGGAAGACCGTGGCGGACGCGGCCAGCGGACGCATCGCCGCCGC
>Ga0268386_10000423_pt1 | contig 26562 bp, 20 predicted proteins | sample RVTome_15_FD_200260 | JGI IMG/M metagenome (GOLD analysis project Ga0268386, IMG submission 200260) | Soil microbial communities from uranium-contaminated site in the Upper Colorado River Basin, Wyoming, United States - RVT150D86... ... | reverse complement strand
AGCACCGTGTCGTCGCGCTGGAAACCGTCTCTCCGCAATTTTGAATTTTCCACACCCGACCCCATTTGGTTGCCAGTGAATTCTGCCGCGCCCGTCACGAGTCGATCGAATCGTTGTCACGAATTCTGCCGCAGCAGCCAGGAACGGGTTTCGAAGCCGCCGTCGACGGGGCGCTCCGGACGCGACGGGCAGCGGTCCAGACGCGAAATCACGTCGTCCACGGAGTCGGTCAGATGAAACCGGCTGACGTCGGCGGCGTCGATCGTGCGCTCGGGGAGCATCCGCAGTTTCAAAAACTCGAACAACGGCCCCCAGTAGTCCGTTCCCACGAACACGATCGGAAAGTCGAACACCTTGCCCGTCTGAATCAGCGTGGCGGCCTCGAACGCTTCGTCCATCGTGCCGAGGCCCCCCGGCATGATCACGAACGCCTGCGAGTACTTGACGAGCATCACCTTCCGCACGAAGAAGTAGCGGAAGGTGACGACCTTGTCGACGTAGGGGTTTGCCGCCTGCTCCTGCGGGAGGATGATGTTGCAGCCGATGCTGCGGCCCCCCGCTTCGTGGGCCCCGCGATTGGCGGCTTCCATGACGCCCGGCCCGCCGCCGGTGAGCACGGTGAAGCCCAGCTTCGCCAGCCGCCCGCCGATTTCGCGCGCCTGGCGGTAGTAGCGGTGTTCCTCGTCGAAACGGGCCGACCCGAAGACGGTGATGCAGGGGCCGACGAAATGCAGCGCCCGGAATCCGCGAATGAATTCCCGCGCGATCCGCAGCACGCGAAAGAACTCCGCGGTCCGCGACCGCGGCCCTTCCAGCAGCCGCCGGTCTTCGCGAACCCAGCCACTGTCTTCCGCCGTCGGAGGCGAGTGTGTCGCAGGTTCGGTCAACGTGAAATCGGCCATGGGATCTCCCCGGAGGGAATTCAGGAAACGCAGACAGCGCGCCTCACGTCGGAATGACCAATCGCCAATGACCAATCGCAGGCCGGTCTGTCATCCATTGGTCATTGGACATTGGTCATTTCCTCCATTCTGCCCCATCGATGAGGCCGCGGACCAGCGAAATGTCGGTTGTCACCTCGCGGTGAGCGCGGGCGGCACAATTCGCGCGCACGTCGAGGCCGCACTTCCGTGCCGCCGGTGGAATCCGCCGCCGCGATTTGTTGTAATGGATCGGCTTGCACGATCTCTCGCCGTACCGACCAACATCAGGAATCCGGAATGATGCCCCGCCCGAAGACGCTCGTCCGCTGGTCCGTTCCTTCCCTGCCGGCGTTGCTGGCCGCCGCGCTGATCGGGCCCGTCCTCGTCGCCGGGTCGGCGGAGCAAGAATCGATCAGCCGGCGGGCGCTAGCCCCCGGTTCCCACGAATCGCAACCCGAACCGGGGGCCAGCGCCCGCCGGCTGATGCTGGACGCCGACCGGCAATTCGTCGCCGCCATTCAGCGGAAGAAGCGCAAGCGCCGCGGCGGCGTGCGGCCGATGTGGATCTGGGGGGGGCAGGCCGGCGAAAGAGACCGCTACGTCTTCCGCAAGGAATTCACCGCCCCCGCCGTCGAGCGGGCGCGGCTGCGGGCGGCGTGCGACAACAGCATGAAGGTCTACCTCAACGGCAAACGGGTCGCCATCGGCAGCAACTGGCAGGAACCGGTGCAGGCCGACGTCACCTCGGCGATGAGAGTCGGCAAGAACGTGTTCGAAGTCGAAGCGGCGAATTCCGGCGGCGCGGCCGGGTTCGTGCTGCAGTTGACGCTGCGGCCCAAGGCCGGCCGCGGGCAGTCGATCATCACCGACAAATCCTGGCAGGCGGCGAAGACCCGCGACGCGAAGGAATGGAAGCCCGTCGTCACGCTGGGCCGGCTGGGCGTGAAACCCTGGGGGGACGTGTTCGCCACCCGGCCGAAGGTCAATCTCCCGACCGTCGAGCGGGGCGTTTTTAAGACGCTGCCGGGGTTCAAGGCGGAAGAGATCTATTCCGTCCCCAAACCGACGCAGGGTTCGTGGGTCTGCCTCACCACCGACAACAAAGGCCGGCTGATCGCCAGCGACCAGGGAAACAAGGGGTTGTATCGCATCACCCCCCCGCCGATCGGTTCCAACGCGAAACCGAAGATTGAAAAGCTGAAGGTCGACATCTCTTCCTGCCAGGGAATGCTCTTCGCCTTCGGCAGCCTGTACTGCTCCGTCAACGGCGGCCGCGGCAGCGGGTTGTACCGGTTGACCGACACGAACGGCGACGACCAGTTCGACAAGGTCGAAAAGCTGAAGGCCATCCGCGGGGGCGGCGAGCACGGGCCGCACGCGCTGCGGTTGACGCCCGACGGCAAGTCGCTGCTGTGGGTCGCCGGCAACCACACAAAGCCGCCGGAGAATCTCGACGCCAGCCGGCTGCCTTCCAACTGGGACGAAGACCTGCTGCTCCCCCGGCAGTGGGACGCCCGCGGCCACGCCCGCGGCATTCTGGCCCCCGGCGGCTGGATCGCGAAGACCGATCCCGACGGCAAGCGGTTCGAGATCGTCACCAACGGCTACCGCAATTCGTACGACTTCGACCTCAACGCCGACGGCGAAATCTTCGTCTACGACGCCGACATGGAATGGGACATGGGCACCCCCTGGTACCGGCCGACGCGCGTCGTCCACGCGACCAGCGGCAGCGAGTTCGGCTGGCGAAGCGGCACCGGCAAATGGCCCGAATACTACATCGACAGCCTGCCGGGCATGGTCGACGTCGGCCCCGGTTCGCCCGTGGGCGTCGAGTTCGGCGACGGGACGAAATTCCCGGCGAAGTACCAGAAGGCGTTGTACATTCTCGACTGGACGTTCGGCACGATCTACGCGATTCACATCACGCCGTCCGGGTCGAGTTACACCGCGACGAAAGAGGAATTCCTCTCGCGCACGCCGCTGCCGCTGACCGACGCCGTCGTGGGCAAGGACGGGGCGCTGTACTTCACCACCGGCGGTCGGAACGCCGATTCGTCGCTGTTCCGCGTGACGTACGTCGGGAAGGAATCGACGGCGCCGGTCGATGCGAAGAATACGAAGTTCGCCGACCTGCGGGCGATCCGGCGGAAACTGGAAGGCTATCACCGGAAGGGGGCGGGGAGTTCCCACCTCGATGAAATCTGGAAGCATCTGTCGCATGAGGACCGTTTCATCCGCTATGCCGCCCGCGTGGCCTTGGAGAACGTTCCCTTTCGCCTTTGGGAGCAGCGGGCGTTCGGCGAGACGAATCCCGATGCGCTGCTGCAAGCCGCCGTGGCCTACGCCCGGCAGGGGCGAAAATCGGGACAGCCGAAATTGCTCGCGGCGCTGGAACGTCTCGATGTCGGCGCGTTGAGTGAACGCCGCCAACTCGATCTGCTGCGGGCGTATTCGCTGATCTTCATTCGCCTGGGCCAGCCGGACGCGGCGACAAAGGCCCGCATCGCAAAACGGCTCGATCCGTTCTACCCTCGTTCCCAAGCTCCAGCTTGGGAACGAGATGCGCTCAACCGCGAATACTGTACGGTGCTGGTGTATCTCGACTCGCCGACGGTCATCGGCAAAACGTTGAAGCTGATGAAGCAGCCCGACACGCGCAAGCCGGAAGACATCAAGCAACTGCTGGCCCGCAACGCTCAGTACGGCGGGACGGTCGCGAGGATGCTCGCCAACCTGCCGGAAATTCAGAACATCCACTACGCCTTCGCGCTGCGCAACATGCGCTACGGCTGGACGCTGGAGGAACGCAAGGAATACTTCACCTGGCTCGACAAGGCCCTGCAGCGCAGCGGCGGGGCGAGCTACCAGGGGTTCATCAACAACTGCCGCAACGAAGCGCTGGCGAACATGTCGCCGGCGGAGCGCAAGGCGCTCGAATCGTCGGTCGTCTTCACGCCTCCCAAACCGGCCGACCTGCCGAAGCCGAAAGGTCCCGGCCGCGACTGGACCGTCGCCGACCTCGTGAAGCTCGCCGCCGGAAGCGGATTGAAGGGCCGCAGCTTCGAGAACGGCAAACGGGCCTACGCGGCGACGCGGTGCATCGTCTGCCACCGCTTCGACGGCAACGGCGGCGCGACGGGTCCCGATCTGACGAACGTCGCCGGCCGCTTCAGCGTCAAAGACCTCGCCGACTCGCTGATCGACCCCGGCAAGGTCGTCTCCGACCAGTACCGGGCGCATATCGTCGTCACGTCCGCGGGAAAATCCTACACCGGCCGCATCGCGACCGAGGAAGACGGCGTCCTCACGCTGCTGACCGATCCGGAAGACATCCGCAAGGTCGTGAAGATCAAAGTCAGCGACATCGAGCAGAAGACGCCGTCAAAGACGTCGATGATGCCCAAGGACCTGCTCAAGCCGCTCAACCGTGACGAAGTGCTCGACATGCTGGCATATTTGTTGTCGCGGGGGAATCCGCAAGACCCGATGTTCCGGAAGTAGTCGCGGTCGCCGCTTGCGGCTTAGCGATCCCGCCGCTTGACCGGCGGTCGCAGTTGCGTATGATACCGGTTCGCCGACCGCCTCCGCCTTGCGGTCGTGCCGGCCCCGCGGAATCACCGGGGGCGAAACGCTACCTCCAAGTGCGGTGGGGCCGTGTGAACCGGGTCAGATCGGAAACGAAGCAGCCCTAAGCGTTGGTACTCAGGTGCATGCGGAGGTAGCGTTTCGCCTCCGATTTTCCTGCGCGAATTCGTCGATTCACCGGCCGCCGAATCGGTTGCAGGAACCCACTCCAGCCGATATGTTGAGTCGTTTCGCAAGACGGCAATGGGGACATGTCCGTTTTTCGGATTCACGGTACTTTCGCGAAACACCCTTCCACCCCAAAAACGGACCTGTGCTGTTCAGTGTGAGGCGGCTGCGGCGTTGGAAGTGTTGTTCACTCCGAAGTGGTAAGAAGGCGGCAACATGGCGACAACGGTGGAACTGGCGGTCCAACCCCGGGAACAGACCGGCTCGGCGGCGGCGCGGCGGCTGCGAAGGAAGGGGCTCGTGCCGGGCAACATCTACGGCCACGGCGAAGCCGCCGTCACGGTCAGCGCCCCCGAAGAGGCGATCACGCCGATGGTCTTCTCCGGGCACCGCGTGGTCGACATTCAGATGAACGGCGGCTCGGAGCTGGCGATCATCCGTGACGTGCAGTGGGACACCTTCGGCCAGAAAATCCTGCATTTCGACCTGCTCCGCGTCAGCCGCGACGAAAAGGTCGAGATGGAAGTCGCGATCGAGCTCCGCGGCATTTCCCCCGGCGTGCTGGCGGGGGGCATTCTCGACCTGCACCTGCATTCGATCTCGATCGTCTGCCCGGCGTACTCCATCCCCGATCACGTGTACGTCAAGATCAACAATCTCGGTCTCGGCGACGCGATCCACGTCCGCGACCTCGACCTGCCCCCGGAAATCGAGGTCCAGCAGGACGACGACGAAATCGTCGTGCAGGTCACGCTGCCGGTGGCCGTCGAAGAGGAAGAAGTACCCGAAGCGGCCGCCGCCGTGACGCAGCCGGAAGTCATCGGTCGCAAAGCCGAGAAGGAAGAGGAAGGGGACTGACGGTCGCCCGCCGCTTGCGGCTTAGCCATGAAAATCGTCGTCGGACTGGGGAACCCGGGGTCGCAGTACCAGAAGACCCGGCACAACGTCGGGTTTTCGGTCGTGGGGGAGTTGGCGAAGCGGCACGGCGGCGACACGCCGCGGCGGAAGTTCGACGCGGAAATGATCGAGGTCTTCATCGGCGGCGAAAAGGTGCTGCTGGTCGCCCCGATGACGTACATGAACGACAGCGGCCGCTCGGTCGCGCAATTCGTGTCGTTCCACGACCTGCCCGGCGAAGACCTGCTCGTGGTCTGCGACGACATGAACCTCGAGACCGGCCGGCTGCGGCTGCGGGGGAGCGGTTCGGCCGGCGGCCAGAAGGGGCTGCAGGACATCATCCGCCGCCTGGGGACGGAAGACTTCCCGCGGCTGCGGATCGGCATCGGCCGCCCGCCCGGCCGAATGTCCGCCACCGACTACGTGCTCGGCGTCTTCTCGAAGGACGAAGCGGAAATCATCGCCGACGCCGTGCCTCGCGCCGCCGACGGCGTCGAGCTCTGGCTGGCCGACGGCCTTGCCCCCGCGATGAACACCGTCAACGCCCGCGGCGACGAGTCGCTTCCGGATTCCGCCGAGTGAATCGTTCGCTGGCGGCGAGACACCCGGCGTTTCCCAAACACCGAGTGTCTTCGGCCCTTACAGCAGATCGACGGTGACGCTGTCCGACAGAAATCGTCCCTCGCACGTCAGCCGCAGATGCGTCGGCGTGCGTTCCAGCAGGCCCGCCGCGACGTGGAGTTGAATCGGTTCCGCCGCGAGTTGATCGACGGAGAACCCGGTCTCCACCGCGAACTGCGAAAGATCGACTCCGGCTGTCCGCCGCAGACCGATGACGAGCCGTTCGCGGGCGGCGTCTTCCGGAGGCAGTCTCTCGGATTCCATCACGGGGGATTCACCGGCCAGCACGCGCTTGATCCACGTCGTCACGCTGCGATGGTTCGTTGTCCGCACGCCGTTCACGAAACTTGCCGCCCCGGGGCCGAACGCCAGGTACGGTTTCCCGGTCCAGTACACTTCGTTGTGCCGGCAAGCGAATCCCGGCCGCGCGAAGTTCGAGATTTCGTACTGCTCGAGCCCGGCCGCGGCGAGTTCGTCCATCGCGGCCGCGTACATTTCCCGCTCCAGGTCGTCCGGGAGCGACGGCAGCAGTCCTTTCTGGCGGCGGGACCAGAAGGCCGTTCCTTTCTCGACCGTCAGGCCGTATGTGGAAACGTGCGCGGGCCGCAGTTCGATCGCCCGCTGCAGCGTGTCCTTCCACAACGAAATTGATTGCCCGGGAACGGCGAAGATCAGGTCAACGGAAATGTTCTCAAACCGCCGCCGCAGCCGTTCGACCGCAATCTGCACAGTCGCGGCGTCGTGGTCACGTTCCAGCGCTTTCAGAATCGCGTCGTCAAACGACTGCACGCCGAGGCTGACGCGGTTGACGCCCGCATCTGCCAGCACGGCGACGCGTTCGTCGGTGACGTCCGCCGGGTTGGCTTCGACGCTGAACTCCGCACCACTCGCCGGGCGGAAGCGCGCGAGCAGCAGCTCGAACAGCCGCCCGAGCTGCGCCGGCGACAGATGCGTCGGCGTGCCGCCGCCGAGGAACAGCGTGTCGAGCTCCATCGGCCCGGCGACGGAATCGAGCTCGCGATCCAGCGCGGCGAGATACGATTCGATGAGATCGTCCCGCCCGGCAACGAGCGTGAAATCGCAGTATCCGCAGCGATGCCGGCAGAACGGGACGTGGACGTAGGCGGATCGCGGTTCGCCGGTCGTCATTTCTGAACGCGCACCGTGACGCGGGTTTCCGAGATGATCGTCGTGCCGTCTTCCATCGTTCCCGTGCCGCGGAACGTGAGCCTCGCTGATTTTGCTGTCATCGACTCCGGCACCCGCACGGCGATGGCGACACGCGACTCTCCCTTTTCGATTCGAACCGGTTTCGACGCGAATTCGTGCTTCGTTCGCTGTTTCCGCAGGTCGACCGCCATCGCGCCGGGAAAGTTCGTCGTCCGTTCCAGCCGCAGCGGAATCTTCACGGTTTCCCCCGGCCGCGCCTTCACGGTTTCGACCGCCGCCTGGAGCTTCACCACCGGCGGCAGCGTGCGGAGCATGTTTCGCTTTTCGGAGAGGACGAGCATCGCCTGCCGCTGGCCGTGCTCGTCGGTGAAGTGGGCGTAGCCCTGCGTGTAGAGCTGCGACTGCGACTGCTCGTTGATGTGCATCGTCTCCGGCAGATAGATCGGAACGATGGCTTCCGACGTTTCCGGCGGGACTTTGACCGTGCCGATTTCAATTCCGTCCATGTCGCGGTTCTGCCGGTCGCCGACCTGCAGCGTGACCGGCCCCTTGAAGCCGTCAAACCGCTGGACCGTCATCGGGTAGCGGAATACCGAACCGCGGTGGGCGTACTGGTACGCTTCCAGGCAGAACAAGCGGAAGATCGGCCGATGCTGGACGGTGAGGTGGATGCCCGTAGCGGAATTCGTGAGAATTCCGCCGCGATTCGCCCCGTTATCGGAATTCTTACGAATTCCGCTACGACGCATCGACTTCGAAACGGCGGCGTGTTCCAGCTTCGTCAGTCCCGCGCGGCCGCGGCCGATGATGCGGAAGACGGCGTCCTGCGAGGGGGCCGACTTCTTCGCGCTGATCGCGATCTCGAATCGCGAGCGTTTGCCGCTGACGAGTTCGGCCTCCGCCTTCACGCCTTCCGGCAGACCATCGAAGAGCAGCGTGATCGGGTCGTCGAACCCGCCGTAGCGTTTCACGAAGACTGGGATGTGAATCGTCTGGTCCTGCGGGACGTTGGCGAATTCCGACGGAACGAACAGTCCGAAATCCGGCCGCGATTCCCGCACGGTCAGCCGGTAGACGAACTCCGGCCCGCCGTTTGCCCCGAACTGCTGGTCGCGGACGCGAATGCGGTACTCGCCGTCGGCGGGGCATTCCCATTCGATGCGGCAGACGTTGTCGTCGGTCTCGACGGCCCGCTGGAATTGGAGTTGTTTGCCCGTTCCGTCCGTCAATTGCAATGTTGGCAACGCGACCGAACCGACGGTGGGCGCGTCACAGAGGATCGTGTAATGCATCCCCTTCTTCGCGGAGAAGCGGAACCAGTCCTGATCGTCTCGCGTGGCGAACCGGCCGTCGACTCGCACCGGTGACGCTAACGACTGCGGCGCGGCGGAATTCTTACGAATTCCGCTACCGTCCAACTGCACATTTTCAGAAACGACGTCGAACGCGACCGTGTTCGCCGCCGTCGATCCGCCCGTCCGCAATCGATAGCGAAAGAAGCCGCCCGCTTGCCTCTTCGCGTCCGGGAACTTCACGGCGCGTTTGACGACCCGCGGCGCATGACTTCCGCTCATCACGCGAAACTCAATCTCGCGTTCGCTCCCCGCCCGGCCGCTGGTCGGGAAGCACGACCGCACGAACGGCCGCGTCGAGATGTTGACGCGGTAGACGTGCGCCGCGTCCCCGTGGTGCGAGACGTGGGCGATTCGCAGCAGGTACTCGCCGTTGGATTCCGCCCGGAACGCCAGCACCGGGTCGCGGCCGACGTACGCTGTTTCCGTCCGCACGGGGCGCCCATCGGAATCGAGGATTTCCACGATCGGATCAAGCCGCGATTTCAGTCGCGCGGCCAGCATTTCGCAGACGACGACGTCGCCGCGGTTCGCGGTGAAGCGGAAGTAGTCGTTGTCCCGCTCGCCGTAGATGCGGCCGTTGACGGTCACCGGCAGCGTGACCCGCTCCGCGGTCCGCGGCGTGGAGTTCGATTCCGTTTCGATGAACTCCGGCCAGTCCCCGATAACGAACGGCCGTAGTTCGGTCCCCCCCTGGGCGCAGCTCAGCCGCCAGAAGACCGTTCCCAGCGGGGCGTCTTTGTCGATCGCCAGCGACGACTTCCACTCGCGGGGAATCGTGATCGGAATGGTCAACGGCCTACGTCGCGGCGACGGTTCGCCGGGAGCGTCGACACGCTGGGTGAGCAGGGCAGATCCCGGGGATTTGCCAAATCCCTGGGAACTCAGCGTGACGCCATTGCCGAACATCCGGAATCGGGTTTCCGGCGGAATGCACTCGGCACCGACGAGCACGTCGAGCTTCGTGCCGCGTCGTCCACCGGCGGGGAAGATGTGCGTCGACGACGGTGCTTTGCTGGGAACCGGCTGGGCACTCGCGGGTTCCGCCGGAACCAACACGGCAGCGAACAGCGAGAGCGTGCAGATCAAACAGACGCGGGGCATGGTCACTGTCTCCGATTGGCGTCGAGAAGCACCGGAGCGGCGTCAGATCGTCCAGCTCTGGCGGCCGTCGTTATGGACGATTTGAATCTTCGGCCGTTCTCGTCCCGGCTGCAACCGGAACGCCAACGGGATGACATTGCTCGCCAACGAATTGGAGACATCGAGAGTTGATGTTCCGACCAGCACGAGGTCGCCGTCATTCAGGCGGTAGAGTTCCAGCGCCCACGGATCGCGATCGACGATCAGCAGTTCGCGCGTGCCGACTTTGGCGTAAAAATCGAGCTTTTCACGGCTGTGGTCATCGGGGCTGATGATTTCCACGGCGAAGTCCGGACCGCCGTACCAGAACGCACCGCAACATTCCGCGGGGTTGCCGTTCAAATAAACAGCGACATCGGGGCAGCGGTAGTTTTTCGTCCAGTCGTCTTTGCGGTCGCTGACGTTGGTACCGGGAAGCGTCTCGCCCAGGCCCGCGACTTCCACCGCATTCGCAAATGCCGTGTTCAGCTTGCTGACAAACCTCTGGTGCTGCACGTTCGGCATCGGCGCCATGATGTAAACCCCGTCCCAGACTTCGTCCCAGCGGTCCGCGCCGGCGGCGCGGCGTTCTTCAATTAGCCGTTCTTCGAGATCATGGTCAAGAATCGTGGCAACCATTTGGGAATCCTCACGACCGATTCAGTAACATCGATCCATTGTTTCAACGGCCGGTGCGGTTGTCGAGACGGAACTGTCGCCGATTCGCTACTGCTTCATCGCCGATTCGCTACTGCTTCATCGCCGACGCCAGAATCTCCGACGTGCTCTCCCGCATGATCCGCGGGTCGACCAGCTCGCCTCGGAGCAGCGTCGCGCGGACGTCTTTGCCGGAGATGAACACCGGCTTCTCGTCCTTGTGGTTTTCCATCAGGTCCACGCGGCCCAGCGACGCGTAGAAGGCGGCGAAACCGACCTTCACGGGCTGAATCTTCAGGTCGCCGTTGAGGCTGGCGAAGATTTCCTGCGCGTCGAAGTCGCCCCAGATGGGGGTGCCGTCGTGGTGCGGGGCGTCGGCGTGCTTGCGGCCGATGACGATGTGCGTGTAGCCCATGTTCTGGCGGTAGATGGCGTGCATCACGGCTTCTTTCGGGCCGCCGTAGAACATCTTGATGTCGAGTCCGAGCAGCAGCACGCGGTCGGGAACGGTTTCGCCGCGGGATTGCCACAGCTCGGGGTCGCTGTCCCCCTCGCCGAGTTGCCGGCTTTCGATGAGTTTCTCGTAGGTCTGCATGCGGATCTCGGCGGAAACGTCGTCCCCCTTCGTTTCCCCGATCAACGGGTTCAGCACGGCACCGGCGTTTTTTCCGTCGCGAAGCAGCGTTTCCAGACCGTAGACCAGCGCGTACTCGTGGGCACGGTGCAGCGGGTTGCGGGTCTGAAAGGCAACGACGGCGTCCCAACCGGTGCCGGCGAGCTTCTGCCGCACTTCGCGCGGCGTCAGCACGTACTTTCCAAAGCTGGGATTCTTCGGCTGCGGCAGCGCAGTCAGCGTCCCGCCGACGAGATGCGTCTTGTCGGCGTCTCCCTTGAGGACCATGTCGGCCCCGGGATGATCGATTCGCTCGGTGCCGTAGACCGATTTCAGATACCGCGGCTTGTCCCAGGCAAAGACGTCTTCGACGTCGAGCGTGGCGACGACGTCGCCGTCGGGGCCGGTTAACGCGACTTTCTGCAAGGCATTCAATGCACGCGCGAGTTCTGCGGTGACGGGAAACGACAACGGGATCGTCCACGCATATTTCCGGCCGTTGTTCTCGACGACGGCTTCGTCGAGCACGTGGTTGTAGACGGCGGACGTCATTGGCCCCGTCAGCGGGCTGAGGGTGCCGTCGGCGATGCGGTACACCGTTGACACGTCGGCCGCGGAAACGGGAACTTGCGGCAGCGAGGCAGCTTCGGCTTTGAAGGATGCCATGTCATCCGCCGAAACGGTGCAGCAGACGGGTTCGGTCAATCCGCCGTGGGGAGGGATCAGGTCGGTCATCGGTTTTCCGCATTCGAGAACGAGGTTGGAAACGGAACGGGGGCGAGGCGAAAGTAGGCAAACCCGCGGGAATCTGCAAGGTCACGCACTTGTGGCCAACGCTGCCAGCGTCGGGAAGGACGCCGGCGACATCTGCCGCGAGTTGGTGGGAACACGTTTCGTCAGCGAGTAAAATGCCATCGCGAGGGCGGAAGGCGCAAGAGTCGAGAGTTGAGAGCAGAGAGTCGAGAGCCTGAAAGCGCCTGCGATCCGAATTCTCCGGCTCTCGACTCTGGACCCTCGTCTCTCGACTCACTCACCACTCACCACTCACCAACGCCGATGTTTCAGCAGTTTCTGGACGATCTGCAGCGGGGAACGGTCACGTTTCTGGGAGTGCTGTGCGTGCTGGCGTTCCTGCTCAACGCCGCCCTGCTGGTCTGGCTGCTGGTAAAGAAGAGCACGCACGGCCTGGCCCGCTGCCCCAAATGCGGCCGCACGATCGCCTGCCCGCATTGTAACAACGACGAAGCCGAGGAGCAGGCCGAAACGAAGACGGATGAGGGATGAAGGATGAGATGAGATGAGGGATGTAGGATGAGGGATGAGAGACGAGAGATGAGGGATCGCCACGGCCCTTCATCCTTCATCCTTCATCCTTCATCCTTCATCCTTCATCCTTCATCCTTCATCCCTCATCCTTCATCCCTCATCCTTCATCCCTCATCCTTCCTTCATCCCAGCGGCTCCGGAGACGGTCCCTCTCGCTCGTTGTCGCGAACAAAGCTCGCAAACAGCGTGTCGTTCCGCAGCATCTTCTGCAGCTTGCCCAGCGACCGCGTCAGCAGCACGCGGACGGCGGCGTCGCTTCGTCCCAGCCGAAGGGCGATTTCCTTCGACGGCAATCCCTCGACGTAGCGGAGCTGCAGGGCGGTGCGGGCGTCTTCGGGCAGTTCACCAATGGCGGCCAGCATCCGGAACTCCCGCTGCTCGCGCGAGAACGCCTGGCTGGGGCTGGTCAGGCTGGCCACGAGCAGATCGACGAACCCGCCCCGCTCGCCGTCGCCGATCGGCGCATGCAGCCCGACTTCGCGATCGGCGGCCCGCTTCTGCGCCCCGAAGAACCGGCGGTGCGCGTCGATGATCCGCCGTTCCGCCAGGTGGCACAGCCAACTGAACGGGTCCCGCTCCGAGAGGTCCATCTGGTCGAACGACCCCGCCGCGCTGATGATCGCATCCTGCACGACGTCCTCCGGCTCGACCTTGCGCTTCAGAGCGTCGCTCAGCTTCCGCTTGACGAAAGCCTGCAACGCCGGCCGCTTCGACTCGGCGTATTCGACGAACGCCTCGGCATCGCCAGAGCGGATCTGCTCCAGCAGTTCGGTTTCATTCCCGGACGGCTCGGCGTCGCTCATCAATCGTCTCCGTCGGCAGGTGTGAAGGTCGCCGCCTGATGAGGATAGACGGTGAAGGCGAAAGGCGGAAGGCGGAACCTTGGACTCGATGCTAAGCCGCAAGCGGCGACAACTGACAACTGACATCCGCGTCCGCTATCATCAACGCGATTGCCCGCACGCTGTCCGCAAAGGATGAACATTGTGTCGGAAACGGATTCGTCGGCAACTCGGATCGACGCCCAGGCGAGCCTGACGGTGCTCGAGCGGCACCTGACCGGGTTTCTGGAAGCGTGGGAACGCGACGCGGCGCCGCCGGACCTGTGGACGTTTCTGCCGGGCGACCCCACGGTTCGGCACGTGACGCTGGTCGAGCTGATCAAGATCGACCTTGAATACCGCTGGCGGGTGCACCGCTTTCCCAAGGTGCTTGACGAGTATTGCCGCGAGTTCCCCGATCTGGCGAAAGACGGCATTCCGCCGGACCTGGTCTATGAAGAATTCCACATTCGGCATCAGTCGGGAGACGACGTTTCGCCCACCGAATACCTGCGGGCGTTTCCCGAACAGGAAGCCGAGCTCGCCTGCCTGCTCGGCCTGACCCACAAATACGAAACGACCGCCCTGTTGAAGGACCAGGGGAGGGACCGCGTCGCGAAGCTCGAACCCGGCGACCGCATCGACGATTTCGAGCTGCTCGCGCGGCTCGGCGAAGGGGCATTCGCGCAGGTCTTTCTGGCGCGGCAGGTCTCGATGCAGCGGTTGCTGGCGGTGAAGGTCTCCGCCGACCACGGCACCGAGCCGCAGACGCTCGCCCAGTTGGACCACGACCACATCGTTCGCGTGTACGACCAGCGCTCGGTGGCCGACCGCGGTCTGCGGCTTCTGTACATGCAGTACGTCGCGGGAGGAACGCTGCAGTCGGTGGTCAAGCTGCTTCAGACACGCAAGCCGCACGAATGGACCGGCCGCGTCCTGCTGCATGCCGTGGACGACGCGCTGGAAAGCCGCGGCGAAGCGCGGCCGGTCGATTCTCCCCTGCGGGGCTGGCTGGAATCGGCGGCGTGGACCGAGGCCGTCTGCTGGATCGGCTCGCGGCTGGCGCTGGCCCTCGACTACGCCCACAAGCGGGGAGTGCTGCATCGCGACATCAAACCGGCCAACGTGCTGGTCGCGGCCGACGGCGTGCCGAAGCTGGCCGACTTCAACATCAGTTTCAGCTCGAAGCTGGCGGGGGTCACGCCGTCGACTTACTTCGGCGGCAGCCTGGCGTACATGTCGCCCGAGCAGTTGCAGGCCACCCATCCCGGCCATCCGCGGCAGCCCGATGAGCTCGACGGCCGCAGCGATCTGTATTCGCTGGGCGTGATGCTGTGGGAACTGCTGACGGGGCGGCGGCCGTTCGACGACGAAAAGGTGGACGGCCCGTGGTCGCGCACGCTCGACGCGATGATCGACCGCCGGCTGCACGGCCCGCAACTCGACGGCGTGACCATCCCGCCGTGCTGCCCCCGCAACCTGCTGGAGGTATTGCGGAAGTGTCTCTCCCCGGACCCCGAAGACCGCTGGCAGACCGGTAGCGAGCTGGCCCAGCAGCTCGAGCTGTTCCGCCACCCCCGCGCGCAGAGCATGCTGGTCCCGCCGCAAGGGGGGGCCTGTCGCCGGGCGGCGCCGTATGCCGAGGCGATCGTCGTCTGCCTGACGATGGTGCCGCACATCCTGGCCGGGCTATTCAATTTCTTCTACAACCATGATGCGATCATCAGTTCGCTGGATGAATCGACAAGACGGGTCTTTAAGGGAGTCGTCGTGGCGGTGAACGCGATCGCGTATCCCACGGGGTTGTGCGTCGGGTTCTGGCGCGTGCGGCGAATCTGCAAAGTGATGCGCGTCCCGCCGGATGCGGGAGTCGACCGCGACTACCTCGCCGACATGCGGGCCCAGGCGCTGAGTCTGGGACACTTCGTGGCGATGCTGGGAGTCTCTCTGTGGGGGATCGCGGGGATCGCGTACCCGTTGAGCATCGAGCTCGCCGGCGGCACGTTGCCGCGTATCGCGCAGCTCCACTTCTTCGCCTCGATGGTGCTGTGCGGGCTGATCGCCGCCGCCTATCCCTTCTTTCTGGTCACCGCCTTCGGCCTGCGGGTGATCTACCCGCAACTGCTCCGCGACGGCCCGATCGCCCGCGGCGACGCCCCGGAATTGTCGCTGGTGCTCGACCGCTCGTACTGGTACCTGGCATCCGGCGGGCTGGCGCCGATGCTGGGCATCCTGACGGTGCTGTTCCTCGCGGAGAACGAACTGGATATTCAGCGGACGGCCCTGTTCGTCTTCGCCACCGTCGGCCTGCTGGGCTTCGCCCTGCTATTGGGTATCTGGCGCCGCCTGCGGGACGACATCGAAGCGGTGCTGCACGCGGTGGAGACGCTGCGCTGACGGCGGCAGCGTGAGGCCCGCTTCGGCGCTGACATCGGGAACCGTGACAAAGACCGAAGAGATTACTGCTTCTTATACATCTTTCTCATTTTGTTCATCTCGTTCTCCATATTCTTCTTTTCCTGCGGAGTCATCTTCGGCAGGTCCTTCGGCGGTCCTTTCTCCTTGACACCACCGCAACCCGCAATCAGCAGAATGGGAAAAATGCACGTCAGCACGCGCGCCAATCGAAGCATCATTCTCTCCTTTCGAAGAAATCAGAACTGCGCCGCATCAGTCGAGGCCCTTCAGTATACTCGTCTCGCCTGCGGAATTCGATGCCGCCGGAACGAATCACAAACGGTTGCTTTCAAAACTTTGAGACGCCCGAGTCAGGTGGATTCTGTGATCTTCCCACGCGTTTGCCTCCCGCGTTAGTCCGAATTCGCGGTAAAAATTGCGGACATCTCTGGCAACGAGGGGACTTCGAAGATTGGCGAGTCTGCTCCGCAATTGACTGGTGGTCTGTCTTGTCAGGATGTCTTTTGTGAGATGTTCGACTTTAGTTCGAAGACGTTCGGCGTCGTCGACGCGCCCGATTGCTCTGAGGCAACCCGATAGACGCATCATTAACTGCCAATCGAATTTCCCCGGCCAGGTGGACAGCGCTTTCTGGTATGAGATCGCGGCGGCGGAAGGATCGTGAAGAACATCTTGTCGGAACATTCCCTCGGCTCGCCAGTAGAGATACCCTGCGTGCGGTCGTGGCCAATTCGCAAAGCAAACTCTTGTTTTCTGGGATTCTCCAAAGTCGACCAGCGTTTCGAACAGGACCGACGCGAAGAACGGGTCTCGCATCGCTTGCTCCAGGTCGGGCGCTTCCTTCAACAACTCCAAAGATGATTTGCGCTTACCCGCGCCCAAATAGTAGGCCGCTAATGCAGCGTGGACGAACGGGGCCTCGGGTTCGTTCTCGCGGAATCTCACCAGCAGATTGACGGAAGCGGGGATTTTGTGGATCTTCTTGGTGCCGAACACCGCATGGAATTGAGCATTCGCCGTTTCCGGATAAAACTCTGCGAGAAACCAATCGCGGAGCCGATCTCCGCGTTCTGATTCCGGCGACAAATCGTAAGCACGCCAGAAGTAATCACGGCTGGCAATGTGCCGGCCGGTCAGATCAAGAACTTTCCACATCAGCAGGTTTGCTTCGAACGAACCGGGGTCGAGCCTCAGCGATTGTCGCAACAGGCGTTCCGCTTTCATTGGTTGAAGCAGAATCAGAAAAGTAAGCCGCGCCTCTTGTAACCGCGCCCGTCCAGCCAGCGATGAATCGTCCCCGACTTGCTGCAAATGATGGACTGCCAGTTCAACAGATCGCCGCGGGTGTCCTGAGTTATCCTTGACGTATGCCTCGGCCATCAACAAGTGCGCTTCAGGATCTTCGGGGTGACGCTGGAGGTAGTTGGCCAAATGCACGCGGGCACCTGCCCAGTCGAGGCGGTCGACCGCCCGGCGGGCGCGATGCAACCCCGCTTCCACAGACCAGAATCTGTAGCCCAGCGAAACTGCTGCCGTCAGCATGAGAGACGCAAACAGCACGAGCCCGCGGCGGCGGCGATAAATGCCGCGCCACGTGCGTTCCGACGATTCCGCTTGAATCGCGGGGGAATCACCGGGTTGTTCGGGCAGTTTGTTCATCCGAGACTTCGAACGCCTGACTGAGTTTTGCTGACGTCATCCGCTGGTAGGCAACGCGGCCTTTCCCTCGCGAAGCAGCCAATACCGACCGGTGGTCAGCTTCTCGAACGTGTCTTTCCTCCCGGGACGCCAGATGACCTCAACGCGCAGCGAGCCCCTGTGTCGTCCCAAACCGACGACAATTCGCGCATCGCCGCTCGACAGGTAGCTTCCACCTCCGATGATGGGAATGACACGTCGTCGGCCGCCGGCGATCACATGTACGCGTCCTCCGGCGGGGTGAATTCGGTCAGACGATTGCAACTCTAGACCGATGAAATGGTGAGGCGATCGCGTCTCGTTGTGCAGAATCGACAGTGGCTGGTCCAGATGGCTGACGGCGAGGTCGACTCTCCCGTCGTTGTCGTAATCACCCCCCGCCGCACCGCGTCCCAGCACGGGTTGCAGGAAGTAGCCCCCGGTGAATTTCGAAACGTCGTTGAATATGCCTTTGCCGTCATTTTCCAGCAATTGTGGATTCATTTCATTGGGCGAGTGCTTCGGACCCAGGACATGACCGTTCGCGATAAACAGATCTTCGTCTTCGTCGTGGTCATAATCGAACGCGACCGTCCCGAAACCCAGCGACTGGAAACTCGCTGCTGCGATTCGAGAGCGGCGGCTGTCATCCTCGAACCGAAGAGATCCGAGATTTCGATAGAGTGTGTTCTTGTGCTGGTAATAATGGGTCAGAAAGATGTCGACCAGCCTGTCGCCATCGAAATCGGCACAAGCGATTCCCATGCTGGCTTCATTCCGACCATCGCCACTGAGAGCGCACCCGGCCGCTTCCGCGACGTTTCGATACAAACGCCTGCCTGCTGCCGGACTCAGTCGCGTCAGGAGAAAATTCGGAGCCATGTCGTTGGCCACATAGATCTCGGGACGGCCGTCCGAGTCGAAATCGCAAACAGCCACTGCCAACCCCTTTGCGTGCCTTGTCTCGATCCTTTTTGCCTTGGCCGCAGTCTGGAATCGTCCATCTCCCAGATTCAGATAAAGCACATCGTCGACGCCCAATTTCCACTGTCCAGGGCCGCAATAACCTTCGACGCCTCCGTACTTACAGACGCGATGGTTTGATCGCGTGACCGGTAGATAGTTCACCAAAAACAGGTCCGCAAGTCCATCACTGTTGGCGTCGAACCAGACCGCGCTGGTTCCCCAGGACTCGTCTCCGACTCCGGCCGCCGATGTGACGTCCTCAAATGTGCCGTCTCCGTTGTTCACGAGGAGCGTGTTTCGTCCGAAGTTCGTGACGTAGAGATCCGGGAAGCCGTCGGCGTCAAAATCGCCGACCGCACAGCCTTGGCCATAACGGTTGTCGCCGCTTAACGAGGGGACAGTCGCATCATCAAACCGTTTGCTTCCCCGATTGCGGAATAGTCGATTGACGTGTTGTGCTTGCGTCGGATCGGGATCCCAGAGACGGCACCCATCGGTCGCGTACAGGTCGAGGTAGCCGTCGCGGTCGAAATCAAACCACGCCACTCCGCCCCCCATGACCTCAGGAAGAAAGTAGCGATTGGGAACGAAATCGTTGAAGCGACGAAAACGCACTCCCAAATCCGAGGCGGCGTCGCGGAATCGCGGACGAATTCCGGACCGCGTCGCTGCGTGCTTCGAGGTGAGAACGTCGAACAGGCGATCGAGCCGATTCGAGTTGCTACCATCGGAAACGTCCGATTGTTTCGCTGTCCGGGCAGCCGCGGGAAGCGGGGCCGGATCCTTGTCGGAGCAGCCGCCAATTCCCAACAAGATGGCACTGACTGCGATTACGGGAATCGATGTGGGGCGGAGCATCTTCAACGTCACTCCGGCGGCAGAATATTGAAATCGGACCTGCAAGAGCCGGTGAATTCGCTGAACACCGGCAATAGAAAAGGGCCGCCGAGGGAGGCGGCCCTGATGGAACGGGAGTTTCGTCACGCGGACGGGCGTCTCAGAATCCACCGGAAACTGCCTCTCCGCCGTTGCGCGTCCCGAGTGCCCACCAGACACCCATGCTCACATTCTCCGAGATGAAATGCACGCTTCCATCTGCAAAGAGAACCTGGACGCCACCGGAATGGGCACTGCTGGCCGCGAAGAGGTTGTCTCCCCCCCAGTCGGTTCCGCCATCAAAATGGTGACAGGAGGGTTCATTCGGCATCATATTGTGAGAATAGACGTTTCCGGTGCCGATGAACGACCACGACCAAGTCGATCCCTTCACCGACTGCCGCCAGGTATCATTCATCCGGCCGAGGTTTCCAGCTTGGGCCATGCTCAAGCAGGAAGCGCGCAACTGGTCGTGCGTCGGCGCATCCGCGGCCCATTCATACGTCTGGTACTTCCGGATCATCGGATCGTTCGTCATCCCCGTTCCAGCCGCCCCGGGCGAGTGCAGGAATTCGGCGTAGGAAGCCGTGTTTGACGTACCGTCGGTGACGTCTCGAACCCGGACCGGGGGATCGCTGGTAATCCCGGCGCCGGAATAATAACCGATCCCGTTGTGAGTTCCCTGGCGACCGCGACCGTTATACCGCATCACGCCCATGTTGACCGCATACGTGTGGGTCGCATTGTTGTGGCGTGCATCCGCATGCGAATGCGGGGCGGATGGACAGTTGAAAATCGGAATCGTCCCACCGAACGCGACGAGGTTGTCGCCGCCGAACCATTGGCCCGGATCCCACGGGCGAAGCGTGAAGTTAATCGACTGATACTCCGGCCCCCGGTCGAGATACGGCAGCATTGCCACTTTGTCGGAAAAGTTTCCCCTTCGCTCATCGGGCGAGATGTTCCAGCCCATGCTGATGGGAAACATCTTGTAAACGTCGTGGTAGTTGTGCTGGGCAAGCCCGATCTGTTTCAGGTTGTTCTTGCAACTGCTGCGCCGGGCCGCTTCACGGGCCTGCTGGACAGCGGGAAGCAGAAGGGCGATCAGGATCGCGATAATCGCGATCACCACGAGAAGTTCGATCAGCGTGAAGCCGAACCGGAATCGAGCGCGGCGAATTCTCATGACTCGTTCCTTGCATTAGAAGAGGAATAGGAGATGAGGTTTGGAGATGACCGTGTTGTGAAATGGAAAATTGCGGTCAGCCTCACTTTCCCATAAGAATCGTCATTTTGTCAAGGGATTATTTGCATTTTTTACAAGATTTTGCGCATGTGTCGATGATTATCCCCAGTCGTCGATTTGTTGGGCGGGCTTCAGCGGGACTTCGGGCTCTGTGGCGCATTCCGGCCGTCTTTGGCTGACGACCGGGAATTGCGGCGACCCTTCTTGCCGCGACCAGAGCGCAACCCGGCATTCAGCTCGTCCCGATCGAGGAATCCATCTTGATTCGCATCCATCCGTTCGAAATTGGGTCTTAGCCGTTCAGGGGCCTCTTCACGGCTGATTCTTCCATCGCCGTCTCTGTCATTGTCCATGATTCGCGTGACGAATTCCTGGCGGCTGGGGCGCCCTTGTTTACCGGCGAACTTCGACCTTTCAGTTCGTGCCGACCGGATTTCTTCACCCTGCTCTTTGATGACAAAGTGGTTCGTTTCGCCTTCGGCAATTGTGAATTTGAGCGGCGTGGTCGACGCGTCGTAGTACTCTTTCGGCAGGAGTTCCGGTGGAGCCGATGCTCCCACCGACTGTCCAACAACGTTCAACAAGAATTTGTATTCGCCAGCGAAGGCCCCCGGCGTCATTCGGCCGTCGATGTCAGTCAGCAATCTGAAATTCCCGTCTTGATCGAGCGGGCCGAAGGCTGTTTTCGCTCCCGAGTCCGGATCGACCGGTACGGCCTGAACGGTGCCGGACACCATCGGTTGACCGTTGTAAAACAACTGTCCCGTGACTGGGACGAACGGAGGGCGTTTACCCGACTGAAACGTGAACCGCTTCCAACTGAACCCATCCTTCCCCGTGACGTAAATGTACCCCGCCCAACCGCCGACGGCGGCCACCAGCAGCAGGGCGATCAACCCCACGACGGTACCTTTGCTGGAACTGCTCGTCGGCGGAGTGGAAGTCGACGTCGGATCGGTCGGAGAGGAGTTCGGTTCGGGCGTTGGTTCGATCATGGCGGCGGCCCTTGTGCGGATGAGGGGAGAGGACGTCGGATGAGACGCCGACTCGAAGACGGAGAGCCGGCTGTCGATTCCACGATATCAGATTGATATCCGGGAAGCATCTGTTTCACGGCGTCGCGTCGTCCCGAAGGCCAGACGATCTCGACGTCGACGGCCGTCTCACCGTCCGCGACCGCGACGATCAGCCGCAGATCGTGCGCCGAAAGATAGCTGCCCCCGCCCTGGACCTGCTCGATTCTCGGGGCGGTTTTCGAGGCGACGACGATGCGGCTGCCGACGGCGTCGCGGTTGCTCCGGGTGCCGATCAGCCGCAGGGTGACGGAGCGCGGTCGCATGCCGCGGACTTTGACGTCGTTTCGCAGCAGGGCGGGAGTCTGGTCCTGGTGGGTGATGATGACGTCGAGGTCGCCGTCGTTGTCGAGGTCGGCGACTGCCAGCCCGCGTCCGGGATGCGGCTTACGGAAGTACGCGCCGACCGATTCCCCGAGAAGCTGGAACCGCCCGCGGACGTTTTTCCAGACGAGCGCGGGGTGGTCGTAGGGGGAGTCCTGCCCCATCTGTTTCAGGTTGTCGTCGACGTGGCCGTTGGTGACGATGAGGTCCTTCCAGCCGTCGAGGTCGAAATCGACGAACGCGGTCCCCCAGCCGACCCACGGTTTCGCCGCCGCCGCGAGGCCGTGCGTCGCGGAAACGTCGTGGAAGAAGCCGCCTGCCGATTGCAGGTACAGCGTGTTGTGTTCACGTTCGAAATTGGTGACGAACAGGTCCCAGCGGCCGTCGCGGTTGACGTCGGCGCCGGCGACTCCCATGCCGGCCTGCATGGCCCCTTTGGCATCGTAGGCGGAGCCGGACGACTCAGAGACGTCTCGAAAGCGGCCCCCGCCCTCGTTGAGGTACAGAAAGTTGGGGTGAATGTCGTTCCCCAGATACAGGTCGGTTTTACCGTCGTCGTTGACGTCTGCGGCCAGCACGCCCTGCCCGCGTCCGACCTGCCGGTCGAGGCCGGCCTCTGCGGTGGCGTCGCGGAATGTGCCGTCCCCTTCGTTTCGCAGCAGGACGTCGCGTTCCGGCTCCAGCGACTTCGGGCTGCAGAAGATGCGGATGTTTCGCTTTCGGTCTCCGCAGAAACGGTTGGTCTCGTACGACCACTTCCCGTAATTGCACACGTACACGTCGAGCAGCCCGTCGCCGTCGTAGTCGAGGAATGCGGCGCTGGTCGAGAAGTCGCCGCCGTCTGCGCGATGTGTGCCGACGTTCTCGAAAGTGCCGTCGCCACAATTGCGGTAGAGCTGGTTCGTTCCGAAACAGGCTACGTAGACGTCAGGGAATCCATCGGCGTCGAAGTCGCCGACGGCGATGCCGGAACTGTAGCCGTTGTGCCCCAGGCCGGTTTCCCGCGAGACGTCTTCAAACTTCCAGCCTCCGAGATTGCGATAAGCGCGGTTGATGGGTGAAGGGCGGTTTCGATCGAGCGGAAAGGGCGTCCCCGTCGCGAAGTACAGGTCGCAACGGCCGTCGAGATCATAATCGAGAGCCCCCACGCCGCTGCCGTTGGCCGCGGGAAACGGCTTGTCCATCGAGTTCCCGCTGACGTGTCGGAAGCCAACCCCGGTGCTCGCGGACGGCATTTCGACGAACTGAAACGACGGCTGAGAAGCCGCGCTACGCCGGCTCCCCGCGGTGGCAACCGTTTTCGATGGGAGTTTGCCGGGGCCTTGCGCATGCGTCGGCGGATCCGGGTCGTCTCGCCCGCAGCCGACCAGCGCGAGGAGAGCCGCAAACATGCAAACCGGGCCTCTATTCATCGGCGACGAACTGCCTTCGTTGTTCAATACTGTTTTCCGGTCAACCGGGTCATGTCGGGAAGCGGCCCCCGTTTGCGGACGGCCGTCGACAGGTCCGACAACATCGGATTCCCGGGGAATTGCCTGAGGAGTTCCTTCAGCAACGTCTCGGCCTCCTTCCAGCGTTTCTGCTCGGCCAGTTGATACGCCTGCACGATTCCGACCTGCAACGGATCGGACGAATTCAACGCCCGATCGAGGGTGCTGTCGACGCTTTCGGTTCGCCGCAGTCTGGCGGCGTGCTTCTTCCAATGCGCGGCTGCTTCGGGTTGATTCAGCCGCGTATAGACTCGCTGCAGGAGATAGGCGGTACTGCTCTTCAAACGCCCGGTGGTCGCCAGCGGCAACAGCCAGTCCAGGGCATCGCGGGGCCTGCCTTCCAGCAAGGCGGCGTTCGCCAGTTCGACTCGGGCGCCCTGTTGCTGGTGATCGAGTTTCACGGCCCGCTTCCAGGCGACACGGGCGTCCTGCGAACGGCCGATTTCCGAGTAGGCCTTTCCCAGCGACGCGAAACCGTCAGCCGCCGCGTGTATCGCGACGCTGCGTTCCAGAACGGAGACGGCCCGTCGCGGCATTCCCAGGACCAGCATTTCGTCGCCGACCCGGTTCAAGAAGTCGCCCGCGGCGACCTGCAAGTCCGCCGCCTGGGGATTTCGCGCCAGCACTTTTTCCCAAGCCGCCAGCGCCAGGCGGCTGTTTCCCTGATCGTGGTGGATCGTGCCGATCATTACGCCGGCTTTGTCGGCGTATCCGGGGATTGCTCCCAGCCGCTCGGCGTTCTCGAGCGCCTGCGCGAATTGTCTGGCCCGGATCTGGGCCGCCGTCAGCGAATAGACGAGGTCCGGGTCGGACGGATGCGATTCCACGAGGTTCTTGAGTTTCGGGATCGCTGCGTGCCAGCGTTTCAGGTGCAGGAGGCTGAACGCCCAGGCGCGAAGCGCTTCGTCGTCGTCGGGGAAACCGTTGAAATGCCGCGCAATCCGTTCGAACAACGCGTCCGCTTCCCGATGACGGCCTAAACCCGACAGGGCGCGCGCTTTGAAAAGTCCGGCACGCGTGTCGTCCGGGTGTCGGGCGAGATACGCGTCGGCTGACTCGAGTGCTTTCTGAAAGTCGCTCGTTTCCAGCGCGGCCGCGATTCGAGCCAGCGGCCGTTCATCCCACCACATCGCCCCCAATATTCCGATCGACGTGACCCCCGACACAAACGCCAGCAGCAGGACCACGCGGATCAAGCGCTTGCCCCGTCGGCGGTGGATGCCGTTCGGCAGCTTTGAGCGAGTCGTTTCGACGATGTTTGGGACGGGCATGCCGGTGACGTCGGAAGCAAGCACCACGTGGAAAACGGTCAGGCACCGATTATATCCATCGCATTCTGCCGGCGACCACAGCAAGCGAACCGCGAGACCCAACCTGGCGGTCCGCAGGAATCCTGGCGTTTTCCGATTCGTGTCTGGCACCGAACCGAGCGTTTCATTCTCTCCTGCCGCGCAGCCGAAATCTCGGCCGTCCTGAGCGGTGCCGTGCTCAATTCCCCTCCGCCACGTCCTTAAAGCTCGTCAACCGCAGCCGGCCGAAGGGGTTGTGCAGCGGGCTGCCGGGGGGGAATTCGTGGCCGCTGGTCGCCGCGGCCTGGTACCGCGGGCCGTGTTCGTCGCACAGCACGTGGCCGTCGCCGAGCGGTTTGAATTGCTGGCAGACGTACTGGATGACGTCCACGATCGTCTGGGCGGCATCGTCCAGGTCCGAACGTCGCATGACGATGTCCGGAAATCCCATGACGTGCATGCCGACGGTCCGTACCTCGTGTTCGCCGCCGACGATGGAAACGAACGCGAAGCTGACGGCTTCCGGACCGCCGTCGTCGGTCATTTCGAGCCACAGGCCGCCGCCGTGGGCCAGAGCGCTGTTGTCGATGAACACGCCGGCCCCGCCCGCCCGCACGATGGCCGCCCCGGCTTGCAGCATGGCCAACGCCGCCTGCATCGAACCACCGGGGCCGATCAACCCGATGTTGACCGTGTACCGTCCGACCGTCGCCAGTTCGTCGTCGGTCGCTGGCCGGCGGCAGGCTGACTCGAAAATCCGGGGAAACTCGTCGTCCGGCGGCATCGGGAGGAATTCGATCTCCGTGCCGTCCGGCAGAAACAGGGCCTGCGGCGTGAGCCGAAATCCGTCCGGCAGGCGTTCCATCAACTCCCCGGGATGCGCCCAGGCGCCGGGAATGCGAAGCGTCGTTTGCACCGAAGCGTTCGTCGTGTTCATGGTGGGAATCCTGGACTAGTGCTGTGTCAATTCGCAAACTACGGGTCACGACCATAGAAGCCTGAAGCGCAAGCGAAGGGCGAGCCACGAGTTCCTTCGCTTGCGCTTCAGGCTTCAATCCGTAAATTGAGAGTTGACAGAGCACTAGGCGGAAAGCGGTAGGCGGACATTCCGGCTCCGTTGGGAATCGAATCCCCCTGATCGTACCGCCCGGCGGCGAGAGGACAATCCTCTGCCGAATTCTACCGATGCCGATGCGGTCCCGATAGAATCATCCCAGAGGTGGGAAATCATCGCCACTCACACCACTCACCACTCACCACTCACCACTCACCATGAAAACGCTGCTCCTCCTGCGGCACGCGAAATCGAGCTGGAAGGACGACGAACTGCCCGATCACGAACGCCCGTTGAACAAGCGCGGCCGGAAGACTGCGCCGCGGATGGGGCGGTTTCTGGCGGAGGGGGGGCATCTGCCGGAGTTGATCGTCACCTCGCCGGCCGTCCGCGCCCGCGAGACGGTGCGGTTGATCGTCGAATCGAGCGAGTTCAGCGGTCGGCAGGAGATTGCGGAATCGTTGTACCCGACGACCGTCGAAGGTTGCCTCGACGTGCTGGCGGGCATCGATCCCGCCGTCGGTTCCGCGATGCTCGTCGGCCACTGTCCGGGCATCGAGGAGTTTTTGGAGCAGCTCACGGGCGAATATCAATCATTGCCGACGTGCGCCGCGGCGGTCATTCGATTGCCGCTCGACGCCTGGTCGGACATCACGCGAGAGACCACTGGCGAACTCATCACCGTCTGGCGGCCGCGCGAGTTGTTTTCGGAATAAGCGGGTTTCACCGTCGAATAGGCTTTTATCGATCGTCAACAATCGCGAGAATCGTTTAGCCGCAATACCGTTCAAGTTATCATAACAACCGTGTCCTCAAAGGCTTTCGCCAGCGGCGGTCGTCGGCGGTGTTCGGGGCGGGCTTTGGGCCATTTCGACATCTTGCGTTTGATGA
>Ga0268386_10000422_pt1 | contig 26614 bp, 26 predicted proteins | sample RVTome_15_FD_200260 | JGI IMG/M metagenome (GOLD analysis project Ga0268386, IMG submission 200260) | Soil microbial communities from uranium-contaminated site in the Upper Colorado River Basin, Wyoming, United States - RVT150D86... ... | reverse complement strand
TGGGAGCGGCACCGCCCGCGGCTGATGGTGTGCACCGGCGTCGCCGGCGGTCTCGACCCCAGCCTGGGGGTGGGCGATGTGGTGATCGGGGAACGGACCATCCAACACGACGCCGGAGTGGCCGGGCCCGCGGGCTTGCAGCGCTATCAGGCGGGTCGACTCCCCTTCTACAACCCCACCGATCAGCTCGGCTTTGCCCCCTCCGGTCGTGTTCTCGGCTCCATGAGGCGCGTCGTGGATGACACCGCGCTGATGCCGGTCCTGGGAGAGGCGCCGACGGTGGCCTTCGGCACCATCGTCACCGGCGACCAGTTCCTCCAGGACCGCACGACCCGGGATCGCCTCTTCGCCGACCTCGGAGCACAGGCGGTCGAGATGGAGGGAGCGGCCCTCGCCCAGACCGCACAGCGTCTCGGCGTCGAGCACATCGTCATCCGCTCCCTGTCCGATCTCGCCACGGGTGAAGCCGTAGCCAACTTCGACCGTTTCGTCAGCGAGGCCTCGGCCAATTCAGCGCGTCTCGCCCTCGGCCTCATTGCGAGGCTCGAGGAGGACGACCGGGATCTGGCGCTCGGTTCGTGACTGGTAGTCGGCGTAGCCCGGGTACGCCCGCACGACACGGGGCCACCACTCCGCGTGCTCCGGGGCCGTCGCGGTCCGGGCGAGCATCTGCGTCCGGGTGCGGTCGACCTGGGCCAGGACGACCGGGTCGGCGACCAGATTGTGGTACCAGGTGGGGTGACCGGGCCTACCCCCGTAGGAGGCGATGACGACCAACCGGTCGCCATCCCTCAAGTAGAGGAGGGGAATGGTGTGGTCTCTGCCAGTGACATGGCCTCTGGTGGTCAACAACAGCATGTCGTTGCTGACGAGGCGGTTGCCGATCCGCCCTCCGGTCAGCCGGTAGAGGGCCCGGTGAAGAGATGACCATCGCCGCACCGAGTCATCCCTCACGTCATCACATTCGGGGAGCGGGTGAGGGAAGTGGTCATTTGAGACAAGAAGGGCTCAGTCGAAGGACTCCGCGCACGTGGCGTCGAGACCGTCTCCGTCGAGTGTGGCCAGAGCGGCCTCAGGGTCGGCCATGAGGATCTTGGCATCGGCCCGAATCCGCTCCAGGTCGTAGCGCTGTTGCCCGGGGTTGTTGCCCCCCAATCCGTAGTTGTAACGGGTGATCCGGAGCGAAGCCACCTTCGAAGTGCTGACCCCTGGGAGCAACTCGACGAAATCGTCGACACGATCGATCGGGATGTCGGTGACGACGTTCTCTTTCACGGCCGTCGCCAGCGACCCGAATCCGGTGAGCACATCCAACGCACTGGTCTGGGCGACGAGGGCACCGAGCACGCAGCGTTGCCGATGCATACGGGCAAAGTCCCCGGAGTTCCGCCGGATCCGGGAGTAGGCGAGCGCCCGGTGGCCGTCGAGCAGCTGCACTCCCGGCTCGAACACGATGTCCTCGGTGCCACCGTCCTCGTGGGGATAGATCGGGTCGACGATTCGCACGGGGACGTCGATGGTGATCCCACCGAGCGCGTCGACCACGCCGACGAACCCTTTCAGATCCACCTTGGCGTAGTAGTGGACTTCCAGGTCGAAGATGAGCCCCAGGGTTGCCTTCAGTGCGTTGATCGACGGCTCTTGTGGGCCGGGGAAGGCATCGGGATACCACTCACCGTTGGCCCAGAGGTGGGCGATGATGTCGGGGAAGCAGTCACATTCCCAAAGACCCATGCCATCGGGGAGCGGCGCGAACGTCAGGTTGCGTGGTATCGAGAACATCGCCACGTTGCCGGTCTCCGGCTCCAGGCTCACCAGGATGATCGTGTCGGTCCGGGTGCCGACTCGACCCGTGCCGGCATCACTGCCGACAAGCATGATGTTGAGCCGCTCGCGCCCGTCCCAGATGCGCGGCTGAAGGGTGGAGGTGGTGGTGGTCGAAGACGAGCTGGTGGTGGCGGATCCGGGAGCAGTCGTGGTCGGATCAGGATCGAGGGTGGTTGTGGTGCTCGTGGCCGGGACCGCCACCGGCTCTGATGGTGCGAACACGGTGTTGATCAGGTCGCGCTGAGTGAGGGCCAGGTTTGCTACGAAGAGATGCGGCGCGATGACGAGAGCCCCGGCGAGGGCACCCCAGAACCAGTCGACCCCACGTTTGTGACCTCCTGAGAGGAACGAGTCCACCGTGGCTGCACCTCGATAGGCCAGTGCAGCAACATTGAGCCCAAAGATGCCGAGGAGCGCCGAGGGGATGACCCAAGCCTTCAGGATCTCGGTTTGGAAGAAGAGGAGGGCCACCAACCCCACGACGACCAGGAGGCCGTCGATGAAGAGCATTGAACGGCCCAGACGATCGCGTCCGATGAGGAGATGACCCCAGCCGGGAGCGATGGACGACGCCAGCGCCGCCAGCCCGCTCCGGGGATCGGGCGTGCCAGATCGAGGCACGACATGCTCTCTCATCTCCGTGAAACGCCGCATCGGCGCGGAGCGGTTCCAGGTTGGGTCATCTCAGCGGCGGGCGACCGAGCCGTGCCGGGTCAGATCGACCGAAGCGGTGTCGTCGACGGTCACGTACGCCGTGGGGTTCACCCCGTGGACGAGCCTGGTCACCTCGTTGAGCCTCTTGCGCTCGACCACGCAGAAGGTGAGCCGGACCTCGCCGTCCATGCCGTCGCCGTTGAACACCGTGGCCCCAAGACCCAGCTCACGCAGATAGGGGGCGACCGACGGCGAGTCGACCGGGGCCACGACACGCACCAGCGCCTGGCCGATGGCTAGCCATTCCTCGACCATCGATCCCAGGTAGGTGCCGATCGCGAATCCCCCGGCGAAGGCGATGATGCGGGCGGGGTCGTCGATCCCCTCGAGGACACGGGCGACGGCGACCACCCAGACGATGGCTTCGATGAAACCAAGGACCGCGGCGAGACCGCGGCGTCCCCGTCCGAGCACGACGATCCGCACTGTGGAGAGGCCCACGTCGAGAGTGCGCAGGCCGAAGATGAGGACGAGATCGAGGAGGAGTTGACCGTTCATGGTTGATTCATCAGTTGGACGTCACAGACCCGAGGAAGGATCCTCAGTTCCCTCGTCACAAGATCCGTCGAGGCTATCCAGCCCGAGGGCGGCCGCCGCGGCTTCCGGGTCGTTCATCAGAGCCTGGGCATCGGCGCGGATCCTGTCGATGTCGTAGTAGACGACGCCGTCGCCCTCCCCGATCTTGTAGTCCTCCCGGGTGATGCGAAGGCTGGCGATGCGCTCGGTGGAGACTTTGGGGAGGAGATCGATGAAGTCGGCAAGCCGCTCTTCGGGGATGTCGGTGACCAGCGATCGCTTCAAGGCCTCGGCGATGGCCCCGAACCGGAACAGGATCTCGGTCGGGCTCGACTGCTCGACGACCGCTTCGAGGACACAGCGTTGCCGGTGCATCCGGGCGAAATCATTGGACTGACGTCGGATGCGGGCATAGGCCAGAGCTTCATGACCGGTGAGATGGCGTGTGCCTGCTTCGATGGTGATCGACTCGATCGTCCCGTTCTCGTGCGGATATTCGTTGTCGGTGATCGTGGCCGGCACCTCGATCGTCACCCCGCCCAGCGCGTCGACGATGTCGACGAAGCCATCCAGCGTGACCAAGGCGTAGTGATGGATAGGGATACCAAAGATCTCATGCATCGCACCTTTGATGGCGTTGATCCCCGGCGTGTCGGGTCCGGGGAAGGCATCCGGGTTCTCCTCGGCCGCGGTGTAGAGATGGGTGACCAAGTCGGGGAAGCAGTCACAGTCCCAGAGGCCCATCCCGTCGGGGAGCGGCACGCCCGACATGTCCCGGGGAACGGAGAACATGGCAGCGTCGCCGCTATCCGGGTCGATGCTGACCACGATGGTCGTGTCGGTGCGCAGCCCCCGTCTCCCTTCCCCGGCGTCCGCGCCGAGCAAGAGTATGTTCAGCCTCTCGAGCCCATCCCAGAGTGCCGGGGCGGCGACGGGCGCCGCGACCGGCGTGGTCTCCGTCGTATCTCCAGGGGCTGCCGTGGTGGTCGTGGCATCGGCCGCGGCCACCGGCTCTTGCGGGGAGGCGTCGCCGAAGACACTGTTGATGAGGCTGTACTGAGTCAGGGCCACATACCCGAATGCCAGGTGTGGGATGAGCAGGACGAAGCCGGCGACCCCGATGACCAGATTGGTCTGCCATTTGGGGACACCTCGCTCGGGCAGCGATTGATAGGCGTGAGTTGCCGCCAGCCACCGATAACCGAGTAGGACGAGGTTGCCCACCATCATCACCGCGATGGCCGTCGATGACACCCAGAGCTTCAGCGCATCGAGCCGAAGCCAGAGGAGCGAGGTGACAGTGATCAGGACTATCGCACCATCGATGATCAACAACTGTCGACCCCGATGTTTTCTGCCGGCGTACAGCTGGCCCCAACCGGGCACCACGGCGGAGGCGAGCGCCGCCACGGAGGCGCGCTTGGTGGTCGTCCCGGGGGTCTGCACGATCGAGGCCAATCCGGGGCCGATTTTAAGGAAGCGGGACACGGTATCCATAGCTTCACACGCGAGGAATCTGCGCCGACGGGACGCATAATCCCGGAGCAAGGATCACAAGGTCACTATCACAGATGACGATGGACCGCGAGACTGGACAACCGGGACCGGCCGCCGAGGCCCGCTACGCCTACCTACGCAGTGACGGGACCGCATACATCGTGGGTGGCAGCGCCGTCGCCGGCGTGGCCGCCTACGCCTATCAACTGTTGGGCGGGCGGACGCTCGGAGCCGAGGCTTTCGCCCCGGTCTCGGTGCTGCTCACCATCCACTTCCTCACGCTGATCGTCCTCCTGATGCCGATCGAGCAGCTGATGGTGCGTCGTCTCACCATCGATCGCACGGCCTCGGGGCTCCCCCGGCGAGCCTGGTTGTTGGGCACCTCGACCGTCGTCGGCTCCACGGCGGTCGCCTGGCTCGGTGTCGATGAGTATCTGAACGGTGACAGCAGATTCATCGCATTCACCGGTCTCACGGTGGCCACCCATCTCCTCTTCTCGGCTGCAAGGGGGCATCTCGCCGGGTGGCGTCGTTTTCGCGCCTACGGCGTGTCCTCGGGAGCTGCCTCCCTTCTCCGTCTGGTGATCGCCATCGGCATCACCCTGGTCCGGCCCTCGGCGTCGGGATTCGCCCTCGGCCTCGTCCTCGGGCCGCTGATCGTCCTCTTGTGGCGGCCGTTCCGAGCTGTCCCTGTCGACCGGGAGGAGCTCGCGGAGTCCGAGCGCGCCGCCATGACCGACCGGGGATTGCTCGCGGGCCTCGTCCTCGCCGCCGCCGCCTCCCAGGCCCTCCTCCTCGGGGGGCCGCTGATCGTCGGCCTTCTCGGAGGGAGCGCCGTGGAGATGAGTGTCGCTTTCGCCGCTTTCACCCTGGGACGCGCTCCACTCACCTTCGGATACAACCTGCTGGCCCGGGTCCTCCCACCTTTCACCGAGATGGCAGCGCGCGGCGAGCGTGAGGAGCTGAGATCCTGGGCGCGAGGCATGGCCTGGGCCGCGGCCGGGCTCTCGGTCGTCGCCGGCGCGCTCGGCTGGCTCCTCGGCCCATGGGTCGTCGACGTCGCATTCGGGCCTGGATTCGTCCCCTCACGGCTCTCGGCGGCGACTGTGGCCGTGGGCGTCGTGCTGGCCGGGGCCGGGCTCTTCGTAGGACAGATCCTGGTGGCCCGCAACCAGCCGGCCCGGCTCGGCATCGCCTGGCTCACCGGCGTGGTGGCCGCCGCGGTGACGGTACTCGTCACGATGCGGGACGCTGCCGTCGAGCAGGTGGCCCTGGCCTTCGCCGTCGGAGAGATCGTGGCGCTCGTCGCATTGGTCGCCGGGGCGGTGTCGATCGCCCAGACGGAGCGCCACGCCAGAGGCACCACCGCCGCCTATCTGCTGACCAAGCGCACCGTCGACATCGGCGTGGCTCTCCTCCTGGGGATCGTCACGCTGCCGATCGTTATCGTCGCCGCGATCGCCGTCCGTCTCGACTCGCCCGGTCCCATCTTCTTCCGTCAGGTCCGGCTGGGTCGCAACTTGCGGCCGTTCGGCATGCTCAAGATCAGGAGCATGAGGGCGGAGGCCGACGAGAAGGTGTTCGCCGAGCACCTGGCGCGGCTACAGGCGAGACGTCACAGCGGGCCACACCCGAGCATCCGCATCGAGGAGGACGACAGAGTCACCCGGGTCGGCCACTTTCTGAGACGGTGGTCCATCGACGAGCTACCCAACCTGTGGAACGTGCTCGAAGGGTCGATGTCCCTCGTGGGCCCACGCCCCCTGGTCGAGGCCGAAGCCGAATTGGTGGGAGTAGAGAGCTCTCGCTTCACGGTGAAGCCAGGGATCACCGGTCTCGCCCAGGTCGAGGGTCGAGACACGATCAGCGTCGAGGAGCGCACCGCACTCGACGAGCGTTACGTGGCCGAGCAGTCAACTATCGGTGACCTGAGGATCCTCCTGCGCACGGTCACCACGGTGTTCACCGACTCCGGAGATTGAGGCCCGGGTACCTTCCCTGGGCATGAGCCACAAAGTGACCGCCACCGCCGCGTTCGACTCCGTCGAGCCCGAGCTCAGAGAGATCTCCCGGTGGATGTATGAGAACCCCGAGCTCGGTTATGTCGAGTTCCAGTCATCCGCCCGTCTCGCTTCCTTCCTCGCCGAGCACGGATTCGATGTCACCCACCCGGCCTACGGCCTGGAAACGGCCTTCGTCGCCACCGCGGGCACCAAGGGGCCACGTGTCATGATCTGCTGCGAGTACGACGCCCTTCCTCAGGTGGGCCATGCCTGTGGTCACAACATCATCGCTACGTCATCAGTCGGGGCCGGAGTCGCCCTGGCGGGCCTTGCCGATGAACTCGGCATCAGGGTCGCCGTGCTCGGCACACCCGCCGAGGAGGGAGGCGGAGGCAAGATCGACCTGATCGAGGCGGGTGCCTTCCAGGATGCCGCGGCGGCGATCATGATCCATCCCAGCCCATACGATCTCGTCGACCCCCAGCTCCTCGCCGCACAGGGAATCACGGTCGTGTACAACGGTAAGGAGGCGCATGCCGCGGCCTCGCCGCAGATGGGCCTGAACGCGCTCGACGCCTTCGTGCAGGCATATAACAACGTCGCAACACTTCGCCAGCAGTTCGAGCCGGGGGACCGGGTCCACGGCGTCATCGACGAAGGTGGGGTCGCCCCCAACGTGATACCGGCAAGGACCAGTTCGAGATGGATAGTCCGCTCCGCCACAGCCGACCGATTCGAGACGTTGCGGGCGAGGATCATCGCCTGTTTCGACGCGGCGGCACTGGCCACCGGTTGCCAGATCGAGATCAGCTACGAGGGCGAGCCCTATATCGACCTCATCAGCAGCCCGGTGATGGCCGAGCTGTTCTCGGCGAACTCGCGGGCACTGGGTCGGGAGATGCCCACATATGCCGAATCGGGGGTGGAGACCGCGGCTTCCTCCGACATGGGGAACGTCAGCCACGTGCTTCCGTCACTGCACCCCAGTGTGTCGATCGAGACCGATGCCGTGAACCACCAGCCCGAGTTCGCCGCGGCCACCATCACTCCATCGGGGAACGAGGCATTACGTGACGGTGCTCTCGCCATGGCGCACACCATCATCGACATGGCCGAGCATGAGGTCTGGGACCGGCTGTGACCGCGGGGCTAGCGTCTCGCCGATGACACGCAAAGACCGAGCCGCAGCAGCCTTCACCGCCATCGAGGACGGCCTCAGGGAGATCTCGAGATGGATGTACGAGAACCCCGAGATCCAGTACCAGGAGCACGAGTCGTCGGCGAAACTCTCCTCCTATTTGGCTGGACACGGCTTCGACGTCACCCACCCCACCCACGGTCTCGACACCGCCTTCACCGCCACAGTGGGATCGTCGGGGCACCTCGTGGTCATCTGCTGTGAGTACGACGCCCTTCCCGAGATCGGTCATGCCTGCGGCCACAACATCATCGCCACCGCCGCGCTGGGTGCCGGCGTCGCCGTAGCCGGGTTGGTCGAGGAGCTGGGCATCAGAGTCACCGTCTTGGGGACTCCCGCCGAGGAGGGAGGCGGAGGCAAGGTAGATCTGATCGACGCCGGTGCTCTCCGAGATGCCGCCGCCGCGATGATGATCCACCCGAGCCCGCACGACTTGTTGGATCCATCATTCCAAGCCCGGACCAGTTTCACCGTCGAGTATTTCGGCAAGGAGTCCCACGCCGCTTTCGCCCCCCAACACGGGGTCAATGCCCTCGATGCCTTCGTCCAGGCCTACATGAACGTGGCGACCCTCCGCCAGCAGATCCTCCCCACCGACCGGATCCACTGCATCATCGACCATGGCGGTGACGCCAACAACATCATCCCCAAGTACACCAGGTCGACTTGGGGCGTCCGGTCGGCCGATTCCGATCGGCTGGAGGAGCTCATCTCCAGGGTGCGATTCTGCTTCGAGGCCGCGGCACAGGCCACGGGATGCCGGCTGGAGATTAACCAGGCCGGTCATCCCTACCTCAACATGATCAACAACCCGGTCATGACCGAGCTCTTCTCGGCCAACTCCGCCGCCTTGGGCAGACCGCAACCCCGCGAAGCGGACATCGGTGCCTCCGGAGGCTCGTCGGACATGGGCAACGTCAGCCAGGTAGCCCCCTCCATCCACCCGATGATCGCCATCGAGAGCCATGGGGCGGTCAACCACCAGCTCGAGTTCGCCGCCGCCACCATCACCGCGAGCGGCCATCTGGCGATCCGGGACGGAGCCTTGGCCATGGCATACACGATCATCGACATGGCCGAACAAGACGTCTGGGACCGTCTCTAGCAACCGCAGCGTCCTGGCATCCGACACCGGCCACCGGTACGCCGAGCGAAGCGGGAGATCGCGGGGTATTCTGCCCGCAATCATCACGATGGGCAGCGGGTGACACAGACTCAGGTACAGACGGTTCTCGAGGTCGAAGACCTCGAGACGAGGTTCCATACCCAGGACGGGATCGTCCACGCCGTCAACGGGGTCAGCTTCGAGCTGAGACGGGGTGAGTTCCTCGGAGTGGTCGGCGAGTCGGGCTCGGGCAAGAGCGTCACGATGATGTCTCTGCTCCGACTAATCCCGATACCGCCCGGCGAGATCGTCGGAGGCACCGCCACCTTCGCCGGCCAGGATCTGATCACCTTGGAACTCGACGAGCTGCGTAGGGTTCGCGGCGGAAAGATCGGGTTCATCTTCCAGGACCCGATGACCTCCCTGAATCCGGTGCTGACCATCGGCTATCAGATCTCCGAGTCGTTGCGTTTGCACACCGACCTCGCCGAGAAAGCCCACAGACCCCGGGCCAAGGAGCTGCTCGATCTCGTCGGCATCCCCGATGCGGAGACGCGGCTCGACAACTATCCGCATGAGCTCTCTGGGGGCATGAGACAGCGGGTGATGATCGCGATGGCGCTGGCTTGTGATCCCGAGATCCTCATCGCAGACGAGCCGACGACCGCGCTCGACGTCACCATCCAGGCCCAGATCATCCAGATCGTCCGAGACCTGCGCGAGAAGCTGGGCACTGCGGTGATCTGGATCACTCACGACCTCGGAGTGGTGGCCGGTCTTGCCGAGCGAGTGTTGGTGATGTATGCCGGTCAGATAGTCGAGGAGGCGCTCGTCGCCGATCTCTACGCCAACCCCCAACATCCGTACACCGAAGGTCTTCTGGGGTCGATTCCCCGGCTCGACCAAAAGGGTCTCGAGCTCGTCAATATCAAAGGGCAGCCGCCGAACCTCTACAAGGCCGCAACGAACTGTCCCTTCTCCCCACGTTGTCCCTATGTGTACGACAAGTGTCGCAACGAGAACCCTCCCCTGATGGACATCGGCAACGGCCGGAAGACGGCGTGTTGGTGGGACCTCGACAACGATCGGCCACGTTATGGCAACTGAGACGCAGAATCCGACACCATCACCGCGAACGACCGGTGACGTGCTGGTCAGCGTCAAGGACCTGAAGAAGCACTTCCCGATCATGAAAGGAATCTTCCGGCGTCAGGTGGGAGCGGTTCGCGCCGTCGACGGGATCAGCTTCGACATCTACCGGGGCGAGACCCTGGGACTGGTCGGTGAGTCGGGCTCGGGGAAGTCGACGACCGGGAGGGTGATCCTCCAGCTCGAGGATGCTACCGAAGGCACCGTCGGCTTCGAGGGGATCGAGCTCACCGAGACGACCGGGAACCGCCTTCGGTCGCTCCGACCCAAGATGCAGATGATCTTCCAGGACCCTCACGCGTCGCTCAACCCGAGAATGAACGTGGCTTCGATCATCGGCGAGCCTCTGATCGAGCACAACAAGGCCAAGGGGGAAGACCGCAAGAAGCGAATCGACGAGCTACTCAGCCTCGTCGGGCTCGAGCCCAAGCATGCCAACCGCTATCCCCACGAGTTCTCCGGCGGGCAGCGACAACGCATCGGCATCGCCCGAGCCATCGCCCTCAATCCGGACTTCATCGTCGCCGATGAGCCGATCGCGGCTCTCGACGTCTCGATCCAGGCCCAGGTGGTCAATCTCCTGGAGGACCTCCAGGACGTCCTCGGGCTCACTTATCTGTTCATCAGCCACGACCTCTCCATGGTGCGTCACATCGCTGATCGGGTCGCCGTCATGTACCTGGGCAAGATCATGGAGCTCGCCGACGTCGACGAGCTGTACAGCACACCCAAGCACCCCTACACCAAGGCCCTCCTGTCCGCGGTCCCCGTCCCCGACCCCAAGGTCGAGGCCGTGCGAAAGAGGGTGATCCTCGAAGGAGACATTCCCAGCCCCGCCAACCCCCCACCCGGCTGTCCCTTCAACACCCGGTGCCCGGTGGCGCAGGAGCGTTGCGTGATCGAGGTCCCGGAGTGGCGGGAGTTGAGCACCGGCCACTGGGTGGCCTGTCATTTCGCCGAGTAGCCGGTGAGGGTCGACGTCGGCCCACCATTCGCTGGCATCGGAAACCCATATGAACATATAGGGAAACGTCCGATTGACAACGGATCGCATTTGACCGCTCTTTCATGTGCCACAGCGCCGTGACGCTGTTAGCGTTTCCCTCGATGCCGGACGATCGATCCGGCATATGGAGGAAATCAACGATGAAGAGAACCAGATTGCTGGCGCTTCTCGCCGTATTGGCCATGGTGGTCGCGGCGTGTGGCGGCGGTGACGGTGAGGAGACGACAACTACCGCCGACGGTGGTAGTGACGGACCCACCACCACAGCTGGTGAGACCCCCGAGCCGACCGACCCACCCGCGGGTGGCGCCGCCGGCGAAGGCGGCCCGCTGCTCATCCTGCAATGGCAGGCGGTATCGCAGGTGAACGTCCTGCTTTCGTCTGGCACCAAGGACGCTCTGGCGGCGTCGCTCGTGCTCGAGCCATTGGCCGAGATCGGTCCGGACGGGAGTCTGGTGCCGGCGTTGGCCACGGAGATCCCAACGGTTGACAACGGTGGTGTGACAGAGGACTTCACCTCGATCACCTGGAACCTGAGAGATGACGTTCTGTGGTCGGACGGAACTCCGTTCACCGCGGATGACGTGTTGTTCACCTATGAGTACTGCGCCGACGAACTGACCGGGTGTCAGGCCGATTTCTCGCAAATCGAGAGTATCGACGTGGTAGACGATCACACTGTCACCCTCAACTTCTCGGCTCCCAAGCCATACCCGTATGACGACTTCGTCACGTACCTGGAGCCGGTCATCCAGCGCGCCCAGTTCGCCGACTGTGTTGGCGAGCAGGCCAGCGCCTGCACCGAGCAGAACTTCAATCCAGTGGGCACCGGTCCCTACGTGGTGACCGAGCTCCTGCCGGAAGACACCGTCACCTACGCGATGAACGAGAACTACCGCGGTGTTCCCGACGGCAAGCCGTTCTTCGGCACCGTCACCATCAAGGGTGGCGGCGACGCCGAGGCGTCGGCTCGGTCCGTCCTCGAGATCGGTGAGGCCGACTACGCATGGAACCTCCAGGTGGCTCCGGAGATCCTGGCGCCGATGGAGGCCGCCGGCAACGGCACCATCGTGACCTCGTTCACCGCCAACGTCGAGCACATCAACCTCAACCAGACCGACCCGGATGCGGATCCGCCATCGGAGTGGACCCCGGACGGCGCCACTGCCCACCCGGTCCTGGCCAACAACCCCGAGTTCTCTCGGGCGCTGTCCCTGGCCATCGATCGTGACGCCATCGTCACCGTGGGTTACGGCCCTGCGGGTGTGTCAACCTGCACCTTGTGGCCGGTCGAGGGCCAAGCCACGACGAACCAGGACTGGTGTCTCACCCGGGACGTGGCTGCGGCCAACCAGATCCTCGACGATCTCGGTTACCTGGACACCGATAACGATGGTGTCCGTGAGGCCGAGGGCTTCGGTCCGCTCGAGTTCGACTTCGTGACCTCGACCAACGCGGTCCGGCAGGCGACTCAGGACGTCGTGAAGGCCAACTGGGAAGAGATCGGTGTGGTTGCCAACATGAGCAACCAGGACGCCGGGCTGTTCTTCGACGGCACCAGCGCCAGTGACTTCTCCATCTGGAAGTTCTTCGCAGATATGGAGATGTTCACCAACGGCGCGACGATCCCCGACCCATCGGCGTACCTGCTCTCATGGATCACTGACCAGATCCCGACTGGTGCGCTCGGGTGGCCGGCGACCGGGAACATGCCCCGCATGTCGATTCCTGAATACGACGAGACGTGGGCGACCCTGTCGCAGACGGCGCCGACCGATCCTGCGTACACGGATCTCGTGATCCAGCTGCAGGACATCATGATCGAGGGTGGTGCCATCATCCCCTTGACCTACCGCGGCAACGTGTCGGCCATCCGCAGTGACATCCAAGGCCTCGGCGACCCCAACGGTTGGGACTCCGAGTACTGGATCATCGAGGAGTGGACCCGCAGCGGCTGATCCCGCTGTAGGATTCACTCATTGACAAGAGAGCCTTTCAGGGGTCCACCCTGAAAGGCTCTCTCACAAGAGAACCTGGGCAGGTCGAATGGGCACATACGTAGTCAGACGGACGCTGTTCGCGATCCCGACTCTGCTCGCGATCAGCTTCATCATCTTCGCCATCCTCGACCTCGCCCCCGGTGACCCCACGTCGCAACTCCCCCTCACCATCCCGGTTGAGGTGAGGGAGCGAATACTGGAGTCCCTCGGAGTCAACGACCCGTTCCTGATCAAGTGGCTCAAGTGGATGCAGCTCATGTTCATCAATGAGCCGCTCCACGCCATCGACTCCATTTTCGGGACCTGCATCGGCGACTGCGAGGCCCGGGCCCGCATCATCTCCTGGTCGTCCCGGGCACCGGCCATCGACGTCATCTACCAGCGCATCCCCCAGACCCTGTGGGTGCTAGGACTGGCCTTCATCTTCGGAACCCTGATCGCCATCCCCGTCGGCATCATCTCGGCCTACAAGCAGTATTCGGCTTTCGACAACATCGGCACCTTCGTCACCATGATCGGATTCTCGGTCCCGACCTTTTTCACCGGCCTTCTCGCCATCGTCATCTTCAGTGTCTGGCTCGGCTGGTTCCCCTCGTTCTACGACACCACACTCGTGGTCAATTCCTGGGACTCATTCGTGCTCCAGGTGAAGCAGATGATCATGCCGGTGGCGGTGCTCACCTTGTTCAACGCCGCCGTGCTCAGCCGGTTCACCAGGGCTTCGGTCCTCGACAACCTCAACGAGGACTACGTGCGCACCGCCCGATCGAAAGGGCTCGGCGAGAACAAGGTCGTCCTGACCCACGTGATGCGGAACAGCCTGATCCCCGTGGTCACGCTGCTCGCTCTCTCCGTCCCCGGCATCTTCGCCGGAGCCATCATCACCGAGCAGATCTTCCGCATAAACGGCCTGGGGCAACTGCTGATCGTGGCGATCGGCCAGGGCGACATCCCCATGGTGCAGACGCTCACCTTCATCTTCGCGGTACTGATCGTGGTGTTCAACCTCGTGGCGGACATCACCTATGGGCTGCTCGACCCTCGAATTCGATACGATTGAGCTAGGCAAGGACGGACATGGCCACCACGCAGGAGAGAACTCAAGAGCAGACGCCACTGCCACCTTTCGACGGTCAGGAGCGACACCGCTCTCTCCGTCAGGATGTTTGGCGTCAGTTCAAACGGCACAAGGGTGCCGTGGTCGGCCTGGTCGTGCTCACCATCATCGTCATCGCCACCATCTTCGGGCCGATTCTCTACCCACAGGATCCTTTCGCATTGGACATCCCCAATGCCAATCAGGGACCGTCATCCGACCATCTCTTGGGGACCGACAATCTCGGGCGCGATGTCATGGCCCGGATTCTGATCGGGGGGCGCATATCACTCTCCGTCGGCTTCGCCGCCATGATCTTCGGTCTCTTCCTCGGAACCGCCGTCGGGGTCATCTCCGGTTTCTTCAGGCGGCTCGACGGGCCACTGATGCGGGTCACCGACCTGTTCCTCGCATTGCCGATCCTCCCGCTCCTCCTCGTGGTCATCATGCTCTTCCGGGAGCCCCTGAAAGATGCACTGGGGCCAAACGCCGGCATCTTCATCCTGGTCGTGACCGTCATCGGTCTCACCAGCTGGATGCAGACCGCACGTGTGGTCCGTGGTGATGTCCTCGCCATCAAGGAGGAGGAGTTCGTCCTCGCCGCCCACAGCGTGGGCACCCGCAAGCGAAAAGTGATCATGCGTCACATCATCCCCAACACGATGAGCCCGGTGATGGTGTCGGCGGCGCTCGGGATCGCTGCAGCCATCCTCACCGAGTCGGCCTTGTCGTTCCTCGGGCTCGGTTTCCCCGCCGACTTCCCGACATGGGGTCGTCTCCTTTTCGACGCCAAGGACTACCTGCAGCTCGCTCCCATGCGGGTCATCTGGCCGGGCGTGATGATCTCCCTCACGGTCCTGAGCGTTAACTTCATCGGCGACGGCATCCGCGACGCCCTGGACCCGAAGCTGCGCAGCAAGTAGCGGCAGGCCAAGTGACCGACCCACCTCCGCGAGAACTGGACTGGCCGACGCGACGGTGGCTGCTGTGGGGCCTGGTTGCGATCCTGGCTCTCGCCGCCGGGATCTTCCTCATCATCTGGCTGACCGGCGGCGACGACGCCCCCGTTGCGGAAGACGGCGAAGTCGGCGAGCAAATGGAATGGTCGATCGAGCTGACGGACCTGACCGGGGACACGGTCACCCTCAAGGGAGATGTCCCCCTCGGGTTCCCCACCGAGACCTGGCAGAACGACTTCCGCGTCGCCCGCAGCGTTGACGAGTCCTTCGAGTGGGACCTCGACCTCGAGTTGCCAGTGCCGGTAGTGGATGTCGACGAGGCCGGCGGCTGTGACCAACTCAACACCCTGCTCGCCGGGTTCATCGAGGAGGGTGCGGCATCCGCCGAGCCCGGCCTATGGCAGGCGCGCGCATTCGCGCAGTATGCGGTGAACGCGATGCGTCAACAGGAATGTGAGATCGACGAGAACATCCTCTCCGGTCTCTAGACACGTCATGACTCTCCCCTTCCCCGTGGAGAGACCACTCCACCGCCGCCGACCAACCCGAGGGCCATCTTCGCGGGATCGCGGATCGGGCGTGAGCTTCACATCTCGCGGGTGAGCGCCCTCATAACGTCAGGCCCTGTCCCCAATCGAGCTCGAGCAACTCGACGCCGTCATCGGCCAGGGCGCTTCGAGCCATGCCTCTGATTCGCTCACGACCCGGCGCGCTGAGATAGAAATCATGGATGGGGATCACCTGAGTCGGCTGCAGCCGTCGGGCGAACTCGACTGCACCGGTAACCGAGTCCCAGGGCACCAGAAGGGGTAGTGCCAACACCGGAGCCGACTTCGTCGGGTCGCGGCTGTCGCCGGGATGGGTGAGGAGCCCGTCGATGGTGAAAGCACGGTTGGGCGGCTGGGCGCCACTGGGGACCTTGCCGTGAAGAACGTCTTCCGCGCTGACGCCCGAAGGGATCTCCACGGAGACCTCGATGTCGTGTGAGGCCAACAGTTCGGCCACGGCGCGATTGGAATGGACGACGACATCCTCACCCCGATCGATCAGCCATCTCACGAAGTCCGGGTGAACGTGATCATGGTGCTCGTGGGTGATGAGCACCCGGGTGACGTCTCCGATCGAGTCGAGATCGAGGTCACTGTCCAGGAAGGTGTGGAACCCGGGATCGAACAGTGTGGCGGCGTCGTCTGTCACCACGTGGAGACAGGAGTCGGTGAGTCGTTGGATCGTGACCATGGCCCCAACCTACGCTTCGCGACTGGTCAGATCCCGATGGCCCGACCCAGGAGGTCGCGCTGGTGGTGCGGGCTTCCCAGTAGAAGCGATGATGTCTTCGCCCGTTTCAGGTAGATATGGGCGTCGTGCTCCCAGGTGAAGCCGATGCCCCCATGAATCTGGATGTTCTCTCCGGCCACCCAGACGTACGCCTCGGAGGCGACCGTGCTTGCCAGCGGCGCGGCCACCGCGAGCTCGGGGTCGTCGTGACCCACGCGGGCGGCGTAGTAGGAGGCCGATCTGGCGTGCTCTACCTTCATCAGCATGTTGGCGCAGCGATGCTTGATCGACTGGTAAGAGCCAATCGGGCGACCGAACTGAAAACGGGTCTTGGCGTATTCGACCGACATCTCCATGCAGGCCTGAGCCCCCCCCACCTGCTCGGCGGATAGGGCTATGACGGCGAGGCGCAGTGCCCGCTGCAACCCTGCCGTCACATCGCCGTCACCGATCCTGGTCGCGGGCACATCCTGTAATACGAGCGAGGCCTGGCGGCGTGTGGGGTCGAGTGCCGACTCTTGGGTGATGCTCAGTCCGTCAGCTTCCCCGTCCACCAAGAAGAGACCGAGGCCGTCGTCGACCGTGGCGGTGACGAGGATTCGGTCGGCGAGGTGACCATCGAGCACTCCCCGTTTGGCGCCGCTCAGAGACCAAGATCCCTCATCGTCGCGGGCCGACGTGGCGGGTGTGTCCCATGACCAACCGCGGGGCTGCTCGAACACGGCGAGTGTGGCGATCATCTCGCCGGAGGCGAGGGCAGGGAGCAGCTCAGCCTGCTGGGTGTCCGAGGCGGTTTCCTGGAGAGCGGTGGTGGCCAGCACGGCGCTGGCGAAGAACGGGCCGGGCGTCACCATACGCCCCATCTCCTCGACGAGCACGGTCAGCTCCACCTGTCCGAGCCCGGCACCCCCGTGTTGCTCGGCAATGGACAAGCCGGTCCATCCGAGGTCGGCCATCTCCTTCCACAGCACGCGCTCGAACCCGTCGTCGGACATCATCAGCTCACGGACCTTCTCCATGGGGATTCGGTCGGTGAGGAACTGGCGAGCAGTCGACCGGATCATCTCCTGATCCTCGCTCGGCGCATAACTCACTCGCTGCTCAACCACGCGGCACCTCGACCCAGGGCAGGTCTTTGTCCACCCGGGGCTCGCCGGGAAGACCGAGGACACGCTCGCCCAGGATGTTGAGCATGATCTCCGACGTGCCCCCTTCGATCGAGTTGGCCCTGGTCCTGAGAAACGCCTTGCGCGGCTCGTGTGGGCCGAAACGATCCGGCCGGGTCAGCTCGTAGCCCTCTGGATACAGAGTCCCGTCGAGACCCATCAGATCGACTGTGAACGCGGTGATCTCCTTGTTGAGATGGGCCCATGCCAGCTTTCCAGTGGAGCCCTCGGGGCCGGGTATGCCGGCGCTCGCCATCTCGTTCGCCCGCTGTGACGTGAGTCGCGCCGCCTCGGCGTCAGCCCAGAGATGAAGGAGCCGGTCGCGAAGCACCGCGTCGTCCTCTCCGGACTCCTTCCAGACCTCGACGGCCTGACCGATGTAGCCACTCTCACGGGGACTGGTGCTGCCCCCGATGGCAACCCGCTCGTTCATGAGCGTGGTCAAGGCGACACGCCATCCGGCTCCAACGGCGTCGATCCGGTTCTCGTCGGGAACGCGGACGTCGTTGAAGAACACCTCGTTGAACTCGGCTTCCCCGGTGATCTGGTAGAGAGGGCGGACCTCCACGCCAGGGGAGGTCATGTCGACGACGAAATAGGTCATCCCCTGGTGCTTGGGGGCGTTGGGGTCGGTGCGGGTCACCACCATCCCCCACTTGGCGAGATGGGCCAGGGTGGTCCACACCTTCTGCCCGGTGACCACCCACTCGTCGCCATCTCGCACCGCCCGGGTGGACAGACCGGCGACGTCGGACCCTGCCCCCGGCTCACTGAATAGCTGGCACCAGATCTCCTCGGTGGTGAACATCGGCCTCAACCAGCGTTGCTTCTGCTGGTCGGTGGCATGGGCGTCGAGGACGCCTGCGCCCATGGCGATGCCGAGGAGGTTGATTTGCCGGTTCTCGGTCGAGGCACCGGCATCCTCGAGACGGCGGTTGATGCGGGTCTGGTCCTTGCGGGCGAGACCCATCCCTCCGAAACCTTCCGGGTGCCAGGCCCAGGCCAGTCCCTTGTCGTACTGGGCCTCCCAGAACTCGAGACGGGCCGTCTCCGCGGGCGGGTGCTCGGCGAGAAGCTCGTCGACCCGTGCGTCCACGCGGGCGTCGACTTCGGCGGCGTCGGTGTCAGCCATCGCTATTTGACCTTTCACTCAAACTCTGAGTCAACGCTAACCGCTGACACCCGATCGTGGGCGACTTCGAATCGTCGGCGCGTGGCGTCTATCGCTACTTCACGTTCCGGTATCGACGTATCGAGAGTGGGGCAAATATGGCGATGAACAACACCACCCAGATCAAGGTATACAGCACCGGGTTTTGCAAGGGCCACACGGTGGGCTCCGGGGTCTCCGGAGGGATGTTCCCGAACAGCTCCCGGGTAGCTTGGGTGACGGCCGAGACCGGGTTCCACTCGGCGAACGTCTTCAACACCGGGGGGAGGGTCTCGACGGGCACGAACGTGTTGGCGATGAAGGTCAATGGGAAGATCACCATGAACGACGCGTTGTTGATGACCTCGACACTGGGCACGATCAAACCCACGAGGGCCATGATCCAGGACATGGAGTACCCGAACAGGAGCAGCAGGCCGAAGGCTGCCACCGCGTCCCAGAAGCCGTTGTTGATGCGCCATCCCACCACGAGCCCAGTCAGTGTCATCACCACCAGGGTGGCCGAGTTGTAGATGACGTCACTGGCCGTGCGTCCCACCACGACCGCGGAGCGGGACATCGGGAGGGAACGGAAGCGGTCGATGATGCCTTTGGTCATGTCCTCGGCGAGACCGGCCCCGGTGAAGGTGGCCCCGAACACGACGGTCTGGGCGAAGACCCCCGCGATCAGGAACTCGCGATAGTCGCCGCCCGGGATCACGATCGCACTCCCGAACACGTAGGCGAAGAGGACGACGAACATGATCGGTGACAGGAGGACGAAGACCAGGATCTCTGGCACCCTCTTGATCTTGATTACGTTTCGCCGGGCGATCACCAGGCTGTCGGCGAGGGCGGTGGCGACCCGGCTCATGACGCCATCTCCTCGAGGGCAGCCGGCTCGTCGGCGTGGTGGCCGGTGATCGAGAGGAAGACGTCGTCCAGGGTGGGGCGACGTAACTGGACGTCGCGCAACTCGATCTGCCCGGAGTCCAGGGCGCGCAGAGCCTGGGTGAGTGTGCTCGCTCCGCCGGTGATGGGGACGATGATCCTCAGATCTCCGTCCTCCCGCTGGATGTCACCAACCGCCAGCCGCGCCAGGATGTCGGCGGCGCGACCCGCCTGGGCCTCATCGGCCAAGGTCACCTCGATCCGGTCACCCCCGAATGTGTCCTTGAGCTCGGTGGCGGTCCCACGGGCGATGGCATTGCCCCGGTCGATGACCAGAATCTGGTCGGCCAGGAGATCCGCCTCCTCGAGATACTGAGTGGTTAGCAAGAGGGTGGTGCCACGGCCCACCAGATCGCGGATTATCTCCCACAACTCGACTCGGCTTCTGGGGTCCAGACCCGTGGTGGGCTCGTCGAGAAAGAGGATGGGCGACTCGGCGACGAGCGCCCCGGCCAGATCGAGCCGGCGTCTCATGCCACCTGAATACGTCTTCGCCGGCCGGTCGGCGGCCACCGTGAGGTCGAACCGCTCCAACAGCTCCCGGGCTCGACTCCGGGCAGGACCTTTGCCGAGGTGATAGAGCCGTCCGATCATCTCCAGGTTCTCGTAGCCGGTCAGATGCTCGTCGACGGCAGCGAACTGACCGGAGAGTCCGATGAGCTTGCGGACCTTGCCCGGCTCGGCGAGGACATCGGCACCGGCAACCATGGCGCTCCCGGAGTCGGGATGAAGCAGGGTGGTCAAGATCGACACCGCCGTCGTCTTGCCAGCCCCATTTGGCCCGAGCATCCCGAGAATCGTCCCCTCCTCGACGGCGAGGTCGAGCCCGTCGAGGGCGACCACCTCCCCGTAGTGCTTTACGAGGCCAACGGCCTCGATGATCTGTGACATTCCTGGATCTCGCTCTTTCTTCCCTACGAACCGGGCAGGTTATCGCGCTATGGGGACATGTTTACCCACGTGCCATCTTACGATATCAGTAATGAGCATAATCCCCTTGACCCCTTACGTTGAGTTCAGTAAGATGTAACTAGCAAACCGGGGATTGCTCATTACCGAGGAGAAGGTGGAATGATCGCAAGAGAGAGCTTCGACCGTCTGTATCACCAGCTGTCAACCGCCTGGGAGTACCACCAAGGGTTGCGTCGATCACAATCGGATCCGGCCATGCTCGCCGAATCGGCACTTCGACTCGACCGGGCGCGCGCAGCCATGCGGAACTGGCATCAATACCACTCCATGAGGAACAGCTGATGTTCGATCCATATTGCGAGAACCACGGCTCGCGCATCCTCTTGCCCACATCCGCGATCACGGCTCTGGTGGCCAACGACGAGGGCATGACCGCCCACTTCATCTGCTATTGCGGCGCGCCCGGTGTCTGGGTCGCCGACCGGAGCATCGTCGCCCGCGTGCGTCCCTGAGCCTGGGTAGTAACGGGCCGGGTGGCAGGAGGCCATCCCAGAGAGCTAGAGGGGGATGATCAGAAGACCTCGGGGCACCACGGGGCGGTATCGGTCCGAAAGACACGATGCAGCGCCCGGACCGCCTCGGGGTCACCCGTAATCCGTCCCGCCCGGGCCATCGTCAGGGCGTTCCCCCCTCCCAGATAGAGGTGACCGAGCACATCGATGCCCAGGGACACATCCGGCTCGACGTTCGTCGCGGTGCAACTCGCCTGTCCCCCCTCGACCTCGATGACGAAGGTCCCGCCGGTGGCCGGGCGTGTCGGGTCGGTCACGGAGACGGTGACCCGTCCGTCGCTCTCGTAGCGGCGGGCCTCGATCGCTTCGGGCACGTTCATGAGTCGCACCCAGAGACCGTCGGCGACGGAGCGCCTGATTCGTCGCTGATCGGTGACACTTGCCGGAAGCGGGTCGTCCACCGGCAGGTTCCACCATTCCACCCGGGGAAAGAGGTCGACCCTGGTGAGGAAGGCCCACAGGCTTCTATGGGCAAGCGGGTCGGCGGTAATCACCTCGACCACGTCCACCTCCCCGTCGGCCACGAAGTTCTCCCACTTGCTCTTCTGGCGGTAGATCGCATAGCCGCGCACCTCGCCTCCCTCCTCGTTGAGGACATAACGCTGAGCCGACTTCCCGCCGCGCCAAGACTCGACATCCGCCAATAGCCGATGAGTCCACCAGGCGTCGCTCCGGGTCAACATCCCCGGCCTGGTCAGCCGTAGCTCCTCGTAGAAGGGCGGCAGCACTGTGGCCGACTCGTCGGAATCGATGAGACGCACCCGCCCGGAGTCTGCGCCGGGGGTCTGATGAATATGCAATGCGCGACTGTCGACCTCGGCGGAATACCGGTAACTTGCCACCCCATAACCGAAGCGGCCGTATATCGAGCTCTCCGAGGCCCACAGCCCTGCGAGCGGTTCGCCGTTGTCGGCGACCTCATCGAGATGTCGCGCCATCAGCGCGCGAAGGACGCCCCGACGGCGATGGGTGGGCTGGACGGTGATCACCGTGGTGCCGGCCATCGGGACCTCGATGCCCCCGGGGACCGTCAGCCCCAACGAGAAAGCGGCGCCCGTTCCGATGATGTCGCCCTCGTCGAAGACCGCGAATGTCCGGTCGTAATCGAAGATGGCTCTGAACCGCTCGGCGGAGGCGGCATCGGTGTCCCGGTCGCTGCCAAAGCCACGCGACAACCGGCTGCGAAAGAGGTCGGCGTCGTCCTCGGTGATGGTTCTGATCTCCCACATGGCTCGACGACGCTAACCGGCCGAACCACGATGTGAATCAGATATGACGAAAGGAAGGGCGCGGGTGTCACCCGCGCCCTTCCAGCACGGTCAAGCGGAGGGGGGCGGACCAGACTTGGGGTGGCCGTATCTCGACCACCATCTCTTTCCGGCATCGATGCCACCGACGCCGAAAGCGATCGCGCCGGCAATCGCTACCGCGGCGACCAGGATCTTGACGATGTCCTCGGCAAACTCGATGTTCAGCAGATCCAGTGCGAAGAGGACGCCAAAGACGACCACCCCGACGTGGACGAGCGTGGTGATCCAGGGCACCCCCTGCTCCTCCGCGAATGGCCGCACCAGGCCCGCTGCCCAATTACCGGCTGCGGCGGCCACGATGACGATGACACCGGCGAGTAGCAGCAATGGCACCCATGCCAGCAGCCGCAACAGCAACGCCTCGATGGCCGTGAGCTGGAGGATGCGTGACACCACCAGCAACAGGGCGATCATCAGGTAGGCGTAAGCGATCGTGGCCACGATCGACGCCGCGGTCTGATCGGTGCCGGCGAGGGCGGTCGACACCCCAGACCTCTTCCAGACCGGCTCCAGAGCGCGGGCGCCGAGGATCTTCTCTATCCATGTCCGGATGAGCCCGATGAGCCATCGACCCACGACCAGCACGACGAGCGCGATGGCGATCAGGATGGCCCACTCGATGACATTCTCGCCGAATGTCTGCAACCTGTCCCACAGACTGTCCCAGAACGACACGATTTCTCCTTTCAATCGTTGAACCGCGCCAACCGTACGCGCGGCACCCCGCTGATGTCGGATGAGATCCCTGTGGGAGCGGCTAGGGCTGGTCTCCGTGCATGCCGGTGCGATCGGCTTCGGTGTGGATGGATCGCTCCCGGTGGGCATGGCGCCCCATTACCGGCATGTGCGCCGGATCGTCCAAGAAGACCCTCCCCTTCTCGACATGTAAGAGCGACGGCCCGTAGGCCGCGACCAGGTTGTCCTCGGTGAGGACGTCCTCGGGTCGTCCCCAGGCCAGAACCCGACCGGACAGCAAGAGGACGAAATCGGCCGACCCCGCCTCCGAGAGGTCGTGAGTGGTGATGATCACCGTGCAACCGTCCTCGACCTCAGCGTGAATGACCTCGTCGATGGCCTGTGCCGTCGTGAGGTCGATCCCGGTCAGGGGCTCGTCCAACAACAGCACGTCGTGATCCTGGGCCAGCCCCTGGGCGACGAAAACGCGCTGCCGCTGCCCGCCGGATAGATCGTGCAGGTGCCGATTGGCGAGGGGGACGATCTCCATCCGTCGCATCGCAGCCTCGATCGCATCATGGTCAGGCCCACGGAGGCGCCCGTACACCCCGGTCGAGGCATATCGACCCATGGTGACCACCTCATGGACTGTCACCGGCAGGGTTTCGTTGACTTTGGTCGCCTGCATGACGTAAGAGATCCGAGCGGGGTCGGCCCCGACCTCGATGGATCCGGCAGTTGGCTCGACGAGACCGGCGATCAGGTTGAGGAGCGTCGACTTGCCGGAGCCGTTGGGCCCGATGACTGCGGCAACCCCACCAACGGCTAGCTCGAAGTCGGACGCCCCCAGTGCGACGTGGGCGCCGAAGACGACCGACACGCCACGCGCGACGACGGCAGGCTTCATGCGCACCGGGCGCAGTGGCCCTCGATCTCGAGGGTGTGATCCGTCGGGGCAAACGCAGCCCGTGCCGCGACGTCGGCGACGAGGGCGCGCACACTCTCCTCCTGGGAAGTCGGGATCTCGATGTCGTCGACGACCCCACAGTCGACACAAACCAGATGATGATGATGACCGGCGAGCCATTCGGCGAGCTCATATCTGGTCAAGCCCTTTGCCCCGAGGTGGTGGGCAACCACTCCGGCATCTTCGAGCACTGCCAGCGTGCGATACAACGACGAAAGAGGAACGAGGGATCCGAGGGAATCGGCGAGCTCGGCTGCGGACAGCGGACCGGAGGCCGACGCCAGGGCGGACACCACGGCACGCCGACCCTTCGTGTACCGGATGTCGTGGTCGAGCAGTCTCAGCTCGACCTGGCGCTCCAAGGTGGATTTGACCATTCGGTCATCCTAATGATTATGATTCTCATTGTCATGATAACGATTCTCATTTTCATGGGAAATTGAGAACCGGATGAGACGTTCCCTCCTCACCGGTCTGCTCTCCCTGACGCTTCTCTCCGCTGGATGCGGTGTCGCCGGCGCCCCATCCGAACCGGGGGCGGTCTCGGTCGTCGCCACCACCACGATCTGGGCCGATGTCGTCACCGAGATCGTTGGAGAAGAAGGCAATGTCACTTCGGTGATCCCGATCGGGGGCGACGCACATGACTACCAGCCCTCACCACAACAGGTGGCTGCCCTGCAGACCGCCGACCTGGTGATAGCCAACGGGCTCGGACTCGAAGAAGGACTCGGTGACGTGCTCGACAACATTGGATCGGACGGGGCGAATGTCTATGAGGTAGGCCCGGACCTCGACCCGATCCCCTTCCAGGAGCACACCCGCAACGATGACGATGGGCACGAGGAGGACGAGGGGCTCGACCCCCATGTCTGGTTTGATCCCGAACGCATGGCCCGGGCCGCCCAGTTCATCGCCGATCGGCTGGGCGAGCTCGATGACGCGATCGATTGGGCGGCACGCGCCGATGTCTACGCCGACCGCCTGCTGGAGACCGATGCTGAGATCGCGACGATCCTGACGGCGGTCGCGCCCGAAGACCGAAAGCTGGTGACCAATCACGATGCCCTCGGCTATTTCGCCGCCCGTTACGATTTCGAAGTCATCGGTGTGGTCATCCCGGGTGGCTCGACGCTGGGAGAGCCCAGCTCGGCGGAATTGGCTGCACTGATCGAAGAGATCGAGCACGAGGGTGTCGGCGCCATCTTCGCCGAGACCACCTCGCCCACGGCCCTCGCCGAGGCGGTGGCGGCGGAGGCCGGTGCCGACGTGGTGGTGATCGAGCTGTTCACCGGGTCTCTCGGCGAGAGCGGGTCGGGAGCGGAGACCCTCCTCGACATGCTGCTCAGCAACGCCCGACTGATCGCAGATGGCCTGTCCTGAGCCCGGACCACTACCTTCGATGTCATGTACTGGCTGATCGAGCCCTTTCAACTCGCATTTCAGCAGCGAGCCCTGGTCGGCGGGGTGTTGGCCGCAGTGGCCCTGGCCCTGGTGGGGACCTGGGTGGTCATCCGTGGCATGTCGTTTCTCGGTGATGCCCTGGTCCACGGTGTCGTCCCCGGCATCGCACTGGCCATCCTCTTCGACTTCAACGTGATCGTAGGTGCGGTGGCAGCCGCCGTCGTGATGCTTGCAGGAATCAACCTCGTCCATCGCCAGACCACCTTCTCCGAGGACACCTCGATCGGGCTGCTGTTCGTGGGAATGCTGGGGCTCGGGGTGATCATCATCTCGAGGACCGATACCTACACCGGAAGCCTGGCCGCGATCCTCTTCGGCGACGCTCTCGGGGTCACCGCCCGTGACATCGTGGTCCTCACGGTGCTTCTCGGCATGACCGCCATCGGCACGGTTCTGCTGTTCCGCCCTTTCTTGGTTCTCGCCTTCAACGAGCAGAAGGCACAACTGCTCGGGCTCAGGCCACGTCTCGCCCACGTGGCCCTACTCGCGCTCATCACGCTCGCCATCGTCGGATCATTTCAAACGGTGGGGACACTCCTCGTCTTCGGGCTGCTCGTGGCCCCACCCGCCACCGCCGCGCTCCTCGTCCGCCGGGTGCCGGCCATGATGCTCGTCGCCGCCACGATCGGCGCCTTGTCCGTTGCCGTGGGCCTGATCATCAGCTACCACGCCAACACCTCGGGATCGGCCACGATGGCGGTCGTGCCAGTGGCCCTCTTCTTCGTGGTGCTGAGTGTCCGCTCCCTGAGATCCCGGGTGCCGACGACGGCCTGAGCCTCATGGCTGCTGGGCCAGCGCCTCCGCTGTCGACTGGACGCGTTCCCATTGCATAGAGCGAAGATGGTCCCGGGGTAACGCATGCCACCCTGGGCCGTTACGGCGGTTTCTCTGTGGTGTGGCCGTGGGGGCTGGTCCAGTGGTCTTTGCCGTTGTGTCTGTGGTGTTTCCAGCGGGTCTCTGAGGACATGGTCGTGTCGGCATTGCGGCCCGCCGTTCCTCATGGAGGTTTCTCCGCCATTCGACCAGGGGGTGAGATGGTCCTAGTCACATTCGGATGCCGGGGATGCGACAGCCAAGGAAACTGCAGGTGGGTGGAACG
>Ga0268386_10000421_pt1 | contig 26651 bp, 16 predicted proteins | sample RVTome_15_FD_200260 | JGI IMG/M metagenome (GOLD analysis project Ga0268386, IMG submission 200260) | Soil microbial communities from uranium-contaminated site in the Upper Colorado River Basin, Wyoming, United States - RVT150D86... ... | reverse complement strand
GGTGGCGCGAATCGGGAACAACGTCGCTGTGCCAACTGCGGGCGATGTACAAGAGCAGACTGTGGAGCACCTACTGGAAACGCACCGTCAGCTGATTACCGATTTTTGTGATGCACACACACGCCAACAAAAGTAGTTGATCGACCCCCGCGATTTGCTAAACTGGTACCGTGGAACGTCGAGAATCGGAGAGATGACAGAGTGGCCGATTGTGCGGCACTGGAAATGCCGTGTCCTGGGAAACCGGGACCGGGGGTTCGAATCCCCCTCTCTCCGCCTGAACCCGATTGCGCGACATGCGACGGCCTGATGATGAGCGCCGTCAACATCAACATGATGATGTCCAGTGCCCGAAATGGCGGATGGATGTCGTTGACGAAGTTGATGACGTTCACGACCTCCTGACGCAACGTCGCCCCTCTCACCGGCATCCGGTCGCATTGTCCCCGTTTGCTGCGCGCACCATCATTGCCGCGACGCCGTTGCATCGGAAATCCTCCTTCCGGTTGGCGCTGCCCGCGAATCACAATTCGGCGAGATCGTGGCTCTGGCACACGAAGGGCGTCAAGAGCGGTTTTTGCGGCGCTCGGCGGAACGCGGATGCGGCGCGTCGAGCGCATTCGCGCGGATCAGAACGCCGACGTGCCTGGAATCGGCGGAATAAGGAATGGCAGAATGATTCGGCGGCAGAAACATAAGCACGCGAGAAATTCACATTTCCGTCAGTCTGCCGCGGGAATCGTTGCGTTCGGCGACGGATTGATTTTTCCGAGATTTCGCGGTCCATTCCTCGCGGGGCCGACGTCTCATGGTATGGTAGCCGCTGCATGGATTCCTGGTCGGTCAGATTCGCGGGTGCACGTTGGAAGCTGATTCTTTCGAGCCATTCCGGGAGTACCTCAACCTGCTGGCCCGGCTGCAGGTGGGGAGCAAGTATCGGCGGAAGATCGACCCGTCGGCGGTCGTGAACGCGACCCTGTACGCCGCCCACAGGCACGGCGAGGAGTTTCGCGGTTCGGACCCGGCGGCAATCGTCGCCTGGCTGCGGCAGCGGCTGGCGTACGATCTGGCCGATGCGTTCCGCGTACTGCATCGCGACAAGCGGGACATCGACCGCGAGCGCTCGCTGGAGCAGTCCGTCGACAGCTCCGACACGCGAATCACGCAGTGTCTTGAAGCGATTCAGAGTTCGCCCAGCCAACGGGCGGCGCGGCACGAGCGCTCGCTGCGGCTGGCCTCGGCCCTGGCGCGGCTGCCGGACGCGCAGCGCGACGCCGTCGAATTGCACCACTTGCAGGGGCACACGATCTCCGAGGTGGCGGAGATGATGGGCCGCACGAACGCGTCGGTGGCGGGGTTGCTCCGCCGCGGGCTGAATCAACTTCGGGAATTGCTGTGCGAGGACGAGATGTAGCTTGTGCTTGAGTCTGGTGGTAAGCTCAGAGCGGGCGTGAGCGATGAAGGATGAGGGATGAAGGATGAAGGATGAGGGATGAGGGATGAGGGATAACGGCGACGGGCCAATTGCATCCTTCATCCCTCATCCCGATTTCGAGCACGTGCGAGATGAGCCAGACTCCGCTACAGAACGACGCCGGCCTCGACGAGATCATCGCGGGGTTTCTCGAAGCCGAGGAGGTTGGGCGGCCGATTTCCCCCGAGCAGGTGGTCGCCGGGCATCCCGAGTTCGCCGACGCGTTGCGGAATTTTTTCGCCGACCGCGACCTGTTGCGGAGCGCCGCCCGGCCGCTGGCCGACGCCGTCGTCGCGCGGCGGCCGGTGCTGGGGAGAATCCGCTACTTCGGCGATTACGAGTTGCTGGAGGAGATCGCCCGCGGCGGAATGGGCATCGTGTACAAAGCCCGGCAGGTCAGCCTCAACCGCGTGGTCGCGGTGAAGATGATCCTGGCGGGGAATCTCGCGTCGGAAATCGACGTGCACCGCTTTCAGATCGAAGCCGAAGCCGCGGCGCGATTGCAGCACCCGAACATCGTCGCCGTACACGAGGTGGGCCGGCACGAGGGGCAGAGCTACTTCTCGATGGACTACGTCGACGGCAGAAACCTCTCGGAGATCATCCGCGAGGACCCGTTGCCGATGCGTCAGGCGGCGAAGTACGTCGCCGAGATTGCCGATGCGGTGCACTACGCCCATCAGCAGGGGACGCTGCATCGGGACCTGAAGCCGTCGAACGTGATGATCGACGTCGACGGCCGCGTGCGAATCACCGATTTCGGGCTGGCGCTGAACTTCGAATCCGACAGCAACCTGACCAGAACCGGCCAGGCGCTGGGAACGCCGGCCTACATGCCCCCCGAGCAGGCGCAGGGCAAGCGCGGGCTGATCGGCCCGACGAGCGACGTCTATTCGCTGGGGGCGATTCTTTACGAATTGCTGACCGGCCGGCCGCCGTTCCGCGGCGAATCGCCGGTGGAAACCACCCGGCTGGTTATCGACACCGAACCGCTCTCGCCGAAGATGTTGAACCCGGCGGTCCCCCGGGACCTCGAAACGATCTGCCTGAAGTGCCTGCAGAAAGAGCCGCACCGCCGGTACGCTACCGCGCAGTTCCTCGCGGACGACCTGCGGCGGTTCCTCGAGGGGAAACCGATTCTGGCCCGCCCGATCGGTCGCATCGCGCGGCTGTGGCGGTGGTGCAAACGGAAACCGCTGCCGGCGGCGCTGAGTGCCGCGTTGCTGCTGGCGGTCATGGCCGCGGTCATCGTCCTGGCCGCGGCAAACCTGCTTGTCGGAAGGGCGTTGCGCGACAAGACCGATGCGCTCACCCAGGCCCGAACCGAGCAGCGCGCCGCCGAACAGGCGTCGCGCGAACGTGGGATCGCGCTGGCCGCGAAAGCGCGGGCCCTCTCGGACCGCGACGCGGCAAACGTGAAGCTGCGCGATGCGCTGGATCGCGTACGCTGGCAGGCGTACGTCCGCGGCATCTCGCTGGCCCAGCGGGAATGCGAGGCGGGAAACCTGGCGGCGGCCCGCGAACTGCTCGCGACCTCCGGGCCGGAACGCTTCCACGGCTTCGAATGGCATTACCTGCGGGACCTGTGCCGCGACCGGTTGCGGCACGAATGGACGGGCCGCATGATTCGAGCCAGGCGACCCTTCACGGCGACCGGCCTCATCGTGGCGCCCGTCGACGGGGAACTTCAGATCTACGACGCCATTCGGGGCCGTGTGACGGGTCGCTTCCGGCTTTCGAGTTTCCAGGTTGTTCAGGCCGTCAGTCCGGACGGCCGGTACGTTGCCGCCACGCACCAACGGGGCTTGCACCGCGCGATCGGCATCCTCCGCGTTCCGGACGGCCGGTTGCAGCGGACCATCCGCCTCGAGACGAGCGCGTTCATCCGCGACGTCGCCTTCAGCGCCGATGGCAAACAGATCGCGGCGGTCGTCGACTACCCGACCTTCAGCTCGCGGCCGCCCGTCCGCAGAATCGTCGGCCGCAGGGCGGCATTCGTCGTCTGGGATGTGCTCACTGGCAGGGAGGTCCGGTCGTCGCAACCGCCCGGTCTGAAACCCGCCTCGCGCCCGTTGGAACGACATCGCTTCAGCGTGGGACGCGATCTTCGGTTGCTGATCACGTCGACGGGCGTCATCGACACCGTTACGGCCAAGACCGTCATCGCGTTCGAGCAGCCTGTCGTGGAGCATTGCTTCAATCGGGATGCGACGCTGGCAGCCGTCGGAACTGCCACGGGTCAGGTCACGGTGTGGGACGTGGCTGCGGGGCGCAAACGCGACACGTGGTTCGTACCGGCCGCGGGGATTCGAACGCTGGCGTTCCGGCCGGACGGCCGGGCCGTGGCCGCCGCGTGCAGCGACGGCAGCGTTCGCATCCGGGGCATCGCCGACGGCCGTTCGGAACTCCCGCTGCGGACGGATTCCACCGTCAGCGACCTGGCCTTCACGCCCGACGGCGGGCATCTGATGATCGCCCATGCCCCGCAGCGGGGGCTCGCCTCGTTCCGCGTCTGGCAGGCCGCGGACCGTTCCCCACTCGTTCTTGAGGGAGTGCACACAAATCTGGTACGGGGGAGAGCGGCGGCCATCGGGCCCGATTCGCGATTGGTCGCCGCGGTGGGCGACGACCACAGCGTGATGCTCTGGAACACGCTCAGCGGCGAATTCGTCCGCCGGCTGCCGGGCGCGAATCGAAAGACGGCGGTTGCCTTCAGCCGCGACGGCACGCTGGTCGCCGCCTGCGGGCGAGACGGGTTTTTTGTGTGGAGCACGGGCAGCGGCCGGTTGCTGCGCAATTTCCGGCCGTCCGGGGCGTCGCTCTGCACGGCGCCGGCTTTCAGTCCGGATGGGCGGCACTTTGCCGGTTCGCACGCCGGGGGCGTGACCGTCTGGGATTTGAGGACAGGCCGCCTCGTGCGTCGGTTTCGCAGCGGCCGGCACTATTGCAATTCCGTGGCGTTCAGTTCGGACGGAACGTTTCTGTGCGCAACCTCGGATCGCGAGGGATGCATCTGGAACGTGCCGCAGTGGAACGTACGATGCCGATTGCCGGACGCCCATTCCACGCGAGGCGTGCTCAGTCCCGATGACACCGTCCTGGCGACCGCGGGCGCCGGCGGCATCGCCCTGGCCGACACGCGAACCGGGAAACGCACGCGACTGATTCCGTTGCGGGAGTTTTCCCGAGTGGTCGCTTTCAGCCCCGACGGCAAACGGCTGGCCACCACCGCCAGTAACCGCCTGCTGATTCTCGACGTCAAGACCGGCGAACGCCTCTTGACGCTTTCCGGCCATCGCGGCGGCATCAACACCGTCGCTTTCAGCCGCGACGGCCGCCGCATCGTTTCCGCGGCCGCCGACGGCACGGTGCGCATCTGGGGCGAACCGCCGCCGCCGGTTGCTCGAGGGCCGGTTGCCGCGCCGCGTCCGCGACGCAATTCGCGATCCGCCGATCGATAGGCCGCTTTCCATTCCCGCGGGATTGTGAAACTTTCGCGAATCTGCGCGCGGCGGCGGATTTCCGCGGTCGATTCTTCGCCGAAGCAACGGCCAGTGGGGTAGGCCCGATGATGCACCGGCATCGGTTGCCGCATCCATTCGCCGAGATCCCCTTCACGCCTCTCAAGATCCGGACGGGACCATGTCTCTGCTCTCCCAGATTTCGCGCCGTTTCAGCAGCCGCCCCCGCCGCCGCGCCGTTTCGCGCCGCCGCCGCTCGCATTCCGCCGTGCCGGCGCAGGTGCTGGAGGATCGCACGCTGCTGTCGAACATCGTCTGGGACAATCGCGGGGACGTTTCGGACGGTTTCGACGCCGCGTTCGATGAGGACGCGGAGTTGGCGAGAGAAGTCGTCGATGCCGCTTTGCAGGACTGGGAAGACCTGATCGTCGACTTCAACTACGCGAACGATCCGGGTACGAACGACCTCACGATGACGATCTTCATGGATCCGACGCTCCCCGCGGGGACGCTCGGACTCTCACAGGCGGTTGTGTTGGACAGCGTGGACGACGACGGAATCCCGTTCGGAAAGCCGATTTCCGGGACGCTGCGCCTCGGGCTGCTCGATAATGACGGCGACGGCGACTCGGACGGCTGGTTTATCGACCCCACACCGAACGATCACTCGGAATTCCTGGGCCTGGCGGACGGTACTTCGCCCAACATCACGAATGCGTTCATGCTGGAGGCGACTCCGGGCGGCCCGGCCGACAACTTGAACGACCTGTATTCGCTCGTGATCCACGAGATGGGGCATGCGGTCGGGTTCGGGTCGACCGCGGGGAGCGATTTTCAGACGAGTGGCCTGTTCACGGACACGGGAATCGTCGACGACTCAACGACCGGCAATGTAGCCAACCCCAACTTCTACGTGTTCCAGGGGCCCTCGGTCAACGCCCTGCTGACCGCCGCGAACCTCAACAGTGACGCAGGTACGGCAGTCCATACGGCCGGCGACCGCGCGAACAATGTGCCGGTCCAGTTCAACGGGCAGAACTTCTATGGCACGCGCGACATCATGAACCGCAACGGCGTCACCAACGACAGGAGGGCGCTGATCTCGAACAAGCTCGCGCTGATGCTGCAGGACGTCGGCTACACGATCAACGGTCTTCCTGAGTTCGACGCCCATGCCTACGCCTTGTTGAACGAGACATCGGGCCACCTGACGATTCGCGGCGGCCGCGACGACGTGGTGATCGGCAACGTCGTGCAGGGCTCATCCGACGACACTGTGATCATCGACCGCTTCGGCAATTCGTTGATGGTCAGTGTCGACATCGGCGTCGACATCCCCGGCACCGGAGCGGGGCAGGATCCGCTCGACCAGTCCAATGCGTTCATCACCTTCTTTAACATCGGCGATATTTCGTCGATTTCCATCGATACCTACGGCGGGGAAGACACGATCGACATCCGCGGGCTGGCGGACGGCATGACGCTCGTCATCAACGCGGGAGACGACGATGACTCGATCACCATTGGTGACGGATTGCTCGAAGATATCGAAAGCACCGTCACGACCTTGGGCAACGTGGGCAACGACACGGTTCGCTACAACGACTCATTGCACGATTCGGGCGAGGATTACTCACTCGAAGAATTCTTCGAAGGGTTCCTCGATGAGTTCGAGCGAAGCGGCGTCGGATCGTTCCTCCACTCCGCTGAAAACGTCGTCATCGATGGCGGAAGCGCTGCAGACTCCTACACGCTTCAGGGCACGGTCGCCGCTAACGTCACGCTCAACGCCGGCGGCGGTGCGGACGACATCACAGTGGGGGATGGCGACCTCGACCAGTTCAGCGGAACAGTGTCCATCAACGGCGGCTCGCAGGGAGTCGGACAGGTCGACTCCCTGCTCGTCGACGACAGCCTCCACGCCGGCGCCGAGACCTACACAATCAACAGCGGCCTCGTCACCCGATCCGGCCTGCCGTTGTTCGCCTTCACGTTTTCCGCCATCGAAACGCTCGACGTCGAGGGGGGAACGTCGGCCAACACCTTCAACGTCAATGGCACGGCTGACGGCGTCGATGTGACAGTGACCGGCGGTCCATCCAGCGACATCTTCCACGTGGGCAACGGCGACATCGATACGAACCTGGGCGACGGCCTGTTGCACATCGTCGGCGGCGCGGGCGACGCCGTGGACCAATTGATCCTCGATGACACGCTCGATACCGGCAATGACAGCTATTTCTTCGACGACAACGAGTTCAACAAATTCAATTACGTCGGCACGCTGACCTTCGCCCAGATTGAGCACGTCAACCTGGACGCCAATCACCACAACAACCAGGTCCACGTCTTTCGGACGCCGACCGGAACCGGCCTTACGATCAACGGCGGCGGCGGAAACAACACCGTGTTCGCCGGCAACGGCGACTTCGACAGCAACATCCGCGGCGACCTGACGTTCAACGGCGGTTTCGACTTCGACCGGTTCGTCATCCTTGACAACAACGACAACGTCGGGAACGACACGTACGTGTTCTACGGCCCCACCGATTCGTCGCCCGCCACGTTCGACAAGACGAGCTACAACTGGGTCGCCAGCTACTCCTCGTTCGTGAATTCCGTCGAGCTGGAAGCCAGCGATTTCAACAACACGGTTTTCCTGAATGGCGCCGGTGTCGGGGCCGCCGTCACGCTGAACATGAACGTCGGCGACGATACGATCCACGTCGGCAGCGGCGTGCTGGATGACTTCGCCGAACTCATCACCGTCGACGGCGGGGCGGGAATCGACGACATCACGCTCCACGACGAAACCGACACCGGCGACGACACCTACTGGGTCGGCAACAACTTCGCCCTCAAGTCGTCCGGCTTCTCGCTCGCCTACGAAAATGCGGAAACGTTCACCCTCAACGCCAACCCCGACCAGAACACGATCAACGTCGAAAGCGTCCTGGCGACGACTCCCATGTGGATCAACGCCGGCGCCTCGTCGGACACGATTCACCTCGCGCCGACGGCCCAGCAGTTGTCGTTTATCCATGCCGCGGTGCACGTCAACGGCCAGGACGGGGTCGACAACGTCTTCCTGCACGACGAGCTGTCCAACCCGCTCGATCCCCTCCCGTTTGCCGTCACCGACGACCAGGTCCTGCGGCCTCCTCCGCCGTTCAGAGTGCCCCGGTTCGAACTCAACTACGAGGAACTGGAACGGCTGTTGCTGCAGCTCGGGGCGGCGGATGACCTCGTCGACATTCAAAACACCGCCCCCGGCATGCACGTCGTCGTGGAAAGCGGCTTCGGTGAAGACACCGTGCTGGCCGACGTCCCCACCCCCGCCACACTGACGTTTGACGGCGGGGCCGATGACGACACGGTGCAGCTCGTCGGCACGGCGGCGTCGGAAGAAATCTCCGTCAGCGTCGGATTCGGCGTGGCGGACGTCAACCTGATCTCGTTCGAAGACGCCTCGATCGATATGGCCGGTGGGACCGATGTGCTCGTGTACCAAGGCGCTCCGGGAGTCAAAGAACAGGTCGAAGTGCAGTCGTCGACGACCGCTCACCAAGGCGCGCTGCTGATCGTCGCCGAGGATATTGAAGGCGAGGCCCTTGACCTTGACCTGATGTTCCTGCACACCGAGATCCTCGACCTGCTGGCCAATCCCGGCGACCTCGATACGGCCGCGTTCGTCGGCACCGATCAGGACGACCGATTCGAAATCCACCTCGAAGCGGCCGGAACGAACGACGACCCGGTGCTGCAGTTGTTCGAGCTGGACGGCGTCGCGCCGCTGCTGACTCTGCGCGACTACCGCAACTTCGGCACGCTGCAAGTGCGGGGTGAAGACGGGGCCGACCTGTTCAACGTTTATGCGCTGCCGTCCGGTCCCGGCACGGGGCGCAACCTGTCGGTCGACGGAGGATCGCCGAGCGGCCCCGGCAACCCGAAGGACGAACTCAACGTCTACCGCGAATTCGAGCAACCGCCGCCGCCGCCGAATCCCGGTTCCAACCCGGGCAACGAGAGCGAAGGCTCGATCGACGTCCTGTACGAGCTGTTCGAGTTTCTGATCGATTTCTCGGAATTCGAGAAGGTGAAAGTCCTGTCAAACAACGCCGCGCCGTGATGGTTTGCCGCGTTGCGTCGCGTATAAGTCGCTCGGAACCGGGCGAGGCGTCCGAACGTCAAGTCGAGTGTCCAGAGTCGAGAGCCCAGAGCCGGAATTCTCGAGCTGCGAGCTTTCTGGCTCGCGACTCTCCGCTCTCGACTCTCGACTCCGCCATCAGTCGTCGATGGCGACGCCGGTGACTTCGGCAGCCGAACGGCAGCCCGGTTGTTCGAGCACGTGCAGGCGGTTGTAGCGCAGGCCGCGGGATCTGGCCTGCCGCATCGCATCGACGGCGGCGGCGCGGTTCCGCAGCGCGAGGTGGGCCTGGGCGAGGTGCAGGTATTTCTCGGCATCGTCGGTTTCCTCGACGGCCTGCTGGAAGTCGGCCAGGGCCTTGCCCGGTTCCTGCATTCGCAGCAGCACGAGGCCGCGGGTGTCGAGGAACTCCCCCAACGGCCCCTTGTCGCGAATGACCTGCTCGATCAGGACCCGCGCCCGGGGCAGGTCTTCGTTCGTCAGCGCCAGCAGCCAGGCGAGGTTGTTGAGGATGGCGGCGTTGCCCGGAGACTTCTTCAGCAGCGCGGTGTAGGCGGCCTTCGCTTCATTCACCTTGCCGGCGGCGGTCATCACCGCGACCTTCTGCCATTCGATCGGCAGCAGCTTCGGTTCGGCCTTCGCCGCGTCGGCCACGATCGCCGCGGCCTCGTCGAGATTCTTGCGAGACGCCCGGCCGATCGACACGACGTTGGCCGCCGCCATCGCCACGAGCAACGGCTTGCACGTCTGTTGCGCCTCGCGGACGATCTGCAGCGCTTCGGTCTGCCGGCCCTGACGCCCCAGAAACTGCGCCAGCGTGAGCGTCGCGGCCGGCTCGCCGGAAATCTGCGCATAGCGGCGGAATGCGGCTTCAGCCATCGCCGCCAGCCGCTTCGATTCGCAGAATCGCGCGGCCAGCAGCAGTTGGTTCAACTCGGAGGACATCCCAGGGATTTTCTGAAATCCCTGGGATGTTGCCCCGATCTTCTGAATCGCCGCCTGCATGACGTCGGCGGCGGTCTGCGGTTTGCCTTCCTTCAGGGCGAGTTCCGCCTGCACGCCGGCCGTCGCCAGCGATCCCGGCTGCAGGGCGTTCAACTGCCGGATGCGGAGCCTGACGTCCCGCAGCAGCCGGGGCGACATCGGCTCGTGCTTGAGCAATTCGACGGCGTACCACCCGAGATACCGCGCTTCCCTGGGGTTTCTGGCGATGAGGTCTTCGACGAGCTGGCGGGCCTCTTTCCAGCGGCCGACCCGCTCGTAGAGGCGGGCGAGTTGGAAGCGGCCGGCGTCCCCCAGGGTCTTGTAGCGGCGATCGACTTCTTCCAGCGTGGCGATCAGCGCCAGCCGGTCCCGCTTGTAGGGGCTGCTCTGGTACAGCCGGATGCGCGTCGCCAGGTCCGCCAGCGACGCCTTGCCGGCCGGTTCCAGCATGCCGAGCGCCCGCTGGTAGTCGTCGTAGCGGCCGCCGGCGGCGATGGCGGTGATTTGCGCGCCGCGGGCCACTGCCCGCTGCGATTTCGTCGCGGGAGAGCGGGGGTCGAGCACGAATTCCAGATGCGGCAGCGCTTTGGCGAAACTTCGCTGCAGGAAATACAGCCCGGCCAGATCCAGCCGCAACCGCACGTTTTTCGGATCGACCGCGACCGCCTTCAGAAGCTGCTGCTCGGCTTCCTTCGTTTTGCCGAGGACCAGGTAGCAGCGGGCGGCATTTTCGTGCCTGACGTTTTCGGGAAGGACCTGCGAGGCCTCTTCGATCGTCTTGACCGCCTCGGGGACGCGTTTGAGTTTCGCCAGTTGCAGGACCAGGGCGAACCACGGTTCCGGCGCGTCCATCTTGTCCCGCATCGCCTCGCGGAGCTTTGCGTGGGCTTCCCGCAGAATGGAAATCCCCTCGGTGGTCTTCTGGTCGTCCGGCAGGGAGAGGTATTCCTGGAACAGGATTTCCGAATACACGACCTTGTTGCGATAGTTGTCGGCTTGTTCGGGAAAGAACGAGCGGGCCAGCTTGAAGTCTTTCCGGCGAACGGCCTGTTCGATCCAGAACTCCATCAGCGACGCGACGTTGTCTGAGACGTTGACGTCGCTTCTGCGAAACAGGTGCGGGGCGCGGAGGCGGAGGGTCCGCAAACGGTCGTCGGCCGCGGCGGCGTCTTTCTTGTCGAACCGCAGATAGTGCACGACGAACAGCGACGTCGACGCCGAGTAGTCCCCCAGCTCGAAGGCCCGGTCGAAATGCAGGAACGCCGCCTCGCGGTTGCCTTGCAGCCGTTCGATCCGGCCCAGCTCACGGTGCAGTTGCGGCCAGAGGGGCTGCCGTTTGACGGCGCGCGAAAGCAGGTCCTTCGCGTCGTTGAGCAGCGTGTCATTGCTCTTCCGAAGCGCCGCCAGCACGTCGGGCGAGAGTTTGTTCGACGGTTTCGGGTCGCCCTGGGCGGTTCGCGCGGCATCGGCCGCCTGCACGATCAACCGGCGGGCGCGGACGTAGTCGGTCCACGCGCCACCGCCGGCTTTAACGTCGTCGATGCGTTCGATGTGCTCCAGTTGCCGGTCGTACTCCTTCCAGTCGCGCGACTGCAGATCGAGGTCGGTCAGGGCCAGACGCACGCGAAGGTTGTCGGGCGCCAGGGCCGCGATCGCGCTCCAGACGTCGCGGCACTCCGAGAGGAAGCCGCGCGCCGCGTAACAACCGGCGATCGTTTCGAGGACGGCGAGGCGGTCGTCGGTCGTGAGCACGGCCGGCATTCCTTTCGCCGTCGCGGCCAGTGCGTCGGGCATTGCGGCGACGTTCTTGTAGAGCTCGTTGAACTTCCGCCCGGCCTCGTCCTTCGGGAAGAGCAGAAGCAGCCTCGCCCGCGTGACGAGCAGCTCGCGGGAGCCGGGAAACTGCTTGTCGTATTGATCGAGCAATTCCAGCGCGGCTTCGGGTCGATTGGTCTTTGCGTCGCCGCGAGCGGTTTCGAGCCGGGCGCGGGCCGCACGGAGCACGACGTCCTGGGGATTTCGCTTGATCGCCTCGTCGAGCACGCGGGCCATCTCGTCGAACCGGGTCGCTGCCATCGCCGGATCGATGGCGATCACCTGCGTGCGAACCAGCGCGGCGGCCGCGCCGGTCAGTTCGGGCTGGCTGAGATACTTGCGAATCGGGACCAGCGCGTTCGCCCGCTCTTCCGCCGGGAGCTGCGCGATCTGCCGCAGCCGGATCGACAACGCCGTCAGTTCCCGCCGGGCGAGCCGGTACTGCTCGATGGCTTCGGCGGCGAGTCCCCGCGACTCGAGCAGGCCGGCGAGGATGATCCGCCCTTCGGCCCAGTGAAAGTCGCCGGCGAGACTCTGTTGCAGAATCTGAATCTGCCGCGTCGGGTCCTGCAGTTGCTTCAGGCAGGTCACGATGGCCAGGTCGATCTGCCGCCGCAGCAGCGTCGCCTGCCCGCTTGCGTCGCGGAGCCGCGTCAGCTTCTGCAGCGCCGGCCGCCACTGCCGTTTCGAGAGCAGCTCTTTCGTCGCGATCAATTCGAGCTGCACGGGGTTCGCGCCGAGCCGTTGCAGGCGTTCCATCAGCTTGCTGAGCCGCCTGGTTTGCTCGTCATTGAGAGAACGCCCCTTCGCGCTCTGATTCCGAAAGATCAAATCGATCTGCTGCGAAAGCAGCCCGAACTCGCTGCGGCGGAGAACGTCGGCGTTGTCGGCCTTCTTGCCGTCGTCGGTCTTGTGAAACTCTCCCAGCTCGGTTTCACAGCGGGCCAGGTAATCGCCGGCGTTCGCGAGATGGTCGATCTGCTGCCGGGGCGCGTCCGCCAGCATCGCGGCGCGTTGTTGCTCGACTTCGGCGAGCTGCAAGAGAAACCGCAGGTTTTTCGGGCGGGACAGTTTGGCGCCGGTCTTCGCGATGCCGGCCGCTTCGTCGAGCAGCGCCCGCAGCGCGTCGCGGGGGGTGTCCCGCAGCGACTTCTCCTGCGCCCAGGCGATGGCGAATGCCGAGGCGGCGAAGAGCACGTCGGGGTCGTCTTTCGCGATGGCCCCGGCGGCCGCGATCTGCGATTTCGCCTGCTCGAACATCCGCTGTGCCAGCAGATGCGAAGCGTGGGCCAGCAGCGCCTGGTGTTTCGGGCGGCCGTCTTGGACCACGTTTTCGTAGATCGCGGCGATCACGACGTCCACCTCGGCGCGGACGGCGTCGGCGGGATTCAAGGGTCGAGAAGTCGGTGGTCGGAGATCGGAGGTCGGAGGTCGGGAAGCGGAAAGTCGAATTCGAGTGGAATTGCCGCCTTCCGCCTTCCGCCTTCCGCCTTCCGCCTTCCGCTTTCCGTCTTCCTTCCTCAGCTTCGGAAACCACGCCTTCAGCCGCCCGTCGATCGCCTTGCCTTCGGGAGAGCCGTCGAAATCCTCGAAATGCGGCATCGCATCCGGCCGGGCCGACAAGGTGTCCGCCAATTGCACGTAGTGCCCGATCGTCGTACGCGACAACTGAATGGCCGACAGGAAGCGAAAGACCGCCCGCTGATAGTCCCCCAGCCCGCGATAGCAGGTCCCTTCGAGCGCGATCAGCTCGTCGTCGGCGGATTTCCCTTTCTGTAATTCCGCCAAGTGGTCGAGCGCCTGGCGGAAACGGCGAATCTCGATACCCAGGTCGATCAATCGCCGCCGCAGCTTGTCCGCGTCGGCCCGTTGCGGATCGTTGCGGAGCACGTCTTCCAGGATCGTCGCCACCCGCAGCCGCGAGCGGCGGTCGCGCGACCAGGCTTCCACCAGGTCGGCCAGCTTGACCTTGGCGTCGTAGTCGGCCGGCTGGAATTGAATGTACTGCTGCAGGTACGAAATCGCGTTCCGCAGGTCTCCGCCGCGTTCGGCTTCCCCGGCGAGATCGCGGAGCGACTGCGAATTCCGCTTCACCTGCGCGTGATGCAGCAAAAACGTACCCGCCGCCAGCGCGGCGCACGAGAAGACGAGCACGAGAAAAAACCGCACGTTGATGCGTTTCTTCTTCCGTTGCAGTCTGGGGTCTTCGTGCGCGCCCTCTTGCGGTTCGGCCTTCGATGGAGAGGTCGCCACGGCGGAGACACCCGGTGTTTTGGAAACACCGGGTGTCTCGCCGTTTCGAGCCGGCGTTTCCGTCTTGCCGCGTTGCGAGTTCCTGGACATGGTTGCTTGGAAGGCAAGAAGAGTGATCTCGGGGATTCGGGGCGGGTGTCGCGCGGCGGCCGGTCAGGGACCGGAACCGGTCAGCATGCCGACGAGCTTCTTCCAGCGGCTGCTGCGCTCTTTCTCAAGGACCGCCATCCGCTCGATGAGGTGCGAATGGCTGTTGACGTCGTGGGGGGTGAATCGCGGCGGGCTGGCGGTTGGCGTCGGATCGGGGACGTCGGTACGGAAGCCGGCAGCTTCCACTGCGTGGCCGACGCTGCCAGCGTCGGCACGGAAGCAGGCAGCTTCCGCCATGGGTCCGGCCTGCGGTTCCGCGATGCTGTCGACGGCCGGGGGACTTTCCAGATGCTTCTGACGGGACAACGCGGCGGCGACAATCTCTTCTACGTTCAGAGGTGGAGGACCGGGAGGAATCGGCCATCCCTGCGCGGCGACCTGTTCCTGCAGCTTCCTGATCTCGGCTCCGACTTCCTCGATCCGGGCGAGTTCCCGCTGCACTACCTCGTGGTGATTCTGCTGCATCGACTCGATCAACTGCGCCATGAACATCATCTGCTGATGATTCATGGCCGACATCTGCTGCTGCATTTCCAGAAAGCGGTCCATCATCGAGAGCACGAAGCTCTCGGAAACGCCGCCGCCGCCGGCGCGTTCGTAGTGAGCGGCTTCTGCCGGTCCCTTGACCGGCTGAAGCCGGTCACGACGAACATCCAGCGCGTCGTCTTCCTCGTTCCGGTAACGAACTCGGAATTCGAACCGGCCGATTTCCAGCACGTCGTCGTCGTTCAGCAGTTGAAACGTCACCCGTTCACCGTTGACCCAAGTCCCGTCGCGGCCGAGCAGGTCGGTGACCCAAACGCCGGCCGGGGTGGCCATCAGGCTGCAATGCACGCGGGAGACGCTGTCGTCTTGCAGCCGCAGCCGGCATTGGGGGCCGCTGCCGATGAGCGTGATCGGCTGCCGGACCGTCCATTGCCTCTTGCCCGTCACGAGGTGCCTGCCGTTGAGCATCTGCAGCTCGATCCGCGGTTCAGCGATTTCGTGCGACAGCAGATTCAGTTTCGCGACCCGCCGGTCGGCATCAGGTTCGTAGTGACCGGCTTCAGCCGGTCCTTCGACCGGCTGAAGCCGGTCACTACGAACATCGACCGGCTGAAGCCGGTCACTACGAACATCCGGGGCGGCGACGATCGAAAACGGGCCGATCCGCACGGCCTGGCCGGGCATCAGCCAGCCGGAGGGAAGGTTGATGCCGTCCCAGAACGTGCCAGTGCGGCTCGCCAGATCGATGCAGTAGATATGCCCCGCCACGAGCTGCAGATGGGCGTGGCGAAAGCTGACGTCGGGATGGTCAAGCTGGACGTCGCAATCTTCGGAACGGCCGATGGTGGCGAAGGGGCTTGCTTCAGGATGTAGCGCGAAATGCAAATCCAAGCCGGCAACCGACAGCCCCCGCGACCGGTCGGAGCTCCCGCCGCCGAAAAACCGTTGGAGCGGCAGCGGCGGAGCGGGCAGCGCCTGGCCGCGCACGATCATCGAATTCGGTGACGGCATGCGGTGTTCCAGTCTCTTCCGGCGTTCGATTTCCACAGACTCCAGCGGTGCGGCGCAGACTCCGGGCGCCTGGAATCCAGTATGAAGCCCCCGCCGGCGCAAATCAATACTCGGCGCGGCCGGGAACTCGAAGCGGATGACTTTCGTGCAGCACTTGTGCACTTTCGAACTCCCCGGCGGCGCGACGGATGTGGTTGCGGCCGAACTCCGATGGATTCTGCCGCATCAGGAGCTGAAATCACGGCGAGCGGAGCACAGCGGTTATTTGGGCATGACGATCGGCACTTCGACCGACGACTCCGGAAGGCCGAGTTTCGCGGGGGAATCCAGCGTCTGATCGAGGACGTACCGCGTGAACCGCGTCACCAGCAGTGCGACGTCGTGCAGGTCGTCCGGCGTGAGTCCCAGCAGGTCGAGCGTGTCCGGGCGGCAGAGAGGCAGCATGTGCTCGAAACCCGCGGTCTGCTTGGCGACCGCCGACGCCGTAATGTTGTTAATCAGGCTGAGGTGCGACGGCTGGTCGGCGTTGTAGATTTCGCTGGCGACCTTGGCGATCGAGGGAAACGCCTTGAGCGTGTTTCCGTCGCGGTAGACGACGACGCGCAGTTCGAACTTGCGGCCGCACATGGGGTGACCGGGCTGCGAGACGACGAGCGTGTCGAGGAATTCGCAGACGGTGTAGGGGAGCGCTCCGCCCTGCAGGCCGTAGTAGCGTTCAGTCAACTGCAGAGAACCATCGATGCGGGCAATGATCCGATCTTCGCTTTCATACTGCGTCAGGAAGAACTCGATGCCGTGCCCGAGGCCCGTTCCCTGCGGTTTGATGACGGTCTTCCGCCCCTGTTTCACCCAGTCCAGGACGGTGGCGATCAACTCATCCCGTGTCTGCGCCAGTTCGTAGTCCACACGCCGTGTCAGGGACGTGGGATTGGCTTCGAGAAACTCATTCAGAAGTTGATAACAGGCCGCTTTGTCCGCCCCCGGCAGAAAACAGCGATTCATGGTCTGAAGCTGCTGCAGGTCGAGCATGCCCCCGAACTCCTGAACGAGGTTCAGGCAGAAGCGGTCATTCGCGGCGGCGTCGACCGGGCGGCCGAAAATCCGCAGCTTCCCGTCGGTCTCTGGCCGCAGGAATCGCAGGAATTCCTTCATGTAACCGACGAGAATCGTCGGCTGAGCGTTGTTCATCTCCCAGGGTGCGTCGCGCATTTGCGTGACGGTGCTGATGACCGCCGGCTGTCCGCGTCCTTCGAACCCGCGCCGCAGCGCTTCCGCGTAGAGAATCTTCTCGTAGATCAGCTTGTTCCGCCGCGGCGCTTGTTCGGATTCGAGACCCGAACTGGCGACCAGAACGACCGGCACTTCTTCGCGCAGGTTCTTTCCCATCTCCATCAGGCCTTCCAGGACGCAACCGACGGCCTGCTCGTAGATGTTCGTCAACCCGCCGATGCCGGTGCCGTTCAATTCGATGATGTGGAACTGCTTTCGTCCGCCGTCTTCGGTCACGAGGATGTCGATCGGGGCGACGCAGAACAGTTCCTGCTGCTGCCGCCGGCTCCGCAGCTCGACGGAGCTTCCCTTCTGCACGTGCGACACGATCTCCGGGTCCTGCGCGTCCCGGACGGTATGCCGCTCTTCCAGTCGGTGGCCGAGAATCCCCGAGACCCCGATGAGACACTCCAGCGAAACCTGAAACGGGTTTGCGTACATCGCGGCAGGCTCCGGAGGGCGGCGATCGATCCGTCACGGGGAAATTCTAAACACGGCGGCGGGAATGGGGAATCGGGGAAAGGGAGTAATGACCTTCACCACTCCAAGACTCCATCACTCCATCACTCCAGCCCATTCGCTCACTGTTTCCCCCCGCGGAAATGGCTTCCCATCTTGAAGACGCAGAACAGATACACCGCTGCCATGCCGATGCCCGTCCAATTGAGCGCCGCGCTCAGCTCGTACTTGACGAATACTGTCAGCAGCCCCGAGGCCAGCAAGGTGGCAACGGGAATCAGCAGCCCCGTCGTCCAGGCACGCACGCGGGCGCGGACCGGCTTTGTGAAGGCATTGGTGATCAGCATCATCACCGGGTTCCGCAGCCCGAACCGCAGTTCCGTTTCCACGAAACGGCAGTAGACGGCCAGCGTCAGCGTCATCTCGAGGGGCTGCATGGCGAGCGCGGCGAAGAGCAGCAGGCTGTAGACCAGGTGCGTCACCTTCGCGCCGAACCAGGCGATCATCCGGTTGACGACGAACAACTGCAGAAACAGCGAGACTGCCAGCGCGATCTGCGTGTACCGCCCGAGAAACTGGGCCATGTTCATCACGTCGGAGTCCGATTCCTCGTCTTCGTCGAAGAACAGCGCCTCGAACTCCAGGTCGTCAAAATACTCTTCGAAGAACACGTTGTACTGGTAGTTCAACACCCAGCGCAGGATGAAATACAACACCGACGTCGCCGTGATCCAGTACAGCAGCCGCGAATGCAACAGATACCGCAGAAATCCCTTCACCGTCGTGCGGGCCGCGGTCTCTTCCGGCGTCGGCGGAATGGCGGCGCCGCTGGCGAGGTCTTCGTCGAGCGCCCGCGGCATGCGGCGGGAAACGATCGCGATCCCCACGAGCGAAATGAGAAAATACAGGCAGACCACGAGCATCATGTTGACGAGGCCCCACGGCTCGCTGAGGTTTTCGAGCATTCCCGCCCCGACAATCCCCCCCACGCGGCCGCCGGCATACGTGACGGGCAGCACGCGGTTCATCTGCTCGCGGGTGAAGTATTCCTGCAGGTAAGTGCCGAAATGCAGCAGCACCATCGTCGAGCCGATTTCCCGCGAGACGTACAGCAGCGAGTACGCAAACGTCGTCGCACCGAAGAACCGGACCGAAACCCACGACACCAGAAACAGCGAGAGGCAACCCCCGATGATGACCTTGAACACGTGGTCGCTGGGCAGTTCAAAGGCGCGGAGAAAATACCAGCCGACGAACACCGCATTCAGCACGGCGACCAGCGCGTACACGGCGGGCAGATGCTTGGCCCCCACTTCCTGCACGAACAGCGCCAGCGACAGCCCGTCGGCCAGCGACAGCGCGGCGAACAGGAGCGAATACAGCAGAAAGAACGGCAACAGCCGACGCAGCTCGTCATCCTTGAGGTGCAGAAGCCCGTTGAGCATGGGTCGGCGTCAAATGAGAGATTAAAGATGAACGATGAGGGATGAAGGATTCGATGACTGATCACCCATCGCTTATCCCTCATCCTTCATCCGTCATCCCTCATGCTGACGTCAGCGCCCGAAACCGCTCCAGCAGGTCCCGCGTCACCGGCCCCGGTTTGCCGTCGCCGATCTGGCGGCCGTCGAGGCTGACGACGGCGATGACTTCGGCCGCCGTCCCCGTCAGAAAGCATTCGTCGGCCGTAAAGATGTCATGCCGCACCAGCGTCGATTCCCGCACGTCGTAGCCGGCGTCGCGGGCGAGCTGCATGACGGCGTTCCGCGTGAGGCCCTCCAGAATCCCGGCGTCCGGCGGCGGCGTCTTCAAAATGCCGTCCTTGACGATGAAGACGTTGTCGCCGGTGCACTCGGCGACTTCCCCCTTGTGGTTGAGCATCAGCGCTTCGACGCTGCCGGCGTCGGTTCCTTCGATTTTGGCCAGGATGTTGTTCAGGTAATTCAGCGACTTGACCCGCGGGCTGAGCGCCCCTGAGTGATTGCGGATCGTGCTGGCCGTCACCAGCTTCATCCCGTTCTTGTAAATCTCGTCGGAATAGAGCGTGATCGTGTCGGCGATGATGATCACGCTCGGATTGCTCGTCTTGCGGATGTCCAGCCCCAGCGAACCGACGCCGCGGGTGACAACCAGCCGCACGTAACCCACGTCGACCCCCCCGGCGATGTTGGCGGCAACCGTCTCCTGCACGGCTTTCGCCATCGCCTCGCGCGAGAGGGGGATCGCCAGCCGGATCGAATTCGCCGATTCATACAGACGGTCGACGTGCTCCTTCAGCAGAAACACCTTGCCGCCGTAGACGCGAATCCCTTCGAAGACGCCGTCGCCGTAGAGCAGACCGTGGTCGTAGACGCTGATAGTGGCGTCTTCTTTGGGGAGGAGTTTGCCGTCGAGGTAGATCTGGAGAGCCATTGTGCGTCTCAATGCAGACAGAAAGATTGGTGACAGAAAGATAAAGAATGATCTGATTTTTCTGTCACCAATCTTTCTGTCTCTGGCTTTCAATTCGCCATCCGCAACCGCCCGCCCTCTTCCTCCACGCGGCCGTGCTTCAACTTCACGATCCGCTGGGCCTGGGCGGCGACGATCGGGTCGTGCGTGACCATGATGATAGTCAGCCCGTCGGAGGCGTTCAAGGAGTGCATCAGGTCCATGATTTCGCGGCCGGTCTCGGTGTCGAGGTTGCCCGTCGGCTCGTCGGCCAGCAGGATGCCCGGCCGGGCGACCAGCGCCCGCGCGATCGCCGCCCGCTGCATCTCGCCACCGGAAAGCTCCGACGGCTTGTGCTTCAGCCGGTGCGACAGGCCGACCTTTTCGATGATCTCCTTCGCGCCGGCGACCAGCTCGCGGCGGCGTTTCCAGTAGCTGAGGACCGAGTGCCGGATCATCAGCGGCGAGAGCACGTTTTCCAGCAGGCTCAGCTCGGGCAGCAGGTGGTACGCCTGGAAGATGAACCCGAAGACTCGGTTGCGAAGCTCGTCCCGCGTGTGGATCGGCAGGTCGTCGATCCGCTGCCCGTCGAGCTGCACCTCGCCGACGTCGGGGGCGTCGAGCAGCCCCATCAGATGCAGCAGCGTGCTCTTCCCCGAGCCGGATTGCCCCACGACGGAAACGAATTCCCCTCGCCGCACAACGAAGTCGACCCCCCGCAGCACCGGAATGCGATGCTGCCCCTTGCGGTACGATTTCTCCAGCGACACCGCGGCGATCTGCGGCGAAGGCATCGGCACGGTGGTGTTGTGGGGGGCGTCTTGTACGAGTGTCGTCATTGAGGCTCCAGTTTCATTTCCCTTGAATCGCGTTCAGACAGAAAAATTGGTGACAGAAAAATGAAGAATGATCTGATCTTTCTGTCACCAATCTTTCTGTCTATGGATTTCATTCATACCGCAGCGCTTCCACGGGATGCAGCCGCGACGCCCGCCGGGCCGGCAGAATGCTGGCGAGCACGGCGATCAGCATGGCCCCCACGGCGACCCAGACGACCATCATCGGGCTGACGAGCGTCGGGATTTCCGGGAAGTAGTAGATCTTCTCGTCGAACACCTTGCGGCCGGTGATCCAGGTGATGAACTTCTCGATCGTGTTGATCTTCGCCACGAACAGCAGCCCCAGCGCCACGCCGACGCCGCTGCCGACAATGCCCAGCGCGAAGCCGTAGGAGAGGAAGATGCTCATCACGCCGTTCGAGCTGGCGCCGAGGGCCTTGAGGATGCCGATGTCGCGTGTCTTCTCGACGACGATCATGAAGAAGATCGCCAGGATGCCGAAGCCGGCCACCGCGATGATCAGAAACAGCAGCACGTTCAAAATCGCCGACTCGACTTCCACCGCGGCCAGCAGCGGGCCCTGTTTCTGCTCCCACGTGCGGACGGAATACAGCCCCGGCGGGAACGCCGCCCGGAGTTGTTTCACCACTTCGTCCGCGTCTTCGTAGTTCCGCAGTTTGATCTGAATCGACGTCACCGCCCGCACGCCGCTCGTCGGGTCGACCATCCCGCGGACCTGCTGCAGGTATTCCAGGTTGCAGAACACCAGCGACGAGTCGTATTCGCTCATGCCGCTCTTGAAGACGTCGACGACGGTCGCGTTGAAGTGCGCCGCTTTGGGCGGACGGCCGGCGTTAACCGTGCTGACGGCGATGTCGTCCCCCGGCTGAACCATCATCACCGTCTTCACCTGCCCGGTCTTCGGGTCCTGGAACGGAAAGCTGATCAGCCCCATGCCGATGTAGACCCGGCCTTCCAGCGGCTCGCTGGGGTCGCCGGGAATTCGCGGCTCGCCGATCATCGGGTCGCCGAACGGCTGCGGATTGTCGCCGGCGAACCGCGGGCCGTCATCGGCGAACTTCGGAGCAACGGCCTTCTTCGCCGGCGCCGACTTCGCCGGGGGGGCCGCTTTGCCAGACTTCCGCTTGGCAGGTTGCACGTCGTCGAACGGCCCGCAGTCGAACGGCAAATCGTGCGACTCGTTCCGATCGGAATTCGTTCCTTTCGGCAGCGGCATGCCCGCGGGCTTCGAAGCCTTGAACGGCGACTTCGGCGCCTCGCCCGGCGGCGCGAATCGCTCGAACGGCTGCGGCCCGCCGTTCTCATTCGGGTCGTTGGCGTCCGGAAACGGCTGGCGATGAAACGGCCCGACATCCAACTGCTCGCGGAGCGCCCACCGTTCGCGGCGTTCCATCGCCGGCTTCGTCAGTTCCCAGCCGGGCGGCACGTCGCGCGACCGCAGCGGCTGACGCACGACGACCATGTTTCGCGTCTCCGGGTCGCGCTCGCGGACGACGTTGTAGCTGTCGAGATAGTCGACCAGCGGGCCGACCTTCGCCTTTTCGTCCGGCTTGATTCCGACCAGCGTCACCGGCCGCGTGATCCACTGGCCGTGATACTGGAAGCTGATCATCCCGTAAACTTCGACCGTGGCCGTCATCGCCTCGACCCGGTCGCCGCAGACCTTGCGGATGACCGCCATGTGCCGTTCCGGGTCCGGCTGCCCATCGAGGCTGGTCGACTCGACAACGACGTCGGCGAGGATGCCATGAATCCGGTCCCGCATTTCGGAACTGAACCCGGCCATGACGCTGTTGACAACGATCATCGTCGCGACGCCGAGCATCACGGAGATAATGCTGGCCAGCGCGATGTAGCGGGTGCGGAGGTAGCGGAGGCAGAGTAGGAGCTTGTACATGGAGGCGGCGTCCTTGCCGGGGGATGGTTTATGGTTGATGGTTTATGGTTGATGGCGAGCGGGGCGGCGTCAGCCCGTCGGTTCTTCGATCGTCAAATCACACCGCCGTGCACTCGGTAGGGAGTTGTAACGTCAGGCATTTCCAGCTCCCATGCTTTTTCCCAGATTGACGGGTCGCGTATCAGGTCTTCGTATTGAAAGATCATCTGACGGGCGCGGATGTCGTCCTGTTGCGAATCCGCCGGCTTGGACTCGGCCTGCTCTGACGACACGGCGGCAGTCCGCGGCGAAGTGACCGCGACACCGGCGGCCAGCATTGCGAACAGTGCGAACGGGATCAGCAGTCTGGACGATGAGTTGCGTGGAGTTGCCATGCGAACCATCCCTGGTTTCGACGAATTCACGTCAGTTCTAACGCCGCCTTCAGACAATCGTCGACCTGGTCCATCAGGTCCGTCGACAGTTCTCCAATCTTCCTCACGACCAGATGCTGTCGCATCGTGTAGAGTTGATTGCAGATGACCGCCGAGGGGCCGTGCAATCCGGACGTCGCACCGTCGGGAGTTGCGGGATCGACGAGTAATAGTGTTGGTTCAGCAATCCTTCGAGTGTTTCCTGAAATGAGCGCGACAACGGTGTCACGAAGTCTGGCGTTGTCGGTGTCGTTCTGGATGACGAGGGCCGGCCTGATCTTGCCCGGTGCGCCGCTGGTGAAGGGGAAGTCCACCAGAACGACGTCGCCACGAGCCGTCATCTATCGCGCCTCCTGATAGCTGTCCAGAAGAGGATCGCCGGCGTCGTAATCGGCCATGTTCTCTCGCACGAGACCACCAACGGCTTCCGGCGGAATCTCGCTGCCCGATTGCGGCAGCAGCCGTTCGTAGATGTCCTGCCGCACAACCACGCACGGGGTATCGTCCACCGAGATCGGGACGGCGTCGCCGGCGTCGATGGCTTCGATCTGTTCCATGCTGAGTTGCATCATCACAGATTCTCCCGTTCGATCGGGGACGCGTGCTAACGGTCCGTCGCGCCCGCCGGCTGCGTGCGGTTTGCCAACTCGTCGTTGATCCTGTCGAAATAGAACTGGTCCGGAGAGACGACTTTGATTACGCGGCATCCCACGCTTTCCACCTGCCGAATCGCCGAGCGAATCGCGTCCATCATGTTCTCGGCTTCGCGATCAAACGCGACTTCCAGCACGCCGCAACAGATTCCCGGTGAGCCGTCGTCGCAACCGGCGTCGTAGAGTTCATTGGCCAGATCTGCGAGCGTGTCGCCATCGAGATCATCGGCGACTCCGCGATCATCAGCCAGGACGAGTTGAAACGAGTAGGTTTCCATCGCAAGTTTTCAGAGTGAAACGTTCGTCCCGGCGGCGAGTTGAGCATTGATGTCTTCTAATTCCGGCGGTGGTTCGATCGCCACGTGGGAGACGCGATAGCCCGCCGACTGCACGTCGGTAATTGCCGAGGTCACCGCCTCCCGGAACGTCGGTGCTTCCCGGGCGAAGCCGACGTAGATCGCTCCGTTCCGGGTGAACAGCGTACCGTCGTCGCATCCGGCTTCGAAGAGTTCATCAGCCATCCGCGCCACCGCGTCATCAAATTTCTCGTCCGACTGCAGGGCGAACAGTCCCTCGGTGTCCTCAAGAGTCAGCGTGAACCAGTGATCCATTTCAACCTCCCGAGCGTGGCCAACTCCCTCAAAATACCACTTTCCGCCGTCGCTGCCCAGACCGTTCATTCCGGGTCCCTAGTGCTCTGTCAACTCTCAATTTACGGATTGAAGCCTGAAGCGCAAGCGAAGGAACTCGTGTCTCGCCCTTCGCTTGCGCTTCAGGCTTCTATGGTCGTGACCCGTAGTTTGCGAATTGACACAGCACTAGAGTCAAAACAACGGCAGGAGTTGACGACGCTTCGCAACCACGTCGCATGTTTCCGGGGATTTCGCGGGGTCGAGTAAACGCTGGCGTGACATGCTCCGCGAGCACGTCGCGGACAGTAAATCGCCCCCCAACGATGGCCACGCTTCGTTTGCACGACGCGCCACCCCTTCGACTCCGCATACCGCAGCGCCGCTTCAATCTCCTTTTTGGGATGCCGGCTGCGGGCCATTTCACTCCGGAACCTCCGGCCGCAGCAGCGGGAAGTAGATCACGTCGCGGATCGTCTGGCTGTTCGTCAGCAGCATCACCAGGCGGTCGATGCCGATGCCCAGCCCCCCCGCGGGGGGCATGCCGACTTTCAGCGCCCGGATGAAGTCGTGGTCCATCTTCGCCATGCTCTCCTCGTCGGGCAGACCGGCGAGTTGCGTGCGGAACAGGGCCTCCTGCAGCCGGGGGTCGTTCAGTTCGGTGTAGGCGTTGGCGACTTCCATTCCCTGGATGTACAGCTCGAACCGCTCGGCGACCTGCGGGTTGCTCTGCTTGCGTTTCGTCAGCGGGCAGAGGCTGGCCGGGTAGTCGATGACGAACATTGGGCCGGTAAGGTGGTACTCGACGCAGGCCTCGAAGACTTCGTTCACCAGCACGTCGGGATGCACGTCTTCCTTGTCGAGCCGCTGGAGGAACTCCGGCGTGATCGTCCCGTGCTGCGCCTGCTCGTGGGCCTTCGCTTTGACGGCCGCGGCGTCCGTCATGTCACACTGAGCGTAATCGGCGAAGAGCTCCGCATACGTCTTGCGAGGCCACGGTGGCGTGAAATCGATCGTTCCCTGTTCCCACGGGAGAACGAGTTTCCCCGCTCGCGGCTTAGCCGTCTGGTCGTCCGTTCGAAACGATGAATCCTTCTCGGAAAGAGATTCGCAAACGGTGCGCGCCGCGTTGACGACGACGGCTTCCGTCAAATCCATCATCGTTTCGTAGTTCCCGTAGGCCTGGTAGACCTCCAGCATCGTGAATTCGGGGTTGTGCGTCGCGTCGATGCCTTCGTTGCGGAACACGCGGCCGAGTTCGTAAACGCGTTCGATGCCGCCGACCATCAGCCGCTTGAGGTGCAGCTCCAGCGCGATCCGGAGATACAGCGGGATATCGAGCGCGTTGTGATGCGTGAGGAACGGCTTTGCCGCCGCCCCGCCGGCGATCGCGTGCAGCACCGGGGTTTCGACTTCGACGAAGTTCCGTTCGTTCAGCGTGCGACGGACGGAATCGATGATCCGCGTCCGCAGCAGCATCCTGTCGCGGACCCCCTCGTTGTAGATCAGGTCGATGTACCGCTGCCGCAACAGCATTTCGACGTCTTTCGCCCCGTGAAACTTCTCCGGCGGCTGGGCGAGCGACTTGCAGAGGATCGTCAACCGCCGAACCGAGACCGAGACTTCGCCGGTCTGCGTGCGGCGCATGGGGCCGTCGACGCCGATCAGGTCGCCGAGGTCGAGCTGCCCCATCAGCTCCCACTGCTCGTCGGAAAGGTCGCCGCGGGAGAAAAGGAGCTGGACTTTCCCGCTGGCGTCTTCGATGTCGTAAAACCGCAGCTTCCCGGCCTTGCGGCGAAGCATGATCCGGCCGGCGACGCGGACGGTTTCGCCGTCGGTCCCGGCTTCAGGCGGGCATTTCGCGCGGGCGGCAGCGATGGGAACGTGGCCGTCGAACCGCTGGCCGAACGGGTCGTGCCCGAGTTCGGCAATCCGGTCGAGTTTCTTCAACCGCTCCTGTTCGAAGCGGTCGGGCTTGGGAGCGGACATGGGTCGACAGTCGCTACGCACGGGGGATCAAAAGCAGGTCCGTGTCGGCTCGACCGGACCTCGATGTGCCAAACCGCTTCGATTTTACGTCGTCTGGCCCACCGAGGTCCGGACGGGCCGTCCGGACCTGCTTCTGGGTTCGCGGGGGCGGAAATCATCGGGGAAAACCGGTAGCGGGTCAATGGCAAGTGACGGCCGCAACAGTCGTTCGGTTCGCGCGGCACGCGAGTTGTGGAAGGGGTCGGGTGTCCAAAATTCAATTTTCCATCGG
>Ga0268386_10000420_pt1 | contig 26699 bp, 18 predicted proteins | sample RVTome_15_FD_200260 | JGI IMG/M metagenome (GOLD analysis project Ga0268386, IMG submission 200260) | Soil microbial communities from uranium-contaminated site in the Upper Colorado River Basin, Wyoming, United States - RVT150D86... ... | reverse complement strand
GGTGTGCCGGGCGAGGGGCTCAGAGGGTTGTCCCCGCGGCTGCACCCAAACATGAGGATGGTGAGCCCGACCGCTGCCGCAGCGCGCGCCATGTGTGCCTTCCGCGCACCGGTCCGCACCGGGTGCTTCGCCACCGATATCGAGGTTCGTGTTCTGTTCGTCATTGCTGGTACTCTCCTGCTCTGACTAGCGAGAACGAACCGCGGAACCTTCAACGGGCGTAGAATTGAACGTATTCCTGCTCACTCTCCGAATGTCACCGGGCTGCTGCTCAAGTGGGGACGAGGCGACGACGGCGCCCTCGAGCGGTTGATCCCGCTCATCCACGGGGAACTGCGTCGGATCGCGCGGCGCTGCATGGCCGGCGAGCGGGCAGGGCACAGCCTCCAGGCGACGGCGCTGGTCAACGAGGCCTACCTCCGGCTCGTCGACGCCCAGAGCGTCGCCTGGCACGACCGCGCGCACTTCCTGGCGGTGGCCGCCCGCGTGATGCGCCGCATCCTCGTGGATCACGCGCGCGCCCGGCACTACCAGAAGCGCGGCGGCCACGCTCCGATGGTTACCTTCGACGAGGCGCTCGTGGTGGTGAACGAGCCGCGGCAGGACTTCGTGGCGCTCGACGACGCGCTGGAGGCGCTCGCGAAGTTCGACGAGCGAAAGAGCCGCGTCGTCGAGCTGCGGTTCTTTGGCGGATTGACCGTGGACGACACGGCGGCGGTCCTGAAGGTCTCCCCCGAGACCGTGATGCGCGACTGGCGCCTCGCCAAGATCTGGCTGCGGCGCGAGATGCGCGAGGGGAAGACGTGAGCTCCCCGAGCGAGGCGGCAAACGTCGTTTACGGACGCTGTTCCGATTTCTTCTCCGGGAACAGCGTCACTTTGACGTAGTTCGACAGGTTCAGGTAGCGACGCGCCGCCTCCTGGATCATCTCGCCGGTCAGCTTGCGGTAGTGATCGGGGAGTGCCAGCACGGTGGCGGGATCTTCGCCGTATTGATACTTGAACAGCAACTGGACGACGAGATACCGGTTCTGTTTCAGGTTGACCTCGATGTCGCGCAGCATTTTTTCGCGGACGTCGGCCACCTGCTGTTCCGTCGGGCCCTCCTTCTGCAGGGCCTGGATCTCGTTGAACACCACCTCGAGCAGCTCGTCGGTGCGGTCCGGACTGCAACCGAAGTCGATCGACACGGTGTACTCGCTGCGCGGCACGCGCCCGTAAGAGGCGGACGCGCCGACGCTGTAGGTGCCGCCGAGATCCTCACGCAGCAGCTCGCGGAGCCGCGTGGTCAGGACGTCCGCCATCGCGCGGATGGCGATGCGCTGCGTCTGGTTGTCCCCGAACGGCCCGGTGAACGTGATGTTCGCGCGGCTCTTGGGTTCGATGCCCCTGTCCACGCGCTTCTCGATCACCCCCTTGGGCGGGTGGATGCCCACGTCCTTCCACGACTCCTTCCGTCCGGTTGCCGGCAGCGAGGCCAGGTACCGCTCGACGAGCGGCTTCATCGTGTCGAGATCGAAGCTGCCGGCGAAGACGAAGGTGAAGTCCCCCGCGTCCGCGAAGCGATCCTTGTAGAAGGCCATGGATTTCCCGAGATCCATCTCGTCGAGCATGTCCAGCGACAGCATGCGCGCCCTGGGGTGTTTCTGCGTCAGGATCTCCTGCCGCGCCTTCGAAAAGGCGAACTCGGGCATGGCGTCCTGGTTCGCGAGCTGTGTTCTCATCCGCCCCACGACCACCTTGAAGATGTCGGAATCGGCCCGCGGCGCCGTGAACCGCAGGTGGATCAACTGGAACATCGTTTCCAGATCCTTGCGCGAGGCCGTCCCATTGAAGCCTTCCTCCGTCTCCGTGATGTACGGGGCCACGATCGCGACCTTGCCCGACAGGACTTTCGGCAGATCGACGGCGCTGAACTGTCCGAGGCCGCCGGCCGTCACGACTTGGAGCGCCGTGCGAGCCGGCATGTGGTCCTGATCGCTCGCCAGCGAGAGTCCGCCGTAGCTGGCCGCGCGAAGCTCGATCTCGTCCTCCTTGAAGTTCGTGGGCTTCAGCACGACCTTCGCGCCATTCGACAGATCCCATTCCGTGATGCCAATCTCCTCCCGGACCGTCGTCTTGACGACCTTTCCCGGCTCGGGAAGCGGATCGAGCAGCGGGGCAGTGCTGACTGTGTCGACGTACGGCTTCAGCTCCTTGCCCGATGCCGAGGCCATGATCGCGGTGAGCTTCCGCTCGTCCGGCAGGGCCGTGCCTTCCTTCTCGGGAGCGCTGACGAGCACGACGCGGTTGCGAACGGGCGCCCAGTCCTTCGCCAGCACGTTGATCTCCTCGAGGGTGATGCCCGGCAGCACCTTCTGATAGTAGGCGTAGCGCCACGTCGCGTCAGGGATCGGCTCACCCTGCATGAAGTGGGACATGTACTGCGAGGCCAGCAGGGCCGAGAACTGCGTGTCTTTCTCGGCGACGGCGCGCTCGAGACCCCGCAGCACGTTGCGTTTCTGGCGCTCCAGCTCCGGCGCCGTGAAGCCGAACTGCGCCACGCGTTCGACTTCGGTGAGCATCGTGTCGAGCGTCGCCTCGATGGCGTCCCCCTTCACGAGCGCGTTCAGGATTGTCGCTTCCTTCGTGCGCACGAACAGGCCGCGGCCCCCGCCGGCGCCGACGAACGGCGCGTCCGGCTTCTGCGCGATCTCCGAGAGCCGCGCGGACAGCATCCCGCTGAACAGGCTGTCGATCATCCGTTCGCGCAGGCCCGCTTCCGTTCCCCGCTCGCGCAGCGGCTTCTTGCCGTAGACGCTGACCATCGTGGACGTGGCTTCCTTGTCGCTCGCCAGCGCGAAGAGCGTGTCCGGGTGATCGGGCACGTCGTACATGGGCCGCCTGGTCGGCGTGGCAGGGGCAGGGATCGATCCGAAGTGCTTCTCGATCATCTTGTGCACGCCGGCCTTGTCGAAGTCCCCGACGGCGATGACGGCCATCAGATCCGGCTTGTACCAGTCGGTGAAGAACTGCTTCAGCCGTTCGTGCTTGAAGTTCTGGATGATGTCCGCGGTGCCGATCGGCAGCCGTTCGGCATACCGGGATCCCTTCAGGAGAATCGGAAACTGCTTGTCCTGCATCCGGGCGCTGGCCCCGCGGCGAAGCCGCCACTCCTCGAGGATGACCCCCCGCTCCTTGTCGATCTCGGCGGGGTCGAACGACAAGTTCTGCGCCCAGTCCCCGAGGATCAGGAAGGCCTTCTCGAGGACCTCCGGCTTGTCGGTCGGCACCTGCAGCATGTAGACGGTTTCGTCGAAACTCGTGAAGGCGTTCACGCTCGGGCCGAACCGCATCCCGATGGACTCGAGAAACGCAACCGTCTCCTGCTTCGGGAAGTGCTTCGTGCCGTTGAAGGCCATGTGCTCGACGAAGTGCGCCAGCCCGAGCTGATCGTCCTCCTCGTTGATTGAGCCGACATTCACCACGAGCCGCAGCTCCGCACGCTGCTCCGGCCGTTTGTTCTCGCGGATGTAGTAGCGGAGGCCGTTCTCGAACTGTCCGGTGGTGACGAGCGGATCGATCGGAATCTGCCCGGTCTGAGGCGCCGGCGGCGCAGCGGTCGAGGCCTGCCGAGCGAGCGTGCCGCTCGTGCCGAGGATGACGGCCGAAACGAGAACGAGGAGATGCGCGAACGTCCGACTCTTCATAGGTCCTCCCGGTCCAACGGCACGGGCTGTGGCGGGTGTCAGCGCCGATTATCGTATGGCGGGGCGGGGGATTGTCACAAAACTCTTGCACCAAGTACGACGCGCTTCGTAGACTCAGGGCGATGACGACGACGCGACGCGCGTTTCTGCGGCGGACCGCCCTCGCCGGCGCTGGTGTGCTGACGGCCGCCCCATGGCTTCAGGAGCGCCGCCCAGGGTCCACGCCCCGCTGGGTGCACGACATCTCGCTCTCGAGCCCGGATTTCGACGACCTTCGCTTTCTGACGCCGCTCCTCTCCAACGCGCGAATCGTGCAGCTGGGGGAGAACGGCCACGGCGCCGCCCAGTCGATGCAGCTTCGCGCACGCATCGCCGCGTTCCTGTGCGAGGCGCTCGGGTTCAGCGTTCTCGCGTTCGAGTCGTCGTTGTTCCTCTGCCACATGGCCAACGTGGAGGCCCGGCAGGATTCACGGCGCATGCTGACATCGTCGCTCATCGGCGTGTGGCACACCGAAGAGATGCTCCCGCTGTTCGAACGAATCTCGCGCTCGCAGGGGTCCGGGCGTCCGATTCAGCTGGCCGGGTTCGACGTGCAGCCGATTGGCGCCGGCCGCCGGCGACGGCCCGCGTTTTTCGGCGAAGTGGCCGGCTCGATTGACGCGGACTACGGCCGCGCGGTCGCGGCGCTCGATACGGAATTCCTGGATGCCTACGACAAGGGTTCGCGTCCCCGCCGGGCGTACTTCAGGGAGCATGGCGCACGGCTGAGCGCCGGGTACGAGCGCCTCGCAGCGTTCCTCGACGGGGGAATGGGAGACCTCGAGCGAGCGGTTGGACGCGCCGCTCCGCTCGTCGCGAGGCAGGAGGCGCTCTCGATGGCGGTCTATGTCCGCTACCAGTCGGCCGCAGACATGCGGAGCTATGCGGAAGGGCGGGACGAGGGGATGTTCCGCAACCTGAAATTCCTCGCCCAGGAGCTGTTTCCCTCGCAGAAGATCGTCGTCTGGGGACACAACTATCACCTCCGACACGACAATGCCGCGATCCCGCCCACCGAGGCCATCTTTCCGGGGGTGACGGTGCGATCGATGGGAACCTGGACGCGCCAGCATTTCGGGGAGGCGGTGTTCACGATCGGCCAGTACGAAGCGGTTGGGACGGCCCTCGACAACGCGCGCAAGCCGTACACCATCGAGGTGCCGGCGGAGGGGACGTTCGAGGGCCGGCTGCACGCGCTCTCGGACGCGCCGGCGTTCATCAACCTGCACGCGGCGTCGGGCACGAAGGACGGCGCCTGGGTGGAGACCGCCGTCCCCGCGCGGTACAACGGCCAGCATCCGGAAACGCTGGTGCCGGCGCGCCAGTACGACGCGGTGCTGATGCTGCCGAGCGTGAGCCCGCCGCACTTCCTGTACTGACCCGGCAGGCCGCCAGGGTGATCATCCTGACAATCACGAGGAGTGTTCAAGGTCAATCCCGGATCCCTGCTGGTGGCCTTTCAGCGCCTGGAGCGCGGCGGCCTGATCGACGCGGAGTGGCGTCAGAGCGACAAAGGGCGCCCGGCCAAGTACTACACCCTCACCCGGGCCGGCCGAAAGCAGCTCGATGTCGAGACCGCCAACTGGACGCGGCGGGTCTCCGCGGTGTCGCGGCTCCTCAAGGCCGAAGGATAGCGTTCTTCATTCTTCACGCTCGACAGGCACAATAGAGGCAGTGCTCAAGGTCGAACTCCACACCCACACCGATCTCGATCCGTCCGATGCGATTCCCTACTCGACCCGGGAGCTGATCGACCACGCGGCGCTGCTCCGGTACCAGGCCATTGCGGTCACGCTGCACGATCGCTACTTCGATTCGACGGATTCGACGGATTCGACGGATTCGACGGATTCGACGGCAGACGCCGCGTACGCGCGCGATCGAGGCGTGACCCTGATCTCCGGCATCGAGCGGACCATCGGGGGCAAGCACGTGCTCTTGTTGAACTTCAGCGCCGCCTGCGCGTCGGTGGAGTCGTTCGGGGACCTTGCGACGCTGAAGCACGCGGAGCCCGGCGGCCTCGTCGTGGCGCCGCACGCGATGTACCCGCACCCGTCGGCGATTGGCCGGAAGCTCCTGGACCGGCACGCCGATCTGATCGACGCGCTCGAGGTCAACGCGCTCTACACGCGCATCTCGGATTTCAATCGGCCGGCGATCGCGTGGGCTCGCGAGCGGGGCAAGCCGCTCGTCGGCAACTCCGATCTGCATACGCTCGATCAGCTCGGGCGGACCTACAGCCTCGTGGACGCGCAGGCAACCCCGGACGCCATCTGCGCCGCGATCCGCGCGGGCCGCGTCGAGGTCCGGACCGAGCCGCTGTCCGTGGCTCGCGCGGGGTGGGTGTTCGGCCGGATGGTCGTCGAGGGGCTGGTGGGGCGCGGGCAGCGATTGTTGGGGTCGCGCCGAGATTGATCGGCTCGAGTAATGGTCCGCGCCGCGCTCGTCGCGCTACGGCCGACCTGCGGGGCAGCCCTAAAGGGCTGCGCTGCGTCTGAACCGCGCAGGAGTAGCGCAGGCCTTTAGGCCTGCCCATCAACGCGGACCTGACCAGCCTCCGCGATTACTCCTCGCGCAGCGCGATGAGCGGCGCAATCCGGGCGGCTCTCAACGCCGGCGCGGCGACAGACACCGCAGCCGCGAGCGCCAGCGCTCCGGCGGCCGCCGCCAGCGAAGGCCCGTCGAATGCGCTGATCCCGAACAACATGCCGCTCAGCACGCGCCCGGCGGCGAGCGTCAGACCGAGACCCACGAGGAGTCCTGCGCCGAGAAGCCGGCCCGCCCCCGTCGTGATCAGGCCGATGATCTGGCTGGGCGCGGCGCCGAGCGCCAGGCGGACGGCCATCTCGCGCGCGCGTTCGGTCACGAGCAGCATGAACAGGCTGTAGAGACCGATCGCCGCGAGCATCACGGCACTCGCCGCGAACAACGCCAGCATGACGGCATCGAGCCGCGGCCGATCGAGCGATGCCTCCACGACCTCTTGCAGCGGGCGCATGCCGAACACGGCGCGTCCAGGATCCAGCTCGCGGACGAGGCGGCGAAGATCCGCCGCGAGGGCTCGCGGATCCGCGGTGCGCACGACGTACTCCGGATCGGGCCACGATCCAGGCGGATCGCACGTGTAGACGTAAGGCGCTGAAGGCGATCCATGCCCGTCCTCGATGAGGTTGCCGACGATTCCCGCGATCGTGTACCGCGCTGTGGGGATCTGCCCCAGGCGCAGCGATCGCCCGACCAGGTTCTGGCCCGGTGCGTGCAGCTCTACCAGCCGCTGATTGATCATCGCCGTACCCGGAGCGCCGGCGGCCATCGATCGGGCCGGGCACCACGATCCGGCCAGCAGCGGCGCCCGAATCGCGCGGAGGTACCCCCCACCGATCATTCGTAAGCCCGCGTTGATGGCGCCATCGGCGTCCTGACCGGCCAGCCCCTCGACGTGGACCTGATAGCGGAGTGTGGCGCCGGTTGCGGGCAGGAAATTGGCCATCCCTGCCGCCTGGACGTGCGGCAGCTCTTCGAGCCGTTCGATGAGCTGCTGCTGAAGCAGTCCGATCCGGGACCTGTCTTCGTCCCACCGCGCTCCCACGTGAAACGTGATCACATCCGCGGGATCGAATCCCGTTTCCACGTGCGTCAGCTTGTGGTAGCTGCGGAGCAGCAGCATCGCAGATCCGACGAGCATCACGCTCAAGGCCACCTGTACGACGACGAGGCTCTTCTGAATGTGGTGCTGCCCGCCGGTGCTCGTGCGGACCGCCGACAGCGTCGGTCCGAATCGGGCGCGTACGGCCCCCAGCGCCGGGACGATGCTGAAAGCGCACGCTGCGAGCAGGCTCGTGCCCGTCGCGAACGCCAGCGCTCGCGGATCGAGGGTCAGCTCCTCGATGCGCGGGGTCGCCGTCAGAACCGCCCGCAGCACGCCGACGAGCCAGGCGGCCAGCGCGGTGCCGCACGCGCCGCCCAAGACCGCCACAATCACCCCCTCGCGCAGCATCGTCGCGACCACGCGGAGGCGCGATGCGCCCAGGGCGCTGCGGATGGCCAGCTCTCGCGATCGGCGGTGAACCTGGACGATCGTGAGGCCGGCGACGTTCGCCACCGCGATGAGCCAGAGCAGCCCCACCGCGCCGAACAGGATCGCGAGTCCACGCCGCGCGCCGCCGACGCGCGCCTCTTTCAGCGAGCCGATCTCGGCAGACCACTCCGCATCGGTTCCGGGAAACTCGCGCGCGAGCCCCGCCTGGACCGCCGCAAGGTCCTGCGCGGCCTGCTCGATCGGCACACCCGGTCGAAGCCGGCCGATTCCACCCAGAAATCGCGCCTGACGAACCCGCATCAGGGCGGATGAGAGCTGTGCGGGGAGCCAGACGTCGACCGCGGCGTTCGTGAACGCGGCCGGCATGACCCCGACGATGGCGTACGGACGGCCGCCGATGACGAGCAGGCGGCCAAGCGCTGCCGGGTGCCCGTTGAAGCGCCGCATCGAGAATGGCTCGCTGATCACCGCGGCGCCGGGGCCGTTCTCCCGCTCTTCCTCCTCCGTGAACGTGCGGCCCGCGAGGGGCGCGGTTCCGTACACGCTGAAGAACCGCGGCATCACGCGGCGCCCAGCGAGCCGCTCCGGATCGGGACCGCTCGTATCCGTTACGTTTTCGGTGTAGCTGCCGGACAGCGCCACGAACGTGCGGTTCAGGCGGTTCCAGTCTTCGAGCCGCGCGGGTGCCACGAGGCTGGTCTTCTCGCGCGCGGCGGAGCTGGACTCATAGATCGTGACGAGGCGGTCGGCGCCGGGGTAGGGGAGCGGCTTGAGGAGCACCGTATCGACCAGCGAGAACACCGTGGTGGTGATCGCCGTGCCGAAGGCCAGTGTCAGCACCGCCGCAACCAGGAACGCCGGCCGGCGCCGGAGCGAGCGAAAGGCCTGGACCCAGAGCGACGATTCGATCCACGCCGGCTTCGTCGGCGCGCCATGATCGTCCGGGAACGCGAGCGATTGCGGCACGTTGGCTCTCCGTGAGTGCGCGAGGTCCTTGATCTCCGTCAGCAGCAGCGTCCAGACGGCGACTGCGCCCCGGCGGGCGGCATCCGCGAGAGCCGCGTCGAACGTGGCAATCATCTCTGCGCGATAGCTGCGTCGCACGTCCCGCGGCACGAAGACGAAGCACGCGCGGTGAAGCGCACGGGCCATCCGGACCGTCCGAGCGGCGCGCGCCTTCATGACCGCCTCGGCAGTGCCGGTACGGACGGACGGATGCCTCGTGCGTGCGCGTGGCGCACGAGCGCCTCCAGGCGCGCCGTTTCGGCCTTGAGCACCGCCCGTCCGAGCGGCAGCAGCCTGTAATACCGGCGTCTGTCGTCCTCGCGCCCGGTGTCGGCGATGAGTCCCAGCCCGGCCAGGCGGGCGATGGCGGTGTACAGCGTGCCGGTGCCGAGACGCATCGCGCCGTCGGTGCGCTCGTGGACCTCGTTGATGATGGCGTAACCGTGCCGCTCGCCGCCGGTGAGCGACAGCAGGATGTGGAACTGATGGGCCGAGAGCGGCAGGAAGCGCTGCGGATCGTCCATGCGTCGAACCTCGATGTATTGGGGTTAGACGTAACGGGCACGCAGGTGGTTGGCCGCTCTCGCCGGATGGGCCGATCGGAATTCAACGAACCGCGAGAGCGCACGCCGGGCGTGGCCGCGCGCTCTCCTGGCCGACAGGCCCCCGAACGCCTATTGCGACGAGGTCGGGACGGCCTTTCTCGCCCATTTCTCGAACCAGTGGCGAAGGTAGAGCTGCGTACGGATGAAGTTGGACGGCCGCGACGACGTCCCGTGGTACTCGCCGTTGAAGCGGACCATCGCCGTCGGCACGCCCACCGCCTTGAGCGCCTGGTAGAACTCCTCCGTCTGGCTGATGGGCGTTCGCATGTCAAGTACGCCGGTCATCAGCATCGTCGGCGTCTTGACCTTGCCGACGTACATGAGCGGCGAGCGCCGCAGGTGCTCGCTCGGGTCCTCCCACGGGAACTTCTCGAAGTCGTGATACCAGCGCAGCGGGTTGCCGTCGACGTTCCCGACGAACGAGATCCAGTTGATGACGGGGCAGTTCGAGGCCGCCGCGGCGAACCGATCGGTATGGCCGACCGTCCACGCGGTCAGCACGCCCCCGCCCGAGCAGCCGTAGACGAACATGTTGCGCTCGTCGACGAACCCCTTCGCGATCACGGCATCGACGCCCTTCATCAGGTCGTCGAAGTCCTTCGACGGGTAGTTGTACTTGATGGCGTTCCCGAACGCGCTGCCGTACCCCGTCGATCCCCGCGGGTTCGTATAGAGCACGAGATACCCGTTTGCCGCGTGCTCCTGCCATCCGAAGTTGAAGCCGACGCCATACATCGCGTGCGGTCCGCCGTGGATCGACAGCATCAGGGGGTATTTCTTCGCCGGATCGAAATCGGGCGGCTTGATCACCCAGCCTTGAATCTTGTAGTCGTCGAGCGAGCTGTACCAGATCTCCTCGACCTCCCCGAGCTTCACCTGGCTCAGCACGTCGTCGTTCACGTTGGTGAGCTGCCGGATGTTCGAGGGGCTCGAGAGCGAAAAGGAGATGACGTCGCCCGGCTTGTGAAAGCTGGTGAGGGTCCCGACCGCCTGGCCGGTCCGATTGATGTCGCTCACCGCGATCAGGTGAACGCCCTTCGTCACGGCCTTGATGGGCCCCTCGAGCGGGGCGTAGTGGAGGTTGCGCGATCCGCTGTCGTCGGCCGTGAAGTAGATGCCGTTCGAATCCGGCGCCCAGGTCAGGTTGCCGGGCGAGCGATCGAACGCCGCCGTCAGCTGCCGCGGCGCGCCGCCAGACAGGCTGACGACGTAGAGCTCGTTGTCGATATAGGTGTCGGTCGTCCAGTCGTAGCCGAGATAGGCGACCCAGCGTCCATCGGGCGAGAGCACCGGGTCCGTATCGGGCCCGCTGCGATTCGTGAGCTGGCGCAGGTTGCCTGTGGCGACATTCAGCGCGTAGACGTCGGATTGCCGATACTCGCGCTCCCAGTCCTTCCCGCGGCCGGTTGACAGGAGGATTTCCTGGCCGTCGTTCGTGAAGCTGAACTCCCCGGCGTAGTCGTACTGGCCGTCGGTGACCCGACGCTCGGTGCCGCCGTCGGCGGGCACCACGAAGATCTGCCGCAGTCCCTGCTCGATGAAGCCCTGCCTGTCGGTGCGGTAGGTGAGGCTTTCGACGATACGCGGCGCCTCGATCCATTTCGCGCCTTCGGGGCGGGCCGGCATCCGTATCTGCCACGTGTCGCGTTTGGGCACGAGCATCGTGAAGGCGATCGACTTGCCGTCAGGCGTCCACGCCAGGTTCGATGGCGTCTCGCCGAGATGCGTAATCTGCGTGGTCGCCCCCTCCGCGTCCATCCATCGCACCCAGATCTGCCTCCCCGCCGGCTCGCCGTCGCGCGTGAACGCGATGCGGGTGCCGTCCGGCGACCAGATGGCGTTCGAACCGGTCGTCAGGAATCGATTCTTCGATCCGTCGGCGTTCATGACCCAGAGCGCGGAGCTCCGCCGGTCGTTCACCTTGTCCACCCAGCCGCGCGTGTAGACGATCTGCGTCCCGTCGGGCGAGATTCTCGGATTCGAGACGGTCTCGAAGTCGAAGAGCTGCTCGAGCTGCAGCTTGTTGCCTGCGCGCGTCTGCGCGAGGGCGGCGGCTGGCAGCACAAGGGCTGCGACGACGCCGAGAGCGATGGTTGCGTGCCTCATCGTGACCTCCTCATCCCGGCCTCAAGAGTGGAGCGCGATTATAGTGCAGTACCCGCACCGGCTGAGTCGAGGTGAGCAAGCAGATAGGAAAGGGAGGCTGTCGAAAGGCCTTGATTCGTGGCAGCCGCGCGCTCGCGAAGACGGACGACGGGAGAACGGAGCGTGCCGGCTCCGTTCTCCCGCTCGGTCTAGCCGCCGAACCTGTATCGGAGGTTGAAGCGGATGATACGCGGTCCCAGGATTCCGGTCGGCGACAGGAACTCCGGCATCGTGTTGACGGCGCCGTTCGGGTCGCCGGCCTGCCGGACGTTGATCACGCCGGTGTCGGTGCGGACGTTGAAGACGGTGTTCTCGTTCGTCACGTTGTAGATATCGAGATCCGCTTCGAATTCCTGCGCGCCTAAGCGGAAGATCTTGCCGACGCGAAGATCCAGGGTGGGCAGCTTGTCGAGCGTGATGCTTCCCCTCGGCTCCGCGTTGACTTCGATATCGCCCTGATTCAGTCCCGAGATCTCGACGACGCGGGTGACGAACCGCCCCGACTCGAGCCGGAAGTTGCCCCCGAGCTGAATGCCGTACGGCAGCAGGTAGGAGCCCGTGAGCTTGAAGATGTGCTCACGGCCGCCGGTGCGCCCCGCGGCGTTGACGAGCGCTTCGTTCGGATCCTCGACGCCGAGCAGATCGGCCTCCTGGCGCCCCCAGGTGTAGCCGGCCAGCAGCGTCCAGTTGTCGCTGAACCGCTTGTGGACCGTCAGTTCGATCCCCTTGAAGCTCTCCGACACGCGATCGTCGTTGCGGTCCTGTTCGATGTGCGTCTGCAACGGTTCGTTCTCGTTGTAGACCGTCAGGGTTCCATCGTCTCCTGTGCCGAAGATGCCATCGCGCCCCGGCTCGGTCACGCTCACAGGCGTGTACGCCTCGAACGGCACGTTGAGCACGACGTCCGTGATCTGGTCCCGCTCCTTGCGTTGAATCCACGTCGCGCTCACGCGCAGATTGCGAATCAGCTCGTGATCGACGCCAATCGTGAACTCGTTTTGATACGGCCGCCGCAGGTCCGGATCGCGCGTCAGGTTGAGCGTCTCCTGCGTTTGGGGCACGCTCGTGGCCAGCAGCCTGCCCTGCTCGCCCGCCTGGAAGATCAGATCGCCGTTGGTGTCGTCCCAGACGAACCGCTGGCTGATCGTCCCGTTGGGGCTCAGTCCCGCCGGGGTCCCGGTGCCGATCGTCGCGTAGTACCGCGCCGCCGACGCTTTCAGCGCCGTCTTGCCGGTACCGAACAAGTCGTAGACCGCGCTCACTCGGGGGCCGACATTCTTCCAGAGCGGGATGTTGCGGACCTCGTCGAACGCGCGCCGCACCTCGTAGTTGAAAGCCTGCCCGCCGATGGTCGTCGGAATGATCGTTCCCTCGGGGAACCAGCGGCTCGCCGGGTTGCTCTGTTCGGGGATCCAGCCTTCGATGCGTTCCCAGCGTACGCCGCCGACGACGGTCAGCCGTTTGTACGAGTAGGAATCCTGCGCGTAGAGCGCGGTCGCCATCACGGCACGCTTCAGCTGCAAAGGCGAATTGAACAGCGTGACGTCCGTTGGTCCCGCCGGCGTGTTGCCCGACGGCAGCGTGCGGTAGCGCAGGTTCACCTCATCGTTGCGCAGGATATCCACGTCTTCCGGCGTGTACGCATTGTCGATCCCGAACCGGAGTTCATGACGGCCGCGGAGGAACTCCGGCACGTAGTACTGCACGCTCGTGCTGAGCTGCAGGCGCCGGCGGTACATGTCCTGGTGCGCCGTGTTCGCGCGCGTCCTGATGTTCGTGGATTGATCGAGCAGGGTCTGCTCGGTCGTCTTGAGCTGCAGCGGGAAGTCGATGCTGTTGAAGCTCACGCGCGAGTCGGCGAAGAGATTGTTGCTGATGACCCAGTTCCAGAGTCCCTGGTAGACGGCCAGAACGTCGTGTTCGTGCCAGGTGGACTCGGGCGTATTCGTTGCGCTCGCCCCTCGATTGGGCTTGTCGTACACCTGGCGGCTCACCGTTCCCTGCAGCCGGTGCGCGCTGCTCAGCTGATACGTGCTGTTGGCAAAGATGGACGTGATATCGGTGTTTTCCGTCGTCGGCCCGAACGTCGAGATGGCCGGGAAGCCGACGACGTTGACGTGGGTCCGCTGATCGTTCAAGGCGGCGAAGTAGAACAGTCGGTTCTGCAGGATGGGACCGCCGGCGCTCAGATTGAAGTTGGTGATCCGATCCACGGCGTTCGCGTTCGGCCGGATACCGACGAACTGCAGGTCGCTGTCGATGTTGTCCCACTGCGTGCCATCGCCCTGGTACGTGAACAGGGCGGTCCCCTCGAACCGGTTGCTCCCACCCTTGGTGACCATGTTGATGAACACGCCGGAGGAGGGCACCGAGATGTCCTGCGCCCCGCTCGACACCTGGATGTCGGCGAACGAGCTGGGGTCGTAGTAGTACCCCGCAAAGCCAATCGCCGCAGGGTCGCCGACGTTGACGCCGTTGATCATCTGCGTGTTCTGGTTGTTCGCGGTCCCGCGGGATTCGAGACTTCGCTGCAGGCCTCCCTGATTGCCGCCGACGTCGGGACTGCCCATCACGACCCCGGGGACTTTGTACTCGACGATGGACCAGATGTCCCGGCCGCTCGGCGTCGTCTCGAGCAGCTTCGCGTCGAGGTGAACGTTCACGTTCGCGCTGGTGGTGTCGATGGTCGGCGACTCGCCGCGCACCGTCACCGTTTCGGCGAGGGAGGCGACCTGCATCCCCATCTCGAGCGGGGTCGTTTCGCCGACGGAGACCCGGATGTTCTCCCGCACCATCGTCCGGAACCCGGAGAGCTCCGCTCTGATTGTGTACTCGCCCGGTGGCAGTGACGGAAAACGATGGCTGCCGCCCGCGTCGGTGACGCCCACGGCCTGCCCGGCGACGAGGACGCCGCTGCTGATCGTAATCGTCACTCCAGGCATGACTGCACCCTGATCGTCCACCGTGCGGACCAGAATGCTGCCGGTCGTCAGTTGCGCCGCCGCCGGCGCGGCCGCGACGAACGCGAATGCGAGGCTTGCGAACACCAGACCGCCCACGCATTTGTACATGTCTGTCCTCCCTGGGGCACCGCCCCTGACACCGCCTCGGCCTGCTGCTCGATCGTCCTCCCAGCCCTGTATACCGGCGGAATGTCCGGAGCATACGCCCATTGAAATCGTACCGCAAATATTTGTGACGGATGAAGTTACGAGTGGAGGTGTGGGCTACTGCGCGTGGTAATGGCCATCTCGACTCAGTGGCGTCACCAACTTCCTCGACGGCGCGCCGATACGCCCTGGGCCGTCCCGATAGTCGCTGCCAAAGAAGAGTAGAACTCGGTGAGGTCTCCGTTCACCACGCGGGCCGCCCGTGGTCACCGAGAACCCGGCGGCGCCATCTGGGAGGTGTGCCGATGAGCGTCAGCACGTATCGTACAATGAACAATTCCCACCGCGCATGCGCCCGTAGCTCAGGTGGATAGAGCATCGGCCTTCTAAGCCGAGGGTCGCAGGTTCGAGTCCTGCCGGGCGCGCCACTTTTCGAAGAGTCCATGGACAATCCATGGACAATCGGTGGAGCCTCAAGTTCATTTACGGGCACTCCTCAGGATTCGTACGTAGTGTCCGGCTTCAGCCGGACTGACCGACGGCCTTCAACTGACGCCGGCGCTCCCACACTCCGGTCATCGCTTTCCGCAGTTCTTCGTCCGTGATGTTCAGGTACCGCTGCGTCTGCTTGATATCGGCATGGCCGAGCATCAGCTGAATCGTGCGGATGTCCACGTGCTCCGCCAGGAGGCGACACGCGCCCTCGTGACGCAGGTCGTGCCAGTGCAGGTCGATCTGCTGCAGCTTGGTGCGATCGACGCGTGCACCGGGCTTCGGGCGCTTCGTCTCGTGCCCGTTGGCGATCAGGAGCAACGACTCCCAGGCCGTCTTGAAGTTGGCCACGAACTCGCCGGCCGGCGATCCGAACACGTACGCGTTTGGGCCCAGAGACGCGCGACGCTTCAGGACGGGCGCCGGGCGTCCTTGTGGATCGAAGGGAATGCGGCGATTCTCCGCATCCTTCGCGTGACGACTGGGAATGGCGATCTGGTGTCGCTCCCAGTCGACGTGCCGATTCTGAATCCGCAGCATCTCGCCCCGGCGACAGCACGTCTCCAAGGCGCCGATGATGCGATCGTGCATCGCGGGACCGACGTACTTGTGTTCCGCTCCGCTCATCTGCGCGGATGCTGCGAGCAGCATCTGTTCCTCGTGCAGCCCGATGCGACGATCGCGCTTCGTCTCCTCCTTTGTTCTGATCGTCACTCCGAATCGGTGAAATGGCGTTGTCGCGAGATACGGCGGATCCTGGAAGCGTCCCCAGTTGATCGCCGCTCGAGCGTGCTCAAGGCGCGATTCACGGTCGCAACCTCGCGGCCCTTCCGGTATATCGCCTTTGAAGCGAAGCACCTCCGCCGGCTTCTCCAGCACCGTGACCGGCTGATCGCCGAGCACTGCCTTGATCGCCTTGAGACGGCCCTTAATCGTCGCTGGGTCGCGAAGCCCTTCAGCCTCGACGTAGTTTGCGTAGTACGTGTCGAGGAACTCGGCAACCGTGACGCCGATCGCGGCTCGTGGGACATCGGGAGGAATCCTGGGGTCGCGCCCTGCCACGATTTCCGCCAGGAACTTCGGCTCCCACACCTTCACCGCCGTCTCTTTCGACGTGATCGGCGCCGTAGCGCCTCGGGCGATGGCGAATTCGTCAATCGGCATCCGCCACCGCTTTCGGTTGTGCATCACGTCGAAGTACCACGGATGGTGACATCGAGGGCTCGCGCGGCAGCCCATGTGCCTGCAAACTTTCCGAACAGCCATAGATGCTCCCTTCTGCTTAGAAGACTTTCGTTGGTGCGCCTCGACTGATCCAGTCGAGGACATCATCTGGGCGAAGCCTCCTTCCTCTGACACCAAAGCGCTGCGACCGCAGCAGCCCGCGCCAGTACGCACGTCGAACGGTTTCTTCGTGGCAGCCGACGAACCTTGCCACCTCGCGCGCGGTCAACAGCCGATTAGGAAGGCCCTCCTCGTGTCGCGCCATCGTCAGCGAGGCGATTGTCGACCCCGAACGGGTTCCGAATCCGAGAGCTGATTCCTCATGGCCTCCTCCGAGGATCCGCGCCGATTGGCATCGACCGGCCAACGCCGGCAAAAACGACGATCAGCGAACTGGGGCGCCGCACCATGAATGGTGAGGACGCCGATGTTGTTGGAGAAACGAGCCGGGAGGCCCCGCGGGAGTGAAGGACCTGAGGTCGATCACCGATCCGGCGGCCGGCTCGAGGGCCCGGGGAGCAGGGGGATCTGAGATCGCCCATGCGATATCCGGGTTGAGCCGATGACAGCCGTCAGCTTCTGCTCCGGTGACGGTGTCGGCGGGCGCTCTGCCCCGCGCTATGTCGGCTCACGAGGTCAGTTCAATGCGCAGGGTTGATGCCGCGCGCATTCGCTGCCTCCAGGCGCCGCGACGAGGCCTCGGGCGTCGAAAACCCATTCGCAGAAGCCTTCACTTCGGAGTCACCGGCCCATCCGTGGTGCGCTCCGGTGCGGCGGACTCTGAGGTCGCACCGCAGTGGTCAGCGTGGTCGCTTGTTGCCGGTTGCCCTGAGTTGCCTCGTGCTGTCTCAGGCTGTCTCGTGCCGGCTGCGACCTTCTTCCACGTCCCGGTGATCGGGTGCTTCCCGCTGGTGCTCTTAGAGCGACGAGCGGGAAGCGTGCTCCACGTGGTCTGAGACCGAACGTGGAGGGTGGCGACTAATCGCCACGACGAATGCATCGACGTTACGCCCGTCGTCGGCAGGTGTCAAGTCGAACGGCGACAGTCGAACGGCGACGCTTGAACGGCGACATTTCGAGCGGCGACAGTTTGCTTGCTGTTCCTTCCTTGCTGTTTGACGCGCTGGCGCTGACGACGCCATCGTCCTCGAAGAGGAAGATGAAATGGGCGAAGCCAGTATTCACAGCGCAAAGAGCAAGACGTCTCGGGCCGCAGTTGCCCCTGGTGGCGCGCCGAAGCTGGTCGATCGAGTACATGTCATCCGCGCAAAACATTACAGTCGTCGAACCGAGAGCGCGTACGTCGATTAGAGTCGCCGCTACATCCTGTTCACAAGAAGCAGCGCCCGTCCGAAATGGGAGCGCAGGAGATCACCTCCTTGCTAACGTGGCTGGAATCGAGCCGTCGCGTCAGCGCCTCCACGCAGAATCAGGCGCTCAGCGCGATCCTGTTCCTGTGCCGTGAACGATCACACTGCGATCTTCGGTCCCCGATGTGGATGACGCTGAATGCGCGGTGGAAAGGCAGAACCCAAAACCAAGCATGCTTACATGCGTCGCCGGGTGCGCGTTGAAGGCAGCGTGTCAAGGACTCGGTAAGTCAGCTTGAGAGACCCGACCTGAATCTCATCGCTATCCTTGAGCGCGACCGGTTGTTTGATGCGCTGACCGTTGACCTGTGTTCCGTTCTTGCTTCCCAGATCCTCGACGGTGGTCTCTCCGCCTGCCACGATGATCCGGGCGTGGCGGCGCGAGAGCGTCGGGGAATCGATACGGACGGCACAGTCGCGATCGCGGCCCACGAACGTCGTGCCTTCGGAAAGGACCCACTCACCCCTCCGCGATACAAGGCGTGGACCCGGCGGCGACGGTCTTTGTCCTGGGGCATCGGCCGTTGGTTCTTCGCGTGCGTTGCCATGAAAAGCGTAACCGTATCGCGAGACGGTTCGGATGAACCGCGCTGCCCGCGGCACATCCCCCAGCGCGGCACGGATTTCCGCCACGACGTTGTGAAGGCTCGCATCCGAGACGAACGTCTTCGGCCACAAGCGCTCGACGATCTCTTCCTTTGATACAGCCTCCGGCCGCCGATCGAGAAGAAGCTCCAGCAGCTGGTGAGCCTTGGGCGAAAACGGCACTGGGCTGCCGTGGCGAAGAAGCACCCGCCGCCCGGAGTCGAACTCGCAGTCTCCAAACACGACACGCATCACAATCCTGCAAGATTTAGGGTTTCATGAGAATTCGGCGAGGACAGCGAGGTCCGCCGCGGCCTATATTGGCACAGTGACGAAGATGATTCGATTCCGGCACGTCGCCCTCCTTGCCCTGTGCCTGCCTGCTTGCCTGGCGCAGGCACCGCCGTCATCCACCGAGGAGTCTGGCTCGAGGATCTGGATCGGCCGCCATTACGAGGTCGAAGACTACCTGAGGACCGCCGAGTGCGTGACCATGGACGTATTGGGACCTAACCGTGCTACTCGCTGTACGCTGCGGGGGGGGGGGCCCGTCGCGCGAATGGCCTGGAGGCAAATTCCCCCTGGACTCGACCGCGGTTTCTGGCAGAGCTACAAAAGCGAGATCGCCGCGTACGAGCTCGACAAGCTGCTGAAAATGGACATGGTGCCTCCCACAGTCGAACGGCAACTCCAGGGTGCGAACGGTGCCGCCCAGCTCTGGGTGGAGAAGGTCGTGGACGCGGCGGACCCTGCGTCACCAGGTGAGGAGAAGCGGGCTCATTGGGAAAGCCAGCTGATAAGGATGACGATGTTCGATAACCTCATTGGCAACCGCGACAGAAACCGTCGAAACATGCTCCGCGACGGCTCGTGGAACCTGATGCTGATCGATCACACACGGGCGTTCGGGACCGGCGCCGAGCTTCCTCATGAACTGAAGCGGATCGACGCCGGCTACTGGGCTAAGATCGAGAGCCTCACGCGCAATCAGCTCGACGCGGCACTGCAGGCGTGGCTCGAGCCAGATCGGATCGAGGCGATCCTCGCCCGCCGGGAACGAATGAGGGCCGAGATCACGCGGCTGCCACGATAAACGCAGTTCGCCAAGCCGAGCGCCGAACGCCGAGACTTGCATTGAGCACCGCGACCTGCCCGATGATCACGAAGACGATTTCTCACTACGAGATCGTGGCGCCGATTGGCGAAGGCGGCATGGGCGTCGTGTACCGCGCTGTCGATACTCGTCTCGGCCGGCCAGTGGCTGTCAAGCTGCTGCACGCCGATGGCACCGCCAACGGAGAGTCCAGGAAGCGCTTCGTCCAGGAGGCGAGAGCCGCCTCCGCGTTGAATCACCCGCACATCGTCACGATTTACGACATCGGTCAGGATCACGGTGTCGATTTCATCGCAATGGAATACGTAGCGGGTCAGTCGCTGGCCCACGTAATTCGGCAGGGCAGGTTGAGTATTGAGAAAGGGCTGCACTACGCAGTGCAAATCGCCCGTGCACTGGCGGCCGCGCACTCCGCCGGCATCGTCCATCGCGATCTCAAGCCGGCCAACGTCATGGTCAGCGACACAGGATCGATCAAGGTCCTCGATTTCGGGCTCGCGAAGCTGACCGAGTCCGCCGGCTCTCACATGATTGACGAGCGCGCGACGACGGGTACTGCACGCGGCGACGACCGATTTCAGACCGAGGAGGGGACGATACTCGGCACCGCGGCATACATGTCGCCCGAACAGGCGGAGGGGAAACCGGCGGATGCCCGATCGGATGTCTTTTCGTTCGGCGCGGTGCTCTACGAAATGATCACGGGTCGTCGTGCCTTCAGCGGTGCCACGAAGATGTCCACGCTGGCCGCGATCATGACGAGCGATCCCGAACCACTGAGCCAGGTGGTCCCCGGGCTGCCGCGTGAGCTCGAGAAGTTGATTGGCCGTTGCCTTCGAAAGAGTCCGGAGCGGCGCTGGCAGTCGATGGCGGACCTGAAGGTGGCGCTCGAGGACCTGCTGGACGAATCCGAATCGGGTCACGTCGCTGAACCCGCCGCGGGACCGGTGAAGGCCCGTCGGTGGATAGGCATTGCGTTCGGTGGAGTAGCGGTCCTCGGGATCGGAGGGCTGATTGCCGGCGCGTGGTGGCGCGCCACCCGAACTCACTCCGACGATGGTCCCAGACCGTTCTTGACACAGCTCACGTCGGACATCGGCTGGACTGATCATCCAGCCATCTCGCTCGACGGGAGAATCCTCGCGTACGCGTCAGACCGCAGCGGTGAGGGCAACAAGGACATCTGGGTTCAGCAGCTTCCCGACGGCTCTCCGGTAAGGTTGACCCGCCACGCCGCGGACGACATCGAGCCATCGTTCTCAGCCGACGGCAGTCGAATCGCCTTTCAATCCAGCCGGTCTGGAGGCGGCATCTATGTCATCCCGACGCTGGGAGGTGAGGAGAGGCTGGTCGCCGCGCGCGGCTACTCCCCGCGTTTTTCGCCAGATGGCAACTGGCTCGCTTATGGCGTTGCCGAGGAGGCCGGTGGCCGGCTGCATGTGGCCCCAGCCGCCGGCGGTCCGGCCACGCCTGTCGCCGCCGGCTTCTATCGGACTCAGGCGCACGTGTGGTCGCCCGACGGCCGGCACCTGTTGTTCTGGGGACAGCGCCAGCGCGACTCGCCACCCGAAAACAACATCGACTGGTACGTCTCGGCGATCCCAGGCGGGTCGCCCGTGCCGACCGGGATGCGCAGCGTTCTGCAGCGCGAGCGGTTCCGGGCGTTTCAGGGACTACCGTTCCCCGATACCTGGGTGCGAGCGGGAAGCCGCATCCTCTTTCATGGCAGCGTCGGGGATTCCTCGAACATGTGGCAGGTTGCCATCTCTCCTGAGACCTGGCGCGCCAGCGGCGCGCCGCAGCGAGCGACGTTCGGCACGACGGACGAAGCAGCAGCCTCGGTCACCTCGGACGGGCGGATGGTGTTCATCAGCCGGACGATGGGGGCGGACATCTGGAGCCTGCCGATCGATGCAAATCGGGGGAAGGTGGAGGGTCCGCTGAAGCGCGTGACGCAGGATGCCGCGGATGACTACGACCCGACGCTGGCCGACGACGGGACAACGCTGGTGTTCCGATCGCGGCGAGCGGGGCGCTTCGGCGTGGTTATGAGAAAACTCGGGACCACCGCGGAGACGATCTTGACCCGCATGCCGGAGGATCACTACCCGGCGGTGAGCCGTGATGGAACGAAGGTCGCGTACTCGTTTCGACAGAGCGGCAAGATGCCCATCTTCGTCGTCGCTGCGAACGGGGGAGCGCCCGAACAGATCTGCGACGACTGCGGCGAAGTCGAGGAATGGTCACCGGCAGGCGACCAGATCCTCTATATTGCGGGCCGCGAGCCGTCAGGTGTGGGGCTCGTGAAGGTCGGTTCCTCACCGAACGACGGATGGTTGCGGCACCCAGGCTATGGAATCTACAACCCCCGCCTCTCGCCCGATGGCAAGTGGATCTCCTTCAACGGCCGGACCGACAGGCTGGCCCCGGCGCGCGCGTTCGTGGCCAGGGTCCAGTCGTCCGGGGTGGCGCCTGAAAAGGAATGGATCATGGTCAGCGGGGACGGCGAAGCGCCGACCTGGTCGCCAGACGCGAGTCTCCTGTATTTCTGGTCGGATCGCGACGGTTCTCCCTGCTTGTGGGCACAACGCCTCGATCCGGCCACGAAGCGGCCGACGGGCGCGCCGCTCGTCATCCACCACTTCCACAGCCGAAGCCTGTCGTGGAGGAACCTGTACCACGGCGCGCCGGACATTGCGGTCGCGCGCGACAAGATCATCTTCAACCTCGGCGAGCACAGCGGAAATATCTGGATGACGCACCTTGGAGGCGAATCAAGATAAAGGCCTGCTATTCGTTCGGCGGCCTATGCCGCACGGGCCAGAAGGCGACCTCCTCGAGGTTTGCCGGCCGCCGTACGGCGGACGGTGCGCTGAGCCGAAACGCCTTGGCGCCCGGCGCGAGGCGTAGGCGCCGGGCCCGATCCGAGCGAAGTGGGCCATGAATCTCCGGCGGGTGTCGTCGAGGGCGGTCGGTCGCATGGCGGTCTCCTTCGGCCGGGCGACTAATGGCGCCAAGGGAGCGGGCGTTAGGACATTGGGTAGAGTCGCCGGACGCAGTCTGGCGAGATGGGAGGGACTATGACAGTGCACGCAGTCGTCCTGGGTCTTTCAGCGCTGGCCGTCCTGGCGCTGCATGACGGCCAGGGACGGGGTGTCTCGCCCGCGAGCGACGCCTCCCGCGCCGCGGACCTGGCCGCCATCGAGAAGGCACGCCAGCAGGACATCGACGCCACGTTCTCGCGCGACCCCGCGGCGTTGACGGATTACTGGACCGAGGACGCAATTCGAATCGGCGTGGGCCAGCCAGTGGACGTCGGCAAGCAGGCGATCCGGGCGAGCAACGAACGCTTGACGTCGAATAAGGCGTTCAAGGTGCTGAGCTACGTTCCCGAAATCAAGGATTTCGCCTTTCTGGATGGCGGCTGGGCAGTCGAGTGGCGTTCCTATACCGGATCGTACGTCGACTCGCCGGGTGGCGAGGCGAAGCATGTTCGCGGCACGGTACTGATGGTGTGGAAGAAGCTTCCGGACGGTAGGTGGAAAGCCTTCCGCGCGATGGGGACCGCCGAGCCGGATACCAGCGGCAAGGGCGGTGGTTCGTAATGTGAAGCACGCGAGGTCCGGCCGACGATCAGGCCGCCGCGTCGAGGATGCTGGTCGCTACGTCATGGACAATCCATGGACAATCGGTAGCGGCCGGGGTGGATCGGGGTTGCCTCGGGTACCGTTCGCAGAAGCCTTCACGTCGCAGTCACCACCGACACGGTTTCACCTCCATGAGTCGGTCGTCCAGCAGGCCGTGGCCCAGGCGGCGAGCCAGGCCGGTATCACGAAGCGCGTGGGTCCACACACGTTCCGGCATTCGTTCGCGGCTCACTTGCTCGAGGATGGCTATGACATTCGGACGGTGCAGGAGCTGCTCGGCCACCTGACGTGAGCACGACGATGGTGTACACGCACGTTCTCAATCGTGGGCCGTTGGGCGTCCGCAGCCCCGTCGATCGCCTCTGAACGCGTCGGCCTTTGGGGTTGGCCGCAAGAACGGGCGGCCAACCCCGCGCGACGCCCGGCTCTGTTGGACGTGCCAAATCGTTGACGGCCGGTGGGTTGACGGCTGCGCGGCCGTGACTGCAAGCGCTTGTTTCGCCGCGACCAGGTGCGTCCAACACCCGCGCGTGCGGCCAACCAGGGTCACAGTCGCTGCCCAGGTGTCCGTGCTAACATCCGCGCGCGCAGGGACATGCCGCGGGAGTATCGCTCGCCGACGGTCGCGGATGGCCGCGACGACAGCGAGCGGTCTACTCCAAAGGAAGTTAGGCAGGCAGCAGTGGTCAAAAAGAGAGTGGGGATTGGGGTCCGGTGAGCTACGCCGACACCTCGTGGGCAGGGTGCCACGGTGGCTGGGTGTGGTGCAAGGTATCTAATCGCTCTCCCCCGCTGTACCTCCGGGCGACTGTGCGGTCGCCTCGGCTTGAGGGCAGGAGCTTCACAATGCGCGATACCACGGTCGTCTGTTTTCTCATTGTCTTTCTCTTCGGGCCTCTGGCCCCCACCGTCGTGACCGCGCAGGACACACCCCCCGCTCTCCCCGCCGGGCCGACGCCTCGAGTGCGTCCCGGTCAGACGATTTGGGTCACGACGTCCGACGGACGTGAACTGAGTGGAAGCGTGCGGTCCGTGTCGGCGTCGGTACTGGAGATGACCGGTCCGGGCGGCGAGCTGTTGATACCGCTCCGCGACGTGCGCATGATCGAAGCCGGGGATTCGATGAAGAATGGGATTCGCAACGGCGCCATTATCGGCGGCGCGTCGCTCGGCATCTACTTCGGCCTCCTCTCGTATGGTCTCAGGTGCGAGCGCGACTGCGGGCCCGATTACAGCAGCACCCGCGATACCATGGGCGCCGTGGCATTCGGTGCAGGCGTGGGCGCAGGCGCCGGAGCGCTGGTCGGACTTTTGGTCGACCATCTCGTGAAGGGACGACAAGTTGTCTATGCGGCTGCACCCACAAAGTCGACCGCCTGGGAGATCTTGCCGGTGGTCGCCAAAGAGGGACTGCGGGTGTACGCCGCGGTGCGTTGGTAAAGCGCGTTGCTCGAGCTTTACGCCTCAGGCGGCGGAGTTCGCGCGTTCGGTCGAACGCGGCGTTTTCGTGGACGGTGCACGACTCGCCGATCTGATGATCGAACACGAGGTGGGTGTAACCCTGCGGCCTGTGAAGGTACCCAAAGTCGACGTCGATTACTTCGACAACTAGGCTGCCTCCCAACGCGATGGAGCCGTCGGCGCCGCCGCGATCGAGAGCGCCGCGGCTCATCGCGAGTCGTTAGGTTGCACCCCGAGCGGGGATAGAAGGATGCTCCTGAGCGCGCACGCGGACACTGTCAGGAGACGACGAATGCAGTTCAGCATCACAACTGAGGTCGATGCTCCTCCGGAAGTGGTGTTTGCTGTTCTGAGCGAGGTCGAGCGCTGGCCTGAGTGGACGCCGACGGTTACGCGGGTAGAGCGCCTCGGTGACGCCGGCGCGCCGTTGGCGCTCGGCGGCCGCCTCCGAATCGTGCAGCCGAAGGTGCCGCCCGCCGAGTGGACGGTCACAGCGCTCGAACCGGGTCGAGGGTTTCGGCTCGTCAGCCGCTCTCCCGGCGCAACTGTCGAAGCGAATCACTGGGCAGAGCCGACGGGAGCGGGACACCGCTCCCGGGTGACGCTCTCCGTGACGTTTGCCGGCTTCTTGGGGCGAATCATCGGCTGGATGATGCGGGGCCTCAACAAGCGGTACCTTGCACAGGAAGCGGCCGGGCTCAAACGCCGAAGTGAGGAGCGAGCTCGGGGCACGTAGTGAGGCGGTGTCTTTGGCGAGGCCGCCGGCCGTCCTGGCGCGGAGCATCTCTCGCCGAGCAGCCCTTGTGCAACCTAACGATACGCTGCAGCGGACCGAGGCGGCCGGCACTCCTGCTCGACTTCGGCCCTGCTCTGGCCGCCTTGCCGCTGAGCTTCGGCGTTAGGCAGACAAGCCATCACGAACGATGAACATCGGAGTCCTTGCGTCACACGAAGGAACGACACTTCAGAGCCTCGTCGACGCCTGGGCGAGTGGGCGTGTACCAGGACGGGTTGCGGTCGTGGTGAGCAACAATGGCCACTCGGGCGCCTTAGCCAGAGCTCGACACGCTGGCATTCGGGCGATTCATCTTTCATCGAAAACGCACGAAGATCCCGAAGTGCTGGATGCGGCTATTCGAGACGCGCTCGCGACAGCTGAGGTCGATCTCGTGTTTCTCGCTGGCTATATGAAGCGACTGGGTCCCCTCGTGCTCAGCGCATTTAAGGGGAGAATTCTCAACACGCATCCGGCCCTGCTACCGCGATTCGGTGGGCAGGGGATGTACGGCGATCACGTGTTCCAGGCGGTACTGGAGTCGGGCGAAACGGAAACTGGTGTGTCGATTCATCTGGTCGCTCTGGAATACGACACCGGCCCCGTCGTGCGTCAGTGCAAAGTTCCGGTACTGCCGGGCGACTCCATCGATGACCTCAAGGATCGGGTGCGAGCACGAGAGAAAGAACTCGTAGTTAAGACCCTTGGAGCGATCGCCGAAGGACAAATCCGTTTAGCCGACAAGGCTGGCTAACATGGTTTGCAGACGACAGCGCCAGGCGCAATCATGAGGCGCTGCGGCTGAAGCCTGACGTTAGCCTGCTTGAACACCGACCGAACGCCTATACGGACACTGGAACGCGATGGAGACTTTGTGGTCTCGGGGGTTCCCCGCGGCCACAGTCGGAAGGAATGCTTGGTGCTCGAACGATTGCGGCTGGCGCTGGCGCTCGCGCTGCTGCTTGGCCTTGGGCCTGCCGAAGCGAAAGTTCCGCAGCGAGACGGGAGTTTCTCCGGCGCATCGCTACCAGTGGCTGCGACGGTCGTACTCGCGCGTCCTGAGAGTCCCTACCGGTCGCTCGCCCAACACATTGCCGCGCTGGAGGCAATTCCGCTTGTGGACTCCGTGGCCGAAGCGCTGGCGCTGCGACCGGCGTTCCTGCTCTGGGTGGTCTCGCCGACGGAACTGTCCGACCATGCCGCCACATCGTTCAGCTTGGCGCTCCACCGGGCACCGTCGCGTCCTTCAACAGGGCTGATTACTGGATCGAGCCTGCGACTCGCGCGGGATCTCTACGAACGCGCACGGAGCGCGCGGGGCGACCGCGCGGCGGCGGTGTTGGGCGAAGACGCCTTCAGCACGGGACAGCTCGTGGAGCTGGTGGGAGAACAGCGGCGCA
>Ga0268386_10000419_pt1 | contig 26699 bp, 25 predicted proteins | sample RVTome_15_FD_200260 | JGI IMG/M metagenome (GOLD analysis project Ga0268386, IMG submission 200260) | Soil microbial communities from uranium-contaminated site in the Upper Colorado River Basin, Wyoming, United States - RVT150D86... ... | reverse complement strand
GTGAGAGGCGCTATCACTCCCCCACCGCCTTCTTCTTGGTCCCGCGGGACGGTTCCCGGTTCTTGGAAACGACCGGGTCCACGATCTCGCCGCAGTTCACGCACCTCCACGAGTAAAACAGGGTCAGCATATCCTGGAAGCGCTCGAACACCATCGCGCCGTCGCAACGGGGGCACCGCACTCTCTTGTCGTTGGCAACCATTTTCCCTCCCTTTATAATTTTCTGATGCCTTGGGAGCGGATTTGGTTCCACTTCCGGATTGCGGATCGATTCTTTGCTATTATGTGATGACGTGTATCGGCGGGGAAACCTCACACGGGCAGGAGAATCTCTGGAATATGGCGAAAAAACGACTGGGGGAACTCCTCGTCGATAGCGGTCTCCTGGACGAGGAGGGGCTCGCGCGAGCCCTCTCGGAGCAGCGCTCGAAGCGGGGAAAGATCGGGGAGGTGATCGTCAACCTCGGGTTGGCTACGGAGCCGGAGATCGCCCAGGCCCTCTCCCTGCAGCTCGGCATCCCCACGATCGACCTGAAGAACACCCCCGTGGAACCCCAGGCGATCGAGCTCATCCAGGAAAAGGTCGCCCGGAAACACCTCATCATCCCCGTCGCGATCGAACACCGCGACCTGCATATCGCGATGGCCGATCCGTTGAGTTTCGAAGCGTACGAGGACGTCCGGTTCGCCTCCGGCTACACCATCAAGCCGTTCATCGCGCCCCGGTCCGACATCCTCTGGGCCATCGACCAGCACTACCACCTCGGATCGTCCCTCAGCACCATCGTCAAGGACATCGTGGACGAGCGCCTGGTCGAGGTGGTCCACGAGTCCCAGGACTTCGACGGGAAAGAGCTCGACGACCTGAGGAAGAAGTCCGAGGCGGCCCCCGTCATCCGGATGGTGAACCTGATCGTCGCCGAGGCGGTCGACCAGGGGGCCTCCGACATCCACGTGGAGCCGACGAAGACGGCCCTCCAGATCCGCCACCGGGTCGACGGGCTCCTGCGCAAGACGATGGACCTTCCGAAGTGGGTCCAGGGGGCGGTCGTATCGCGGATCAAGATCATGGCGACGATGGACATCGCGGAGAAGCGGCTCCCGCAGGACGGCCGGATCGGCGTCCGGGTGGGGGGGCGCAGCCTCGACCTGCGGGTCTCCACGGTCCCGGCCAGTTACGGGGAGAAAGTGGTCATCCGGATCCTCGACTCCGCCAACGCGAACATCCCCCTGGAATCGATCGGGTTTTCCCCCGGGGAACTGGCGAAGATGGTGGAGATCATCTCCCATCCCCAGGGGATCCTCCTCATCACGGGGCCCACAGGATCCGGAAAGACGACCACCCTCTACGGGATCCTGAACCGGATCAAGTCCGTCGAGGACAACATCACGACGATCGAAGACCCGATCGAGTACGAACTGTCGGGGGTCAACCAGGTGGCGGTGCAGGAGAAGATCGGCCTCAGCTTCGCCGTAATGCTCCGGTCGATGCTGCGGCAGGACCCCGACATCATCATGGTGGGGGAGATGCGCGACCTGGAGACGACCACGATCGCCGTGCAGGCGGCCCTCACGGGGCACCTGGTGCTCTCCACGATCCACACCAACTCCTCCGTGGCGACGATCACCCGGCTGCGCGACCTCGGGGTACCCTCCTATCTGGTCGCTTCCACGATCGTCGGAATCGTCGCGCAGCGCCTGGTTCGCAAGATCTGCCCGAAATGCAAGGTGAAGACCGACCCCACGCAGCAGGACATCCTGCGGCTGGGGATCACCTCCGGCGTCCCCGTCTACCACGGGACCGGATGTCCCGAGTGCGGCGGCACGGGGTACAAGGGGCGCACCGGCATCTACGAGATCCTGACGTTCACCCAGCCGATCCGGGACCTGATCGCGAGCAACGCGACGGAGAACGAGATCCGCCAGGCGGCGATCTCCAGGGGAATGGTGACGCTCGGGCGCTCCGCGCTGGACAAGGTGATCTCCGGCACCACGACGACCGACGAAGTGTACCGGGTGGTGGAGACCGACGCCGATTTCGCCTCCACCTGCCCCCAGTGCGCCACCCCCATGGAGAGCAATTTCGTCATGTGCCCGTCGTGCGGCTACTCCGCCTCCACCGTATGCCCGGGGTGCAGCCGGATGATCTCTCCCGAGTGGAAATTCTGCCCCTACTGCCGGCAGGACCTGATGAAGCCCGAGACGCGGCGCAGCTTCGCCTGACTTTCACACAAAGTGGCACGCCGCGAAGCGGCCGGGGGCGACCTCGCGCAGGAGCGGGCAGACCTCCGCGCACACCTTTTGCGCCATGAAGCAGCGGGTGTGGAAGCGGCACCCGGGCGGCGGAGCGATCGGGGAGGGGATCTCCCCCGAAAGGACGATCCGTTCCGACGGCGCGTCCCCCAGCATCGGGACGGCCGACAGCAGCGAACGGGTATACGGGTGGAGCGGCTCCCGGAACAGGTCCGCCGTCGGCCCCGTCTCCATCACCTTTCCGAGGTACATCACCGCTACGGCGTCGCTCACGTGCCGGATCACCCGCAGGTCGTGGGAGACGAAGAAATACGCCATTCCGTACTCCTCCTGGATGTCCTTGAGGAGGTTCAGGATCTGCGCCTGCACGGAGACGTCGAGGGCGGAGACCGGCTCGTCGGCCACCACCAGCTTCGGGGAGAGGGCGATCGCCCGGGCGATCCCGATCCGCTGGCGCTGCCCGCCGGAGAATTCGTGGGGGTATTTCCCGCCCGCCTCCGCCGCCATCCCGACCCGGACGAGCAGCCGTTCGGCCCGCTCCCGTAGTTCCTTGCCCCTGGCCAGCCCGTGGACGAGCCATCCCTCCCCTACGATGTCGCGAATCTTCATCCGCGGGTTGAGGGAGGAGTACGGGTCCTGGAAGACGATCTGCATCTGGCGCCGCGTCGTCCGCAGCGCCTCGCCTTCCATGCGCGTGATGTCGTCCCCGTCGAACCGGATCGATCCGGAATCGGGGGTAAGCAACCGGATCGCGAGGCGGGCGAGCGTCGTCTTCCCGCACCCCGACTCCCCCACCAGTCCGAGCGTCTTTCCGGGCGGGATCGTGAGAGAGACGCCGTCCACGGCGTGCACGCGTAGCTCCTCCCGGGAGAAGAACGACTTCCGCACCGGGAACGTCTTGTAGACGTTGACCATCGAGAGAAGCGCGCCGTCCGTTTCCGGCCGGTAGATCCCGCCGGTCATAGCTTCCCTCCTCCCCGCACCGCCCGCTGGTGGTGGCACGCGGCGAAGTGCCCGGGGGCGTACTCGTGCTGCGGCGGATCTTCCCGGTCGCACACGGCGAGGGGATCGTCGGGAATCTCCCCCGAGCGGAATCGGGAAAGGGCGTCCTGCCGGAAGCGGCACCGGTCGGCGAACGGGCACCCCGTCGGGACGGCGGACAGGTCGGGAACCGTCCCCGGGATCGACGCAAGCCGTTTCTCCCCCGTCCGCTTCCCCGGGAGCGACGCCAGCAGCCCCTGCGTGTACGGATGCACGGGGTCGGCAAAGAGATCCCGCGTCGGCGCGATCTCCACGATGCGGCCGAGATACATGATCGCGGTCCGGTCCGCGAAGTCGTGCACCACGCCGAGATCGTGGGTGATGAGGAGAACCGCCATCTTCTCCCGCTCCCGCAACTCCCGCAGGAGCGAGAGGATCTGCGCCTGGATCGTCACGTCGAGCGCCGTGGTCGGCTCGTCGGCGAGGAGAAGCGCCGGCTCGAGAGCCAGCGCCATCGCGATCATCGCCCTCTGCCGCATCCCGCCGCTCATCTGGTGGGGGTACTCCCGGGCACGCCGTTCAGGATCGGGCATGCCGACCTTCCGGAGCCACTCGACCGCCCGTCCTGCGGCCTCCCGCCCGCCGCACACCTTGTGCGCCGTGAACACCTCGGCGACCTGCTCCCCCACCGTCAGCACGGGGTTCAGGGACGACATCGGCTCCTGGAAAATCATCGAGATCGATTTCCCCCGGACCCCGCACATCCGCTTCTCCGGGAGGGCGAGAAGGTCCTCGCCGCGGAACCGGATCTCGCCCCCCTCGACGACGGCGGGAGGCGACGGCAGGAGGCGAAGGATCGCCAGGGCAGTCACCGTTTTGCCGCACCCCGACTCGCCGACCAGCCCCACCGTCTCCGCGGGAGCGACGGAGAAGGAGACGCCGAAGAGAGCCCGCACCGTTCCCTCCTCCGTCCCGAAGGAGAGCCGCAGTCCCCTCACATCGAGCAGCGTCTCGGGCACCGGTTATCTTCCTTTCAGGCGCGGGTCCGCGGCGTCGCGGATCCCCTCGCCCAGCAAGTTGTACCCGAGCACGGTCACGAGAATCGCGAGCCCGGGGAAGAGGGAGAGCCACCAGGCGAACTCGATATAATTCCTGCCGACGGTGAGGATGTTCCCCCACGAAGGAGTCGGGGGCTGTACGCCGATCCCGAGGAACGACAGCGCCGACTCGGTGAGGATGGCGCCCGCCACCCCGAGCGTGGCCGCCACCAGGATCGGCGCCAGCGCGTTGGGCAGGATGTGCCGGAATACGATCCGCAGGGTCCCCGTTCCCTGCGCCCGCGCGGCCGCCACGAAGTCGCGTTCCTTGAGGGACAGCGTCTCCGCCCGCACCAGGCGCGCCACCCCCATCCAGCCGGTCAGCCCGATGACCACCATGATGATCACGATCGAGGGGCTCAGGAAAGCGATGGCCGCGAGGATGAGGAAGAACGTCGGGAAGCACAACATGATGTCGACGAACCGCATCAGGACCGCATCGACCCGGCCGCCGTGGAAGCCCGCCAGAAGCCCAAGGACCAGGCCAATGGACGTTGCGATCCCCACGGCGACGAAACCGACTTTCATCGACACGCGGGCCCCGTACACTATCCGGGCGAGCACGTCCCTCCCCAGGTCATCCGTCCCCAGCGGATGCGCCGCGGAGGGCGGGCGCAGGATGTCCGCGACGTCGATCCGGTCGGGGTTCTGCGACGTGAACAGCGCCGGCAACACAGCGACGAGGAAGAAGAAACCTACGACCAGCCCTCCGGCCACCGCAAGCCGGTTCCGCAGAAGTCTGCGGGCGATGTTCCACCGGATGCCGACGCTTCCGCTCATGCGGGCCTCATCACGGGCGTATCCGCGGGTCCGCAAGCGCGTACCCGACGTCCGCCAGGAGGTTGCCCAGGAGCGTGAGGAACGCGCCGATCGTCAGGATCCCCATGATCAGGGGGTAGTCCCGCGACATCACTCCCTGGTAGAACAGTTGGCCCATCCCCGGGATCGCGAAGATCGTCTCGAAGATCACCGAGCCGCCGAGCAGGTCGGGCACCGACAGGCCGAGGATCGTGATCACCGGGAGAAGGGCGTTGCGCATCTCGTGGCGGAAGACGACGGTCCTCTCGGGGAGCCCCTTGGCCCGGGCGGTGGCGACGTAGTCCTGCCGGATCACCTCGAGCATGTTCGACCGCATGTAGCGCGACATTCCCGCAAGTCCCGTGAAGCCTGTCAGCAACACCGGCAGCAGGAGGTGACGGGCGCGGTCGGCGATCTTTCCCGTCGTGCCCAGGGAATGGTACTCCAGGGAGCCGATCCCCGAGATGGGGAGCCACTCCAGTTTCACCCCGAACAAGATCATGAGCAGCAGGGCAAGCCAGAAGGTGGGGATGGAGAACCCCGTGAACACGAACACGGTCGAGACGCGGTCGAAGAGGGAGCCCTGACGCACCGCGGAATAGATCCCGATGGGTATGGCCACCAGGAAGATGAGCCCCATCGAAAGGACGTTGATCGTCAGCGTGATCGGGATCCGCTCCCGGATCTTCTCCGCCACCGGCCGGCCGTCGGGGGAGAAGCTGTCGCCGAAATCAAGCGTTGCCATCCGGCCGAGCCACCGTCCGTACTGGACGTAAAAAGGCTGGTCGAGGCCGTAATACGCTTCCAGGCGGGCGCGGGTTTCCGCCGTCGCCTTCGGGTTCATGTCCGTGCCCACGCTGATCGGTCCGCCGGGGGCCAGGTGGATCACAAGGAAGGAGATGAAGCTGATCCCTACGAGGAGGGGGATCGTCAGCAGAAGCCGGCGCACGATGAACCGGAGCATGGTTCCCTACCACTTCACGGCTGGATCCGGTGCTTCTGCAACGCCTTCGGAACGTACCACTTGGGGAAGTTGTAAGAGATGCCCGCGGGGGCGGGATGGATCCCGTGGAACCGCTTCTGGACCACCGGCAGCGCGTCGGGGACATAAAGAAAGACGTACGGCTGCTCTTCCGCGAGGATCTCCTGGATCCGGAAATACGCCTTCTTCCGTTTTTCGATGTCGAACGTGCTTCGCCCCTCCTCGAGGAGTTTGTCCACCTCGGGATTGGCGAAATCGACGAAATTCAGCTCCTTGGGCCCGGTCTTCGAGGAGTGCCAGATGTCGTACTGGTCGGGGTCGGGCGTGAGGCTCCACCCCAGGATGACCGCGTCGAAATTCCGCTTGTCGATGAACTGGTTGATAAAGGCCGCCCACTCCACGGTGCGGATCTGCATCCGGATGCCGACCTCGGCCAGGTTCTGCTGCAGGATCGCCGCCGTCTTCGCGCGCGCCTCGTTCCCCGCGTTCGTGAGGACCGTGAACTCGAACGGCTGCCGGTCCTTCACGAGCACCCCGTCCTTCTCCTTCCACCCCGCCTCGGCAAGCAGCGCCTTCGCACGCAAAGGGTCGTACGGGTACTTCCGGACGTTCGGGTTGTGCGCCCAGGTCCCGGGTTTGTACGGCCCCGTCGCCTCCTGCCCCAGGCCAAGGAGGACGCCGTCGATCAGCGCCTTCTTGTCCGCCGCGTGCGCGATCGCCTGGCGGACCCGGCGATCCTTGAAGAAGGGGTGGGACAGCCGGAAGCCGAGGTAGGTGTACGCCGACGCCAGGTACTTATACTTGTTGAACGCCTTCCTGAAATCGGGGGTATCGGTCTGCCGCGTGTACTGCGGCGGGGTGAGGTCCATCGTGTCCACGCCGCCGGATTTCAGCTCGAGGAACATCGTCGACTGGTCCGGGATGACGCGGGTGATCACGCGGGCGATGTAGGGCTTCCCCTCGAAGTAGTCCGGGCTGGCGTCGAAGACGACCTTTTCCCCGGTCTTCCATTCGATAAACCGGTACGGCCCGGTGCCGACCGGCTTCTTGTTCAACGGGCTCTTCGAAATGTCCGGGTATTTCTCCAGCAGGTGCTTCGGGAGGACATGCATCCCCCACGAGGCCAGCGCGGGGGCGAAAGGACGGGCGTACTCCACCACGAAGGTGTGCGGGTCGGGCGCGGCGGCGCGCTTGACTTGCTTGAAATCCTCCCCGTACGCGGTGGGGGTGCGCGGGTCGATCATCCGACGGTACGTAAACATCACATCGTCGGAGGTGAGGGGGGTCCCATCGTGCCACTTCACCCCTTTCCGGAGATGGAAGGTGATCCGCTTTCCGTCGGGGGAAACCTCCCACGATTCGGCGAGCTCCCCCTCGAGCTTCAGATCCTTGTCGTACCGGACCAGGCCGCTGAAGACGTATCCCGCCGCCGCGTGGGAGGAGGCGTCGGACGTGACCGCGGTGAGGAAGCCGCTCACGCCCCCGATGCTCCCCTCGACGATGGCGTCCCCGTAGGCAGGGATGTCGGGGACGGACGTTCCCTTCCCCTCGCTCTCCTGCTTTCCTCCGCTGCACGCGGCGAGCAGCAGGAGCATAACGATCGGCGGCAAAATGGCGCGGCGCAGGGGCCGGTTCACTCGGTGTCCCTCCTCAACGTGAACTTCGCTCCACGGACCGACAGGACGATCCGCTCCGGCGGATCCGCGGACGCACGCCCGGGGTAGTCTACCGTCACGCGCATCCCGGGGACCCGGTATTCGGCGCCTGCGAGAAACCGCCGCCCCGGGTCGGAGCGCAGCGACTGGCGGCCGTCGGAAAGCGACCAGGCGCCGTCCGCGTATCGCGCCGCCTCTGCGGCCGTCACCGCGTAGCCGGGAGCCCCGGAGAGGATTCGCGCCAACGATACGGGGCCCGTGTCGATGGGATCCGCCCCGCGGAACCCCGCAAGATCCGCCGCGGGACCACGGGAGATCGCCACTCGGCGGCCGTCATTCTCGAGAAACGCCACCCCGCGGCCGAAAGGATCGTACAGGCCCACCGTTTCCTCTTCCGGAGACGGGGCGGATATCCCCGCCACAAAGGGAACGGTGTCCCCCGCGACCGGCACCACGATTCCGGAAAACGACGCCTTGACGGGAAAGACGACCCGTCCCGGGAGACCGGCGAAGAATCGCTCCGCGTGGTCGGCTTCCGGACCCGTGACGATCGTCCGCGACGGAGCGCACGCGCAAAGGGCAACGGCAGCCATGAGAGGCGCGACGGCTCGCAGCGCCGGCTTCGTCCTCCGGAATTTCACTTCCCGGCGGGCTGCGCCTTGCGCAGGTGATGGATCTTCACCCCCACTTCGTCCGGCTTCTCGTGCCCTTTCGCGATCGCCTTCTCGAACAGGGCGGCCGCCTCACCGTTTCTCCCCTGGGCCTGCAGGACGTCCCCGAGATGCTCCAGGATGACCGGGTCGTCGGGGACGAGCTTCAGCGCCCGGCGGAGTTCCTCTTCGGCACGCCGGTAATCGCCGCGCCGGTAGTGGACCCACGCGAGGCTGTCGAGGAAGTACCCGTCGTCGGGGCGGATCTCCAGCGCACGCCGGACGAGTTGCTCCGCCTCGGGAAGGCGGATGTTCCTGTCCGCGAAGGTATAGCCGAGATAGTTGAGAGCGGCGGCGTGCTTCGGATCGAGGGCGATCACCTTCTCCATCGCCGCGATCACCTGCTCGAGCTTGCCACGCTTTTCCTGCACCACCCCGAAGGCGAACCACGCGGCGGTGTTTTCCGGGGCCTTTTCGGTCGCCTCGGCGGCAACGGCCAACGCCTCGTCATAACGCTTCGCCCCCTCGAGCTGCCCGGCCAGGAAGATCATCAACTCCACGTCCCCGGGGCTCTTCCCTCGAAGGTTCCGGACGACCTCGATCGCCTCGTCGCTCTTTTTCTGCCGGGACAGGAGCATCGCGAGGTGAAGCATCGCCTCCCGGTGCACCGGGTCGCCCTCGGGAATCTTCCGGAACGTCGCCTCGGCCTCCTGCAAGGCGCCCTTCTCTTCGTACGCCGTCCCGAGGAAGAAGCGCACCTGCGCGTTTCCCGGGTCGGAGGCGAGGACAAAGGTGAACTCGTTGATCGCGTCGTCGAACCGGTCGCGATCGAGGTAAAGAAGTCCAAGCTTCGTTCGGACATCGGGGTTCGCGGCGGAAAACTTCTTCAGTTCCTCGTACTGGTCCACCGCCTGGTCGATCTTCTTCTCCCGGATCAACAGGCGGCCAAGCCGGTCACGGATGATCGGGTTGTTCGGGGAAGAATGGAGTGCGGTCTTGTACCTCTCTTCCGCCTCCGCGTTCCGGCCGAGGATCTCCAGAATCGCGCCGGACTCGAGAAGCGCCGCGTCGAAACCCGGGGCGATCGAGAGGACCTTGTCGTAGTCGGCCAGGGCCTCCTCGTACTTCTTCTGGGCCGCACGGATGCGGCCCCGGTAATAGTGCGCCAGGTGGGAATCCGGGTCCCGGGCGATCAGGGCGTCGAGAACCTCCTCGGACTTGGGAAATTTCCCCTGCTCCGCGTGGAGGGTGGCGACGTGGAGGTACGCGTCGTCGTTCTCCGGGTCCTCCTTCAGGACACGGTCGTATTCGGCCAGAGCCTTTTCGTGATCGCCCGACGCGGCGAGGATACCCGCCAGAAGATATCGCGAACGCGTGTGCCCCGCGTCGACCGCCAGGGCCTTTTCCAGTTCCGCCCGGGCTTCGGGGAGCCGCCCCTTCTTCACGAGGACATTGGCGATCTCGTAGAGGAGGTCGGGCTCGTTCCCGGCGTACTTCAGCGCCTTCCTGTACGAATCCAGAGCGGCGTCGAGATTCCCCTCCCGGGAGTCGAGATATCCGGCGAGAAAATTGGTGTAGGCGCGGGAATCGGACCGGGAGGATTTCGGGCCGGCAGCCCCGTTGGACACCCCTGCCGTGGCGAGAAAAAGAAGGAGGGCCATCCCCCCCGTAGCGACGATGTTTCGCATCGGTTCCTCCGAAAAAATATAAACCATTAATATTATATACTCTCTACCCGTGAAACCGCGAGGAGGACCGATGTCCGACGCCGCTGCGCTCTCCGAACTTCCCCTTTCGAGAATCCTGTCCGCGCTACTGTCGCGCGGCGGGGAGCACGGAGAGCTGTTTTTCGAGGAATCCCGGTCCCTCACGGTACTGATGGAGGATGGCCGGATCGAACGGGTCGTTTCGGGGACCGACACGGGGATCGGCGTTCGCCTCCTCTTCCGCGGCAAAACGTATTACGCCTACACGAACGACCCGTCGGCCGAAACCCTTCTCGCGCTTTCGAACGACCTCTCCCGCTACGCGGAAGGGGACGGCGTCGCCGCGGCGCTTCCCGCGTCGGCACAGGCGGCCCGCGGTCCGACCGTCGTCCGTGTGCCCCCGGCCGCGCGGGGCATCGGCGAGAAGGTCGCGCTGGTGCGGGAAGTGGACCGGATCGCGAGGAAATTCTCGCGGGAGGTGCGGCAGGTCCGCGCGACCTGGTCGGAATCGCTGCGCCGCATCGAGGTTGCCGCCCACCCCGGCGTCTTCGTCCGCGAGGGGCAGACGTATTGCGTCCTCGCCGTCCAGGCCGTTGCGGGGGACGACGGGGGCTTGACGATGGGATACGAGTCGGCGGGCGGGACCGAGGGGCTCGAGTTCCTTGACGGAGGGGTTCCGGAGCTGCTCGCCCGCAAGGCCGCGGGAAGGGCGGTACGGGCGCTCCACGCGGTGAAACTCCCCGGGGGGCGGATGCCGGTCGTCCTCTCCTCCGAAGCGGGAGGGACGATGGTTCACGAGGCGGTCGGGCACGGCCTGGAGGCGGACCTCGCCCGGCGGGGGATGTCGGTCTACAAGGAGAAACTGGGGGAACGCATCGGGAGCCCGCTGGTTTCCATCGCCGACGACGCAACCGTCCCCGGGAAGCGCGGCTCGTTCGGGATCGACGATGAAGGGACGCCCGGGCAGCGGACCTTGCTGGTCGACGCCGGGATCCTGAAGGGATTTCTCCACGATCGCCTGTCGGCCATGAAGGACGACGTCTCCCCGACGGGGAACGGCCGGCGGGAGTCGTACCGGCACAAGCCGATCCCGCGCATGACGAACACGATCATCCTTCCCGGCGACACCGTCCCGGGGGATATCCTTTCCGGCGCCGATCGGGGGCTGCAGGTCGTCAAGATGGGAGGAGGCCAGGTGAACACGGTCACCGGCGACTTCATGTTCGAGGTGGCGGAGGGATACCGGATCGAAGGGGGGAAGCGCGGGGAGCCGGTCCGCGGAGCGACGATCACGGGGAACGGACCCGAGGTCCTCTCGATGATCGACCGCGTCGGATCGGACCTCGGATTCGGCATCGGCACGTGCGGCAAGGACGGCCAGGGCGTCCCCGTCGGGGACGCCCAGCCGACCCTCTCCATCGGCCCGCCGTTCATCACGGTGGGATAACTCGCAACGTTGGTATCCTTCTTCCGGGAGTGAACCCTTGGTAACGCGCATCCTCGAAGCCCTCGCGAGCTCCGTCATCTTCGTCATCTCCTCCCTTGGGCTGCCCGGGATCGTCCTGTTGATGGCGATCGAATCGGCGTGCATCCCCCTGCCGTCCGAAGTGATCATGCCGTTCGCCGGGTACCTCGTCTACAAGGGGGTGCATACCCTATGGGAGGTGTCGCTGGCCGGCGCCTTCGGCTGCGTGGTGGGGTCGGTGCCCGCCTACTATCTCGGTATGTACGGCGGCCGTCCCCTCATCGAGAAGTACGGGAAGTACATCCTCATGTCCCGTCACGACCTGGATCTGGCGGACAGGTGGTTCGCCCGTCACGGCGAGGCGACCGTCTTCCTCGCCCGCCTGCTCCCCGTGATCCGCACCTTCATCGCCTTCCCCGCAGGGGTCGCGCGGATGGACATGAGGCGATTTCTCCTTTACACCTTCGCCGGATCGTTTCCGTGGTGCCTCGGACTGGCGTATCTCGGGATGGTGCTGGGAGAGAAGTGGCCGACGATGCGGGAATATTTCCACCGGTTCGACCTGGTGATCGGCGCGATCCTTCTTGCGGGAGTCGTCTGGTACGTCCGCCGGCACCTCAAGCACCGGGTGGCGGAGTAACGTTCCCCCGTCTCCGCCCAGCATCCCCCCGACACCAGCCACCGAGGGATCTGCAGTGGGGGACACTCTTCCCCTGATCCCCCAACAGACCAAGAATGTCCCCCCTGACAGGAGATGGTCACTGCAAGGTACAGGCGCTTTCAGGGGACATACCTGGCCAGGGGGGATATTCCTGGTTCAACCCCGGGTGGAGGGAAGGAGTGTCCTCCCACTGCAGGGAAGGTGTGTCCCCTGCCCACAACCCGCAAATCGGCATCAGGTTTTATTTCTCTTCCCGCACGATCCGCATTACACGAAACGCCTCCGCGTGCTTCGGCCGGCTCGGTCTCTTTTTCCCGGATGCCTTGCCTGCCGGGGCGCGGCGCGCTTCGTCCCTCGCCCACCCGAGGATCATGGGGGAGATGTCCCGGTCCCCCAGCTGGCTCCGATGGGCCGTCAGCGCCGCGATCTTCGTTTTGATCGTGTCCGTCACGTCGATCCAGGTGTCCGGGGCGGCGGTCGAGCTGACGTAGACGGCGTGGACCTTGTGCGGAATGCCCGCCCCGGGCCACAGGAGCTCCATCTCGGCGCAGGGGAAGACCGCTTCGAGCCCCGCCTTCCCCGCCGCGAGGTGATCCGGATGATTTATGTACCAGTCGCCGAAGAAGAGGGCCTGTGGGTCGTTGCACAGCACGACCTCGGGGCGGTGGCGGCGGATCCGGCGGACCAGCTCCCTCCGCAGCGCAAGGGTCGGGACGAGTTCGCAGTCGCTGTGACGCAGGAAGACGATCCTGGCGACGCCGAGGATCCGGGCCGATTCCCGCTCCTCCCGTTCCCGTACCCGCTCGAGGCTCTTCCGCGTGAACTTCCGGTCGTGCGTCCCGGAATTGCCGCTGGTGAGCAGGACGAAGGTCACGTCACACCCGGCCCGGGTCCATTTCGCGATCGTCCCGCCGATGGTGAACTCGATGTCGTCGGGGTGAGCATAGATCGCCATCGCGGAGCGGGGCACGTACCCGGCATCGAACCTGGGCATGGCGTGTCTCCTTTCCTTGTGAGCGGTTCCCTGCTGTAAGATGGTTCCGCAAGCCGATCGGACTCCGCGTCCCGAAGGAAATGCCGCCGGGTGAACAACAAGGTCACCACGATCATCGCCGAGGTCGAGAAGGCCCGCAAGGGGATCGCGGTGTGCGCCGTCCTTTTCCTCGCACTCGCCTTCCTCTGTTTCGCCTTCTCGGAACGGGTGCTGCTGGTTCTCGTGCGCCTGCTGGGAAAGAAGCTCGTCTCCTACTCTCCGGAGGAGGGGTTCATCGCCCTTGCATCCCTCTCCCTGTATTGCGCCTTTGTCCTGACGCTGCCCGCCTCGGGGTACCTGCTATGGAGCCGCCTGATCGTCCCCCGCGTCCCCGCGTGGCGGCGGTGGGGCGGCCCGGTCATCGTCGTCGCGACGGTGCTCTTCGCGTGCGGGGTTCTGCTGGGCTTCCACGTGCTGCTGCCGGCGGGGATCGGCTTCCTCGTAGGGTTCGAGACTCCCGGCGTCCGGGCGCTCCTCTCCGCCAAGAAGTTCATCTCCTTCTGCTGCACAATGCTGATCGGCCTCGGGCTCGCCTTCGAAGCCCCGCTTCTCGCCTTCTTCCTCGCGAAGCTCGGATGGCTGAAGCCGACATTCTTCCGAAACCGCTGGCGGCACGCTATCCTGATCTGCACTGCCCTCGCCGCGGTCATCACTCCCACCCCCGACGTCTACAACATGGCGCTGATGGTGATGCCGCTGCTGGGGCTCTACTTCGTCTCCTTCCTTGTCGTCCATGTGATCGCTGAGGGAGGCAGACCCCAGAACCGGGACGTTCCTAGAACTCCCCCAAAAGAGTGACAGAGATGAACGTTACTCCCTGTTGGTCGTAGAAACTATCTCTGTCCCAGATCTGTGGGAGTTCTAGGAACGTCCCGGTTCTGGGGTCAGGAACGCGGAGCGAGCCCCAGGTCGCGGAGCATCCGAAGATCCTCCTCCGCCGGGCGCCCCGCCGTCGTGAGGTAGTTCCCCACCATCGTACCCGTGGCACCCGCGGCGAACATCAGCGCCTGAAGGTCGCGCAGGTTCACCTCGCGCCCCCCGCAGACGATGATCTCCCTCGTCGGGTTCGTCAGGCGAAGCATCGCGATGATGCGAAGGCAGTCCATCGGGGACAGATCCCTGCGCCCCTCCAGCGGCGTGCCGGGGACAGGGTTCAGGAAGTTGACGGGTATGGAGTCGACACCGAGTTCCCGCAGCGTCAAGGCCAGCTCCACGCGGTCCTCCGGGGACTCGCCCAGCCCGAAGATCCCGCCGCAGCAAACCCACGCTCCCGCCGCCTTCGCCGCCCGCACCGCCGCCACGTCCTCCTCGTAGTCATGAGTGGTGCACACCTTCGGAAAGAAGGAGCGGGACGTCTCCAGGTTGTGGTGGATCGACCGCAACCCCCGCGACAAGAGGTATTCCACGTCCGACGGGGGGAGGGTCCCGAGGCTCACGCACGTTTCCAGCCCCAACTCCGTCCGGATCCGATCCACGGCATCCCCGACGCGAGTCAACTCCTCCCGGTTCCGCATCGCAAGTCCGGAGGCGACGATCGAGAATTCCCTGGCCCCTCGCTCCTTCGCGGCCGCCGCTTCCCGGAAGATCACTTCCCCGGACAGTAGGGGGTATTCCCCGATCCCGGCGGTGGATTGAACGGACTGCGCGCAGAAGGCGCAATCCTCGGAGCAGAGCCCGGACTTCGCGTTGACGATGGAGCAAAGGCGGATCCCGTCCCCCTTGAACCGGCGGCGGACAGGCTCGGTGACATCCAGCAGTCGCCACAGGAAGTCGTTGCCGAGGGAAAGAACCGCGAGGGCATCCTCCCTGCCGATCCCCTCCCCTGACATCGCCTGCGCGCGGACGCGCTCCCAAAACGGTTCCATGGACCGACTCCTTGATGAAAATCCCCGAATTTCATTCTCCGCACAGCGGAAGCGGGCTGTCAATGGGCAGGGGACACACCTTCCCGCAGTGGGAGGACACTCCTTCCCTCCTCCCGGGGTTGAACCAGGAATGTCCCCCCCTGGCAGGTATGTCCCCTGAAAGCGCCTGGACAATGATTCTTCCCTGCCGCACATCCCGCCGAGAAAACCCATCTGTGGCTGGTGTCGGGGTGACGCAGGACGGCCCACAACCCACAAGCCACCGTTTTTCACTACAATGGCGGGATGGAATACGCGGTACGGCTGCTGGTCTTCGACCTGGACGGGACGCTGGTGGATTCGAAGGTGGATCTCGCCAACGCGGTGAACGTGGCGATCGAATCGTTCGAACTCCCGCCGCTGCCGCACCCGACGATCTACTCGTACGTCGGAGACGGGGCGTCCGCGCTGATGCGGCGCGCCATTCCGCCGGAAAAGGCAGACCTGCTCCCGGAGGTCCTCGACCGGTTCCTGACGTATTACCGGAATCATCTGCTGGACACCACCCGGGCATATCCCGGAGTTGTCGGGGCGCTGCGGAAATGGGCGGGGATCTACCGGATGGCCGTGCTGACGAACAAGGGAGTGTCGATGACGAGGGAGATCCTTTCGGGGCTCTCCCTCGACGGGTACTTCTATGAGGTCCTCGGGGGGGACAGCTTCCGCACCAAAAAACCCGACCCGGAAGGGCTGCTCCACATCCTCCGGGACGCGGGAGTCGAGGCGGAGGATGCCATCATGATCGGGGATTCCAGCAACGACGTTGAGGCGGGAAAGGCGGCCGACACCATAACCTGCGGCGTCACCTATGGCCTGGGCGCTTTCGGGTTCGCCGAGCATCCGCCCGATTTCACCGTCGACCGCTTCCCCGATCTGTTCTCCCGGATCCGTCCGATATGACAACGACACAGGCCACAGAGGGATGTGCAGTGGGGGACACTCCTGATCCTTTCGACGAGAAAACCAGGAGTGTCCCCCCTCATGGGGAGTAGCGTCCTCCCACTGCGGGGAGGTGTGTCCCATGCCCGCTGACCCAAAACCGTTCCCGGTGAAGCCGTTGCTGGTCTTCGTCGCCGTGATCGCGGCGGTTCGGCTCTCCTTGTCGCTGCCGGTCGCGCCTATCGTTTCCCCGCCGCTGATCGCGGCCGCCCTCTTTCTTTATTCCCCTCTCCCCCGGTATCGGCGCCGCGGTTTCCCGGCGTGGGCTCGAGCGACGAACCCGGGCAGGAGCGTCGCGTTCTTCGTGCTGCTCGCCGGCGCGGGGGCGATCGCTTTCTTTCTGTTCGTTCGGCTTCCCCTGCCCCCGGCGATCTCCCCATACCGCGGGACCGTTCCCCTCACGGCGGCGATGGCCGCCCACCACCTGCTTCTGGTCGCCCTGCCCGAAGAGGTGTTCTTCCGGGGGTACCTGTACGACGCCTTCATGGAAGCGGGTCGGGAACCGGTGTTGCCGGTCGCCTTCCTCTTCGCCGTCGGACACTTCGTGATCGCTCCGTCCCCCTTCCGCCTGCTGACCTTCTTCCCCGCGCTCCTTCTCGGGTGGGGAAGAAAGAGATCGGGAAACGTGTATGTCCCGACGGCCGTCCACTTCCTGTACAACCTCTTCCCATCCCTGATCGGCGGTTCGCCGTGAGCGGCTTCCCCACCAGCCACCGAGGGATCTGCAGTGGGGGACACTCTTCCCCTGATCCCCCAACAGACCAAGAGTGTCCCCCCTGACAGGAGGAGGTCCCTGTAAGGCGCAGCCAGGGGGGGACATTCCTGGTTCAGACCCGGGACGAAGGGAAGGAGTGTCCTCCCACTGCGGGTAAGTGTGTCCCCTGCCCACAACCCACAAGCCACCGCGGTTTTGGTAATATTCCTTCGTGACGCCCACGCTCGCAGATTCCTATGGAGGATTCCCGGGATGAAGATCCACGCGATCGACCAGTTGAACCTGACCGGCAAGAGAACGCTCATCCGCGTCGACTTCAACGTGCCGATGGACAAGGCGGGGAACGTTACGGACGACACACGGCTGCAGGCCGCGCTCCCGACGATCCGGCTGGCGATCGACGGGGGGGCGATGACGATCCTGCTCTCCCACCTCGGGCGCCCCAAGGGGAAGCGGCTGCCGGAGATGAGCCTGGCGCCGGTCGCGCCGCTCCTGTCGCAACTCCTCGGGCGGCCGGTCGCGTTCGTCCAGGATTGCGTGGGCGAGCCCGCTTCGATGGCCGTGGCGGCGATGAAGCCGGGGGACGTCCTTCTCCTCGAGAACGTGCGGTATGAGGCGGGGGAGGAGAAGAACGACGAGGAGCTGGGCAAACGGCTCGCCGCCCTCTGCGACGTCTACGTGAACGATGCATTCGCCACGGCGCATCGGAGACACTCCTCCAACGTGGCCATCGTCAAGTTCGTGAAGGAACGCGCGGCCGGCCTCCTGATGAAGAATGAAATCGCCTATTTCGAGAAGGCGCTCGTCTCCCCCGCCCGACCGTTGGCGGCGATCTTCGGAGGGGCGAAGATCTCCGGAAAGATCGAGGCGATCAACAACGTCCTCGACAAGGTGGATAAGATCCTGATCGGCGGGGCGATGGCGAACACTTTCCTCGCCGCGCTTGGGTACGGAATCGGGAAATCGCTCTACGAGGGCGAGATGGTCGATACGGCGAAGCGGGTTCTCGCCGGGGCGGCGGAGCGGAAGGTCCGCCTCTACCTGCCGGTCGACGTGATCGTAGCCGAGCGGCTCGAGGCATCCATCCCGATCCGGACCGTGGCGGCACGGGAGATTCCCGACGGGATGATGGCGCTCGACATCGGCCCCGCGACGGTCGCCCTCTTCCGCGAGGCGCTTCGGGATGCGAAAACGATCGTGTGGAACGGCCCGATGGGTGCCTTCGAAACCCCGCCGTTCGCGGCGGGGACGCAGGCGGTGATGCGGGCGCTGGCAGAGAGTAACGCGTTGACGATCGTCGGCGGCGGCGACACCGACACCGCCCTCCACAAGGCGGGGCTCTTCTCCCGGATGTCGTACGTCTCCACGGGGGGGGGCGCCTTCCTCGAACTGCTCGAAGGGAAGCACCTTCCCGGGATCGCCGCGCTGGAGGAGGAGTAGACCGGGGACACATGATTCCGATGAAGAAAAACCCAACGACACGATTCCATGCCCCTGTGGGCGAGCTGACGGAGGAAGAAGCCTCATCCGAATTGATGGAACTGGCGGAGATCATCGCCCGCCACGACCGCCTGTATTACGAGAAAGATCAACCGGAGATCACGGACGCCGAATACGATGCCCTGCGTCGTCGCAATACCGCGATCGAGGCCCGATTCCCGCGTTTGATTCTTCCGGATAGTCCCTCCCACAGGGTGGGCACGGAACCCGCCGCGGGCTTCCGGAAGATACGCCACGCCATCCCGATGACCTCGTTGGAAAACGCCCTCACCCTGGATCAGATGCGGAAATTCCTGGAGGGCATTCGAAACTTCATCCGTGAATTGAACAACCCGGATGCTTCCATCGAACTCGTGGGTGAGCCGAAAATCGATGGCCTGTCCTGTTCGCTTCGCTACGAGAAGGGCCTCCTGGTGACGGGTCTGACGCGAGGCAACGGCATCGAGGGAGAAGACGTGACCGCGAATGTGAAAACCATCAAGGATATCCCGCGAAAATTGCAAGGTAACGACTGGCCGGAAGTTTTGGAGGTGCGCGGTGAAGTTTTCATGTCGGACGAGGACTTCCTCCGGCTGAACGAGCAACAGGAGTCGGAAGGCGGGAAACTGTTCGCGAACCCCCGTAATGCCGCCGCAGGCGGCTTGCGTCAGCTGGATCCGGGTGTAACCGCGCATCGCCCCCTGCGCTTCTTCGCGTACGCCTGGGGACAGGTTTCCACCCCCATCGCGCGAACCCAATGGGAAGCCCGGCGCAAGTTGAAGGAGTGGGGGTTCAAACTCAATGAACCATCCGGCCTGGTCAACGTGGTCGATTCCGATTACGCGTCCTTATCCGGCTACTATGAAAATATTCTCGTCCAACGGTCCTCCCTCGGCTTCTCCGTTGATGGCGTTGTGATGAAGGTGAACCGCCTCGATTGGCAGGACCGTTTGGGCTTCGACAGTCGTTCTCCACGCTGGGCGATCGCCTGGAAGTTTCCACCCGAGCAGGCGTTGACGGTCATCCGTAACATCGTGGTCCAGATCGGCCGATCGGGAAGGGCGACCCCCGTAGCGAATCTTGCCCCGGTCAACGTGGGCGGAGTGCTCGTATCTCGAGCCACGTTGCACAATCGGGACGAGATCGAACGGAAAGATATTCGAGAGGACGACACGGTCATCATCCAGCGTGCAGGGGATGTGATTCCGCAAGTTGTTGAGGTGGTGAAAGATCGCCGTCCGGCTCAAAGCCGCCCGTACCCCTTTCCTACCCGTTGCCCGGTATGCGGAAGCACGCTTGCCCGGGAGGAAGACGCCGCGGAAACCTACTGCACCGGCGGGCTGTTTTGCCAGGCTCAAGCCAAGGAACGGCTGCTGCACTTCGTTTCGAGGAACGCCTTCGACATCGAAGGATTGGGCGAGAAGAACATCCGGTTGTTTCATGAGGAAGGGCTACTTCGAACCCCCGTCGATATTTTCACCCTGGAAGAACGGGATCGTCACAGTGAGAAGCCATTGTCCACATGGAAAGGTTGGGGAGACACTTCGGCGCGCAACCTGTTCGATGCCATCAACCGCGCTCGAAGCATTTCTCTTGATCGATTCATCTATGCGTTGGGTATTCGGCAGGTCGGGGAAGCAACCGCCAGGTTGCTGGCCCGTCACTACCGGACATTAAAGAATTGGTGCCGGTCCATGGAGGCGGCGGTCGATCCGGATTCAGAGGCCAGGAAAGACCTTCTTTCGATCAACGGTATCGGGGAGAGCATGGCGGAGGATATCGTATCGTTCTTCCGCGAGCCGCAGAACCAGGAGGTGCTGGACAAACTTGGCAGTCCCCTCGTTGGCGGCGAATCGCCGGTAACGGTCAGGGACTTCGAACGCTCAACCATGGCAAGCCCCGTTTCGGGAAAAACGGTCGTGTTTACGGGGATGATGGAGACCATGTCCAGATCGGAAGCCAAGGCTCATGCCGAAAGGTCGGGAGCGAACGTGGCCAGTTCGGTGTCGAAAAAGACCGACTACGTGGTGGCGGGGCCGGGGGCGGGATCAAAAGAGAAAGAAGCGCGCAAATTGGGCCTGACGGTCCTTTCCGAACGGGAATGGCTGAATTTGATCGGGAAGGGGTAACGGTCGCGATGCCGGGAGGGAAGGAGTAGCCGATGGCCGCGATCGCCGAGGCGCACGTCATCGTATCGGGCCGCGTGCAGGGGGTCTGGTTCCGCGGGAGCACGCAGCGGGTGGCCGCCGACGCGGGAGTCCACGGGTGGGTGCGCAATCTCCCCGACCGCCGCGTGGAAGCGGTCCTCCAGGGAGAGCGCGCCGCGGTGGAGAGCGTGATCGATTTCATGCGGACCGGGCCGCCCGGGTCCGCCGTGATCGATTGCGTCGTCTCCTGGCGACCGGCGGGGGAGCGGTTTCATGGCTTCGACATCCGCTACTGACAAGGTCGCCGCGCACTGGGTCCCGGAGGGGGACGCCGTGCGGTGCGGGCTCTGCCCCCACCGGTGCCGGATCGCGGAGGGAAAGGCGGGGATCTGCGGAGTCCGCGAGAACCGGGGCGGGACGCTCATCGCCGCCACGTACGGGAAGGTCGCCGCCGTCGCGGTCGATCCCATCGAGAAGAAACCGCTGTTCCACTTTCACCCCGGCTCCCGAATTCTCTCCATCGGTTCCGTCGGGTGCAACTTCCGGTGCGAGTTCTGCCAGAATTACCACTTGATCCTCCGGCAGACTCCGCTGCGGCAGGCTCCGGTCGAGGCGGTGCGGATCGAGGATCTGATCCGGGCGGCGCGCCGGGGGAATTCGATAGGGATCGCCTACACCTACAACGAGCCGTTCATCCAGTTCGAGTTCGTCCTCGAATGCGCCAAGGCGTTCCGGGCGGCGGGGATGAAGAACGTGCTGGTCACCAACGGGTACGTGAGCCCCGAGCCGCTCGCCGAACTTCTCCCCTTCGTGGACGCGATGAACATCGACCTGAAGTCGATGGACCCCGCCTTCTATCGGAAGATCTGCGGAGGGGATCTCGACCCGGTCCTCGCGGCGATCCGGGCGGCCGCGAAGGCAACGCACGTCGAACTGACCACGCTCCTCTACACGGGGCACAACGACGCGGACGAGCACGTACGGAAAATCATCGACTTCATCGCGGAGGTGGACCGGGAGCTCCCGCTCCATATCTCGCGCTACTTTCCGGCGCACCGCGCCACCGCCCCTCCGACGCCGCCGGACCGGCTCGCTTCGGCGTACCGCATCGCCCGGGAACGGCTTCCGTACGTCTATGTCGGGAACATGCGCCTGCCGGGGGCGGAGGACACCGTTTGCCCGGGGTGCGGTGCGGCCGTCATCCGCCGGGAGGGGTACCGAATCGACGCGCGCGGCCTGTCCGGGGACCGGTGCGCCGCCTGCGGCGCACGCCTTCGATTCGTGAGATGAGCCGATCTTGCGGGCTTATCCCTTGATCGCCGATTCCTTCAACGAGCCGACTCGCTATTTACCGCCGGAATCGGACTTGACCGGCCCGGCGGTAACCGATTAAATTATTAGTAACAATTCTTTGGGCTAACGGAAACAGGAACGGCGCGAAGTGCAGGCAGTGTCACCGGCAAGGGCAGGAGAAGATATGACGTTCCCCATGCATCCGTTCCGGGAACTCCGGCATTCCGCGCTGTCGCTGGCCCTCCTGGTCGCCTTCGCAGGGATGGCCGGATGCGGGTCCGACAATTCCTCCGGCGGCATGGTCAGCCCGCCGGGTTGGGTGGTGGTTCCCTCCGGCGGCCAGCATGCGACGTCCGCCACGCTGACCTACATCTCCAACGGCGGAACCAGTTCCTGCGCCGAATGCCACGGTGCGGACCTCTCCGGCGGGACCTCATTGGTTTCCTGCCTCGAAAACCCCGCGGGCTGCCATCACGGTCCGGTCGCGAATTGGGCCACCCCCGCGGTGCACGGTGCGACCGCCAAACAAGCCCCGAGCAGCCCCAGGTTCGCCTCCTGCCAGCTCTGCCACGGGGCGGACTTCCGGACCCCCCGAGGCGACGGAAACAGAACCTGCTACTCCTGCCACAGCCTGGCTCCGCACCCGGACGGGCCGTGGCGCTCCTCGACTGGATCGACGCACACGAACACGGACCCGTCGAACGCCCCCGTGTGCGCCGGTTGCCACCGGAACGATGCCCCGGGGACGCCCGGATGCTTCAACAACACGCTGTGCCACAACGGGGGGGGTGGCGGGACCACGCATGCGGTCCCGTACAATGACCCTGCCCATTTCGGCGTGTCCGCCGCCGCGTTTCCGGCGAGTTGCGGCACCTGCCACGACGATTTCGCGCCGTCGACGAAGGTCGGGCCCGTTTGCCGGACGTGCCACGGCGCGGCCTCGCCGCTGACATCGTTCAACTGCACCTCCTGCCATGGGGATCCGCCGTCCGGCGCGACGTATCCGAACGCGGCGGGCAAACACGCAGTCCACGACGGGCTGCCCGGGGTGGAGGTTTGCAACCCCTGTCACAACGGCCTCGAGGCCGGCACCTTGGAGCATTACAACCGCGCCAACGCGCGACCGGGCAAGGACGCTTTGCGGGTGCCCCCGGGCGATGTCGCCTTCCTGGGGACGTACAACGCCCAGTCCGGTCCGGCGGCCTTCAACCCCGAGAACCGGACCTGCTCGAACGTGATCTGCCACGGCGGGCAGGCGACGCCCGATTGGCAGACGCCGGAGGCCGACTCGATCGACGTCGTAAACGCCTGCACAAGTTGCCACGTCGCCGGCACGACCCAATACAACAGCTACTTCTCGGGAAGGCACGACACGCACATCACCGAATTCGGGCTCAACGCGACGACGTGCAAACTGTGCCACGACGTGGCGAAGGTGAATGTGACCGGCCACTTCCAGAACCTGGCCACGCCTGAATTCGAGCAAGCGCCCGGGGAGACGATCCTCCCCGATGTCCAGTACATCGGCAACACCTGCAATCCCACGGGAGATCTAACGGGATGTCACGCCGGTAACCCCAATAGGAATAGGCCTTGGTTTTGATAGGACGCGCATGACCACGGGCCCCGGCGGAAATCCGCCCGGGCATATGTTTCCTCCGGTACAACTGGCCTCGACTGGAACGGCCGTAAAGAAGGCGTGGTCCTTGACAGGGTCCAGGAATCGACATTTCATTTCCCGTACTGATACGGGAGGTTTCATCGGGGGTTTAATATGCTCAGGACAAGTCTCCGCGCAACGGGCAGATCCGTCGTCGCGATCCTTTGCGCCGTCTGCTTCCTCGCCATGAGCATGGGATCCGTAACCCGGGCGGCAGCTGCCGACGACACCTTTGAGACGTGGCCGAAAAAGCCGGCCGAGCCCGTCGTGTCGCCGAAACCGGTCCCGGACGCGAACGGGGCGGGCAAGGACTGGGAAATGTGGCCGATAAAGAGGACCGAGCCGGTTACGGAGCAGAAACCGGTCACCGGCGCGGACGCGGCGGCCAGGGCCGGGGATGCGGTGGAGAAGAAAACGGCGTCGGGAAGGTCCTACGGAACGATCGGCTGGATCGCCCTCGGGATCGCCGCGGCCATCGGGATCGCGGTCGCCGCCGGCGGAGGCGGTGGTGGCGGCGGCACGGTGACGAACCCGGGCCACCAATGAGTACCGGAAGCCCGCCCATCTGTTGAACCGCCGCTCAAACAAAGCGAATCCACTTGCATGCCCTCGCGTTTTCTTTTCATCGGCCTGCCGCCATCCGCAAGCGCAGCGGCCCTAAATCGTTGAAGTCTATGAATTTTTCGAGGAACGTGGTATAAACCATCCGATGGAACGTTCGCGCCCGCACGGCAAGCGAGGGATCCTCGCCGATTCGGGGGCGGGAAGGGCCCTCTCCGCTCTCCTGCTCGCCCTCTGCCTGCTCCTCTCCCTCCCATCCTCCGCCGCGACGGATAACAGCAAGGCGGGAACGTACGAGGACCGCGCGATCGCGGAAAAGATGAGCCGTTCGCGTTACAGGGACCTCGAAGTGGCGTCCCTTGTCGTCATCCTCGTAGCGGGCGGGGCGGCGATCCTCTGGGCGGTCCGCAGGCGGAAACCTTGACATGAACCCGAATCCCCTGAAGCGGGTCCTGGTCGTCGACGACGAGCCGATGATCGTCTCCCTCCTCTCCACGATCCTGCGGGAAAAGGGCTGGGACGTCACCGGGGCGCATTCCGGAACGGAGGGGATCGACCAGCTGGACCGGGCCCGGTACGACGTAATCCTCACCGACCTCGTGATGCCGGGAGACACCGGCATCGACCTGCTGCGGGCGGCCAAGGAGATCCACCCCGACGTCGAGGTGATCCTCATGACGGGGTACGCCACCGCGGACACCGCGATCGAGGCGATGCGCACCGGCGCCTTCCACTACATCATGAAGCCGCTGAAGCCCGAGGAGGTGGTCCATCTCCTCGAGAAGGCCTACTCCCAGCGGCAGTTGCAGCGGGAGAACCGGTTCCTGAAATCGGAAATCCACGCCGCCCACCATGTCCAGTCCGTCGTCGGCGACAGCGAGCCCATCCTGCGGCTGATCGCCACCCTCCAGGGAATCGCGGCCGCAGGCGGTCCGGTTCTGCTCTCCGGAGAGCACGGAACCGGGCGCGGTTTCTTTGCCCGCATCGTGCACTTCCACAGCCCCCGGTCCGGGGAGCTTTGCGTCCCGGTCTATTGCGCGGGTGTTCCGGAAAAGACCCTCATTGCGGAGCTGTTCGGGACTCCATGCGCCGTCGAAGACAGGACGTCCGTCCCCCTTTCGGGAAAGATGGTGCTCGCGAACCACGGCACGCTCTACCTTTCCGAATTCGCCGAGGCGGGGAGGAAGATTCTCGAGCGGATCGACCGGTTCCTTGCCGACAAGACGATTGTTCCGGACGGTGGAACGGAACCGGTCTCGCTGGACGTCCGGGTCATCGCTTCCAGCGCGGTCCCCGTGGAGGAACTGGCCCGGCGCGGGGATGTTCCGCCGACGCTGCTCAAGGCGCTGGAGCCGAGGATCGTCCGCATCCCCGCGCTCCGGGAGCACCTCGAGGATGTGCCGCTGCTGCTGCACCATTTTCTGCAGGAGGCGAACCGGGAGCGGAAGAAACCGCTCCGTGGGTTCACTTCCTCAGCGCTCTCCGCACTGGAAACGTACGACTGGCCCGGGAACGTCCGGGAGTTGCGGGATCTCGTCCGCGCGATCGCCGGAAAGAAGAAGCAGGGAACGATGATCGACGCCACGGACACCCCCCCCGAGATCCTGTACCGGAATCTTCGAAGGCATCCTCCGCAGTAAGGGTCTTTTTCATTCCTTTCCGACAGGGAGGTGTCCCATGAAAGCCGCATTCTTCCGGGAACACGGCGGGTCGGACCGCGTCGAGTTCGGTGACTTTCCGGAACCGGCCGCCGGGGCCGGGCAAGTCCGCGTTCGGGTCAAGGCGGCCTCGCTCAACCACCTCGACATCTTCGTACGAAACGGCATCCCCGGCATCCCGGTGGCGCTCCCCCACGTGATGGGATCGGACGGGGCAGGCGTGATCGAGTCGACAGGCGCCGGGGTTACCCGGGTGAAGCCCGGCGACGAAGTGGTACTGAACCCCGGGATCAACTGCGGGGAGTGCGAGTTCTGCCTTTCGGGGGAGCACTCCCTTTGCGTCACCTTCCACCTCCTCGGGGAGCACATCGCCGGGACGTTCGCGGACATCGTGGTCACACCCGCCGTGAACGCCTACCCGAAGCCGCCGGGGCTTTCCTGGGAGGAATCGGCGGCGTTCCCGCTCACTTTCCTCACCGCGTGGCGGATGCTCGTCACGAAGGGTCGGGTGAAACCCGGCGAGTCGCTCCTGATCGTCGGCATCGGCGGAGGCGTTGCGGTGGCCGCATTGCAGATCGCGAAGCTCCTCGGCCTCACCGTGTTCGTCACCTCGGGGAGCCCGGAGAAGCTCGATCGGGCGAAGGCGCTGGGCGCGGATGCCGGGATCGACCACGGCACGACGGACTTCTCCAGGGAGATTCGCAGGATCACAGGGAAGCGCGGGGTCGATGTCGTTCTCGATTCGGTGGGAAAAGCCACATGGAAGCAGTCGATCGCGGCCGCTGCCAGGGGGGGACGGCTCCTCACCTGCGGCGCCACCACCGGTCCCGATCCGCAGACGGACCTCGGGCGCATCTTCTGGAACCAGTTGACCGTGTACGGATCCACCATGGGGACGCACGCGGAGTTCGCCGGGATGCTGAAGCTCTTCCATGACGGGAGGGTGAAACCGGTCGTCGACGCGGTCTTCCCGTTGCAGAAGGCCGGCGAAGCCCTTCGGCGCCTCGAGGAGAAGCGTCAGTTCGGGAAGATCGTCCTGCGCGTCGATTGACGGTGCCGGAA
>Ga0268386_10000418_pt1 | contig 26707 bp, 16 predicted proteins | sample RVTome_15_FD_200260 | JGI IMG/M metagenome (GOLD analysis project Ga0268386, IMG submission 200260) | Soil microbial communities from uranium-contaminated site in the Upper Colorado River Basin, Wyoming, United States - RVT150D86... ... | reverse complement strand
GGCCCACCGGCCGCCCACGGAAGGGCGCTGATTCGATTCAGCGCCCTGCCAGCGAGGCGTATCTCGACTCGAGCTCCAGGGCTTCGTCGGCGGAGCTCCGGATGGGCAGCGCTTCGAGCCCACTCGCCAGCCGGTGCCCGCCGGTAATGTCGGCGAGGGCGGCCCGGAGCGCCGCGGCGTCACCGGGCGGCACCAGGATCCCCGACACGCCGTCCTCAACCAACTCAGGCACGCCGCCGATGGCCGAGGCCACGACGGGCACGCCCGCCGCCAGGGCCTCGAGCACGGTGAGCGGGCTGTTCTCCCACCACAACGACGGCGCGACCAGCACGTCCATTTCCGACAGGACGGACGCCTGTCCCCCCTCGGGGAACGGGCCGCGGAAGCGGATGCGCCGGTCCCCGGCGGCGCTCCGGCGCAGCGCCGCTGAGTAGCGGGGATCGAGAGCGAGTCCCCCGTGCACGTCCAGCCGCAGGTTCTCGCCCTCCAGTCGCCGGAACGCTTCCACCAGCACATGGACGCCCTTGTGCGGAAGGACGCTCCCGACGAAACCGAAGCGCCGTCGCCGGCCCTCGGGGCGGGCCCGCACGGGCCCGACGACCGCGCCGAGCGGCGCCACCACCAGCCGTTCCGCCCGAACCCCCGCTTCGAGCGCCCGGTCCCGGGCGAAGCGCGTGGGCGCCAGGAACACGTCCACGGCCTCGAGTGCCTGCCTGAGGCGCCCGGCTCTCAGGTCCATCGCCGCCTCGAGCTCCGGCCGGGGCGGCGACAGACGACGGAGGAGACGCAGGCCGGCCCCGACCGCCGCGGGCGCCGCCTCGTTGAGGCGATGGAGGTGGCGGCCCATTCCCGCCCCGCGGGCGGCCGCGGCCAGCCGGCTCTGGAGCGGCGGTGCGAGGTAGGGACTGTCGCGGAGACAGCGCGCGCAGACGGCGTGGTCGACGGTACGGCAGACCTGCAGGTCCGTGCGGATCCGCAGGCCGTCCCGCGGACAGCTCAGCCAGTAGTCGTGGAGCGTCAGGAGCACCCGCGCGCCGGCGCGGCGGGCGAGGGCGGGGAGGCCGGCGGAGAGGTTCAGCAGGTGCTGGAAGTGCGCGACCTCGGGCCGGAGCTCCGCGACTACCGCTCCGGCCGCCCGCTCGACCACCGGATCCTCGTAGGTGGCCTCCAGCGTGCCGAGATGGTGCACGTTCACCACCTCCGTGACGTCCAGGCCATGCTCCTCCCGCCGCCGGATGGACCCGGGCTCAGCTCCGAGGTCGTGGACTGCGGTCAGGACCCGCACGTCGTGCCCGCGGCACCGGAGCGCCCGGGCGAGGCGCAGCGTGTAGACCTCGACCCCGGCGGTCGAGCGGGGCGGGAAGGCGTGCGTGGCGAGCAGGATCCGCATCGGCGCATCTCCCGGCCGACCAGGGCACCGGGTAGGGCCCGGATCGTAGCAGGACTTGAGCCCCGACCCGGCTTCTGTTGTACGCTCCGAGCGCCGATGGGGCGTCCCGAGGGTACGGTCCGATCTCGCTGCCGCTCATCCAGGGGCCGGCACGCGACGCTCGAGCGGCTCGCCGTCGGCGGAGGGGGCGAGTGATCGGTCGCTCCGGCCTTTCCACGTCTCCCGCCGCCCTGTGGGGGTCGACGTGGGCGCTGTGGCTGGCGACGGGAGCGCTGGCGCCCGTCTCCCCGTGGCGCGCGGCGGCGGTCCTCGAGGAGGAGGTGACGATCGCCCGCTCGCTGTCCGAGCGGCCGGTGGCGGTCCCCGCCTGGTCGGTCGACGTCGGGAGCCCGTGGCAGTCGGGAGCCCTGAGCGGCTCCTGGAGCCCCAGCGAGGCGTTCGTCGAGGGTGAGACGCGGCGCACGTTCGCCTGGATCGACGGCCCCGATGCGGCGGTGACGTTCTCGACTCCGGGATGGGCCGTGGCCCACCTGGCGGTCCGGGCGTACCCGCTCGACGAGCTGGCGCCGCTCGCGGTGGCCGTGGACCTGGATGGCGCTGCTGTCGGCGCTCTGGCGTTCCCGGGCGGGTGGAGCGTCGCGCGCCTGCCGCTCGACACCATGGCCGCGGGGCGGCACACGCTCACACTGAGGCCCGCCGGACGCGCGCGTCCGCACGGGGAGGCGCGGAAGCTCAGCCTGGCGGTGGACGGCATCGCGGTGGGGCCCGAACCGGGGCTCGACCCCGCCGGCGACCGCGGCGTCTTCCCGGGCTGGCTCCGCCTGGGCCCGCACGAGCGGCCGGCGGTGTTCGTCTCGGCCGGCGCCGCCGTCGCCTCCCCGGCCGGGCACGTGGCCGGTGGCGTGTCGCGTCGGGCCGTGGGCCCCGGTCTCGACGCGCTCCACGGGTTCACACGCCCAGAGCCGACCGCGGCCGCGATCGCCTGCGAGCTGCTGAACGGGCTCGCAGCGTCGGCGCTGGTGCTCCTGGTGCCGGGCCTGTGCTGGACGGGCCTCGTCCGTCTGCACGGCTGGACGCGGCTGCTCGCGGCGGTCGCGGCCTCGGCGCTCGCGCTGGTCCTGGCGTTCGCGTGCCTGCGGGCCGCCGGGCGCCCCCCGGGCCCCCTCGCGCTGGCGCTGGTGCTGGCCGTCCTGGGGGCACTTCCGCTCCCGTTCCTGCGGGGTCGGGGAGCGGTATCGGCCTCGTGGCTCACGCTCGCGCCCTCCGCCGCCGCGGTCGCGGTGCTGGCCGCGTTCGCCGTGGCGGTCGTGCCGCCGCTCGAGGACCAGGACATGGAGGTCCAGGGCACGGCCCACGGGCTGGCCACGCGACTGGCGCCGAGCATGGTCACGAACCGGGGCACCACCTCGTTCTTCGCGCATCCGCCCCTGGTCCACCTGTGGGCCGCCGGCACGTTCACGCTCTCGGGCCGGCTCCCGCGCGTGGCGGCGTACCACGAGGCGGCGGACCGGGCGTCGTCACGGTCCGCGCCTCCGGCGCCGGGCGCCGCCCTCGACGCCCGGCCCCACGCCGAAGAGGCGAGCGCGCTGCTCCACCGGTTCATGGGGGAGCCCCACCTCTGGCCGACCCGGCAGGCGAACGTGCTCGCGGCGGGATTGTCCGTGGGGGTGATCGCGGGACTGGGCGCCAGCCTGGCGTGGTCCCGGCGGGCCGCGTGGTCGCTCGCCGCGGCGGTGGCCACGCTTCCGGAGTTCCTGGTCCGGGGCGCGTACGGCGGGTACTTCGCCGGCGCGACCCTGCTGACGGCGTTGGCGCTCGCGGTGCTCCACGAGCGGGCGCGGCTCGGCGTGTCGGCGACGGCGGGTGCCCTGGCGTTCCTGGCCGACCAGAAGGCCGTGCTCGTGCCGGCGGCCTGGTGCGCGGCAGCACCGATCGGGGTGGGAGTGCGGCGACGGTGGGGGCTGCTGGCGGGCGCCGCGGGGGGGGCCGCCGCTTTCGCGGCGTACGGGCTGGCCCTCGACCCTCGGGCGTTCGTGTTCGACTTCGTCCAGGAGCACGCGCTCCGGCGGCTCGACCCGAGACACCTGCGGTTCGGCGCGGAACCCTCGCAGGCATACCCTTCCGTACCGGAGCTGTGGGGGGAGTTCGCCGGGCGCTACGGGGCCCTGTGGCTGCTCGCCACGGCCGTGGCGGCAGCCCGCGGCCTGCGCGACCTGCGCCCGGCGGCGAGGGCTGCGGCCGCGAGCGTCGTCCTGGGCGCGATCGTCTTCAGCATCACGGACTGGCGCCAGACCAAACACTTGGCCCAGCTCGTGGCGCCGGCAGCGGTGGCCCTGGCCGCGACCTACCCGTCATCGGCGCGCTGGCGGTCGGCCTGGATGGCGGCCGCGATCATCGTCGTCTTCAGAAACCTGCTCGCGGCGTCCCGGCTGGTGGCCGACTTCGATCTCCTGCGGCCCTCGGGCGGCTGGTAGCGCAGGCCCACAGCGAGCGCGGCCACGGCGGCGAGCGCGGCCATCCACGCCTTCCGGCTTCCATCGTCAGCTCGCCACCTGGCTCGCGAAGATCCGGGCCTGCCGCAGGAGCAGCCCGTACTCCCGGCGGGCCACGCGCGAGAGCACGTACCGCGGGCGCAGGTAGAAGCGCAGGTAGGCGGCGCGCCGGATCGTGGCCAGGCGCTCGAAGGGCAGGGCGTCGGGATGCGTGGGCGGGACGAAGTGCGGGCCGTCGCCGATGCCGACGGCGAACTCCGTCCCCGGGTAGGGCGTGAACAGATGGAAAGAGGCATAGGTCGGGTTGAGGTCCAGGGCGAGGCGCACGGTCCGCTCCATCTCCGCTTCGGACTCGCCCGGGAACCCCAGGATGAAGAAGCACAGCACCTCCATCCCGCGGGCCAGTATGCGCTCGACGCCGGCCACCATCTCCTCCACGGTCGAGACCTTGTCCAGGGACTTGAGCCTCTCGGTCGAGCCGCTCTCGATCCCGCAGTGGACGAGGCGGCACCCCCCCGCGGCCATGGCGTCCAGCAGGTCGGCGGCGACCTCGCGGGGGCGGAGCTGGCAGCACCAGTCCAGCGGCAGCCGCTCGCGCGCCAGGAAGTCGCACAGCGCCCGGCTCGTCTCGCCGCCGAGGTGGAACTCCAGGTCGATGAAGTAGGCGCTGCGCACGCCGTCGCGCCGGACCGCGCGCTCCACCTCCGCGACCAGGCGCTCCGGGTCCTTGCGGCGCATGGGCCGGCCCTGGAGGATGCGGGAGCAGAACGAGCACGGGAACGGACAGCCTCGGGAGCCTTCGAACAGCGCGAACCGCGGGCCGAGCACCTCGTAGGCGTAGGAATCGAGGTCCACGAGGGAGTAATCGGGGATGGGCAGTCGGCGAAGGTCCAGGGCCGGCGGCGCCCCGGTGTCGACGACGTCCCGTCCATCACGTAGGAGCAGCCCGGGGATCTCGGCCGCCGGGGTTCCGGTCGCCAGGGCGACCGCGGCTTCCTCAGGCTCGCCCTTGAGGACGCCGTCCGCGCCGGTGCGGCGGAGCATCGCCTCCGGAGCCGCCGCCCCGTGGGTGCCGGTCAGGAAGAAGCGTGCGCCCGTCGCGCGGACCGTGGCGGCGAGGGCGTCGATCGGGTCCATCTCGACGTTCGGGCACTGCCAGCGGTCGACGTCGGACGTGGAGAGCAGGACGAGGTCGCCGGGGCCCACCGAATCGAGGGCCTCGCTCGGGCGACGCCGCAGCGCGGGGAGGTCGACGATGGCCGCCTTCACGCCGCGCTCGCGAAGGGCGGTGGCGATGTAGAGGCTGGAGAGCGGAGGCCAGGTCCGGTTGTAGGTGTTCTCGGTCCGGGCGGTGGCCGCCGGCCAGGCCGGCCGGGTCAGCACGACTCGCCGGGGATGAAGGCTATCCACGCCTGATTGTGCGCCCCGGCCGGCGGATGTCAACGCACTGCGTGCGCGCGGAACGGGAGCAGGTGACCTGGCTCACGCGGCCGGAGCGGCCCCTCCTCATGCGGTCACGCGCTGCCGTTCACTTTGAGGTCCCAGGCACACGTAGTAGGCTCCGACCCCATGTGCGAACGCGGATCCGACGAAGGCGGCGGCGCGGTGTCGGGAGAACGCGTCCCCGACGCCGGCAGGACGGCCGTGCCCGGGGGGATGCCCCTCGTGGCGGCGATGGCAGTCGTCCTGCTGGCCCTCGCCTCGCGCGCGGCTGGAGTGACGCTGTCGCCCTTCTTCCTCCTGGGAGTCGGGATCCTCGTGGTGGTGACCGCGATCCTACGCCTGCGCCTGCACGCCTTCCTCGCCCTGGTCCTGGCGGGGATGATCGTGGGCGCGCTCACCTCCTCCGACCAGGTCGCCGATCACGCGCGGGCGCGCAACATGTCCGCGCCCGAGGCCGCGCGCCTGGCATCCCAGTCGGTCGGGGAGCGGGTGGGGCGGGCCTTCGGCAACACCGCCGGCAGCATCGGCATCCTGATCGCGCTCGCCTCCGTGGTGGGGATCTGCCTCCTCGAGAGCGGTGCCGCCGACAAGATCGTCCGGTCCGCCATACGCGCGGTGGGCGAGGCCAGGGCGGCCTTCGCTTTCTCGGGCGCGGGGTTCACGCTCGCCATCCCCGTCTTCTTCGACACCGTCTTCTACCTGATGGTGCCGCTCGGCAAGGCCCTGGCCGCGCGCACCGGGCGCGACTACGCGCTGTACGTGATGACGATCGCCGGCGGGGCGAGCATCGCGCACTCCCTGGTCCCCCCCACTCCCGGCCCGCTGTACGTGGCGGACCAGCTCAGGGTCAACGTCGGGGCGGCGATCGTCGTGGGCGCGATCCTGGGCGGCCTCGCCACGATCGCCGGCCTGGCCTACGCCTTCTGGGCGAACCGGCGCTGGCCGGTGCCGCTGCGGGAGTCGGCCTCGCTGTCGCTGGCGGACCTGAAGGCCCTGGCGGCGCGCGACGAGAAGACGCTGCCGCCGCTGTGGCTCGCCCTGCTGCCGATCCTGCTCCCGGTGGTCCTGATCTCCGGCAACGCCGCCCTCGACTACCTGTGGGGACGGGCACCGGCGGACGAGGTGGCGGCATGGCAGGCCGGGCTGCAGGGGTTCTTCGAGCGGCTCGGGAACAGCAACGTCGCCATGGCCGTGGCCACCGGGCTCGCGCTGCTCACGATGGTCCGCTACAAGCAGGGCGACCGCGCCTCGGTGATCCAGGCCGCCCTGGCCGGCGGCGGCGAGATCATCCTGATCACCGCGGCGGGAGGCGCGTTCGGCGCGATACTGCAGCAGACCGGCGTTGGAGAGGAGATCCAGCGGCTCTCGCGTGCCCACGACCTCCCGGTCCTCCCGCTGGCGTTCTTCGCGACCGCACTACTGCGGACCGCACAGGGCTCCGCCACGGTGGCGATGATGACCGCGGTCCCCATGTTCGTCGGCATCGCCGACCCCGCCCACCTCGGCTTCCACCCGGTGTACCTGGCCTGCGTGATCGGCTTCGGCTCCAAGGTGTTCTCGTGGATGAACGACAGCGGCTTCTGGGTGGTGGGAAGGATGAGCGGGATGACGCCGCCGGAGACGATCCGGAGCTTCTCGTTCCTGCTCGTGGTCATGGCGGCGGCCGGGCTCCCGCTCACCATGCTGGCCGCCCGGCTGTTCCCGCTGGTCTGAGCCCGGTGGCCCCTCAGCCCCGCGGGACCGAGGCGATCCACGCCTTCACCTTCTCCTCCAGCACCGGCAGCGGGAGCGGCCCGCTCAGCAGCACCACGTCGTGGAAGGCCCTGAGGTCGAAACGCGTCCCCAGCTCCCGCTCGGCGAGCGAGCGCAGCTCGCGGATCTTCAGCTCCCCCATCTTGTAGGCCAGCGCCTGCCCGGGCCACGAGATGTACCGGTCGATCTCGGTCCGCACCTCGTGCAACGAGAGCGCGGTGTTCGAGGCGAGGTAGTCGAGCGCCTGCTGGCGGCTCCAGCCCAGCGCGTGCAGCCCGGTGTCGACCACCAGGCGGCAGGCCCGCCACATCTCGTAGGTCAGCCGGCCGAAGTTCGAGTACGGGTCGCGGTAGAAGCCGGCCTCCAGCCCGAGGCGCTCCGAGTACAGCCCCCAGCCTTCCCCGTACGCGTCGACGGAAGCGTACCTGCGGAACTCCGGCAGGCCGGTCAGCTCGGCGCGGAGGGCGTTCTGGAGGTGGTGCCCGGGCACGGCCTCGTGGAGGCTCAACGCCTCCAGCGCGTAGAGCGGCCGGCTCTCGAGCGCATACGTGTTGACCCAGTACGTCCCGGCGCGCGTGCCCCCGACCGGCGCCGGGACGTAGCGGCCCGCCGTGTACTTGGGGGCCATGTGGTCGGGGACCGGCTCGACGCCGTACGGCAGCCGGGGCAGCGTCTTGAACAGGGACGGGAGCCTGCCGTCCATGCGCTTGGCGATGAAGGAGGCCTGCTTCAGCAGCTCCTCGGGCGTCTTCGCGTAGAAGCGCGGGTCGGTACGGAGGAACTCCAGGAACGCGGCGAAGTCTCCCTGGAAGCCGACCTCGCGGATGACCGCCTGCATCTCGTCCCGGATCCGCCGGACCTCCCCGAGCCCGATGCGGTGGACCTCCTCCGGGCTCAACTCGAGGGTGGTGAAGTGGCCGATGAGGTGGCGGTAGTACGCCTTCCCGTCGGGGAGATCGGCGGCGGCGGTGGTGGTCCGAGCGCCAGGGATGTACTCGCGGGTCATGAAGTCGAGGAAGGCCCGGTAGCCGGCGACCGCGCCGTCCATGACCGCGGCGCGGCCCTCGGTCCGGAGCCGCTCGTGCTCCGCCGCGGGAACGCCCGGCGGGAAGGAGCGGAACGGCGCGTCGAACACGCTGTCCTCGGGCCGCGCCACCACGTGGGCGGCGATCGTCCCCTCGTAGCCGTCCAGCACCACCCGCGGCAGCGTGAAGCCCGCCGCGAGCCCCCGCCGCATCAACGCGGTCTGCTGGCTCACGTACTCGGGAAACGCCCGCAGCCGGGCGGCGTAGTTCTCGTAGTCTTGAACCGTGGTCAACGTCATCTGCGCCGGCAGCCGCGCGAAGGAGGTGTGGAAGCCGCTGTCCACGGTCAACGGCATGCGCCACGCCTGGAACCGATGTTCGGCCAGAGTGTCCTCGACCTCCGCCTGGAACATGTCGTAGCTGATCCGGTCATCGGGCTCCAGCCCCGAGCGCTCGATGCCGCGCAGCCGCTCCAGGAAGCGCCGCCAGGCGGCCGCGCGTCTCTCGAGGTCCGCCGGCGTCATGGACGGAAGGCGATCGTCGTAGCGGTGCTCCCCCACCGCGGTCGCGAACAACGGCGATTCCTGGAGCTGGAAGGCCCAGGCCTCCTGGAACAGCCGGTGCAGCTCCGCCGCCGCTCCTTCAGCGGGGGCGGAGGACGTTGCCCCGGCGGGCAGGTACGCTGCGGCCAGGACCAGGCACCGGATCGCTTGGCGTTTCATGTCTCAGTCCTCCTCGGCCGGACGGCGGGCGCACCAGCCTCGATTCAATTCACGGCGAGCCGGAAGTCAAGGGGTCGGCGGCCGAGCGGGTGTGCAGGCCACGGAGCAGGGCGTTGCGCGCGGAGAAGACCAGCCTTCCCGGCTCCGGCGGCGAGACGACGTCCACCGCGCACCCCTCGGGAGCCCCGCACGCCCTCGCCGACCACAGCGTGCGGGTCGCGGCGCCTTCCCAGCGGACTTCCGGCTCGTCGGCCACGCAACCGAACGACGCGCGCACCGGTGCCCCCGATCCCGTGGCGAGCACGACCGCGGCCCCAGCCACGAACAGGGCCGGCGAGCCCTCGCCGGCCTGGACCGGCCAGAACCCGCGGTTGGCGTCCGCGTCGCCCCACCCCTCCGCCGGCACGCGGGCAGCGAGCTCGAGCACATCGATCGCGATCGAGAGCGGCCGCCGGTCCGCGGCGAAGGCCCCGGGGCGACGGTGGCCGCGCGGCCGCAGGACGATCGTCGCAGGCCCCTCTTCGACCGTGCCCGCGAGGGGACCGGCGTACACGCGCCAGCCGGGCTGCACGTCCAGGGTGGCGGCGGCCGCCGTACCGATCGCGACCTCGAGGCGACCGACAGCAGCGTCGGCCGGGAAGGCGCGGACGCGGATCCAGCGGGCGCCCTCCGGCACCGGGAGCCGGAGGGCCGACTCGCGTCCGACCGCCCAGGTGAACGTACGACGGCGTCCCGCCTCCGCGAACGCCTCGTCGCCCGACCAGCCGTCGAGCTGGAGGTCCCGGGCCTCGGGCGATCCAAGGTCCACGACGACGTGATCGAACCTGGCGGCCGGGGCCATCCCGTGGAGCCACGCCGCCGGCTCGAGCAGCGTCACCGTCTCGAGCGCCCCCGTCCGGACCGCCGCCGGTAGGACGCCCCAGGCGCTGCTGTAGAAGCCCGCACCCGCCTCGCGGTCCATGAGCCGCAGCCACGGCGAGGGCACGGCAATGCGGCCGGTCCTCGCGAGCAGCGCCGACTGCGCCGGCGTGGGGCCGGCGGTGTGGATCCCATGGGGCACCGCGACGACGTCGCCGGGCCGTAGTACCTCCCGCGGTGGGAGGGGCCGATAGCCTTGCTCGGCGGCGTAGGCGTCGAAGCCCCAGCGCCCGGTGTGGAAGCCGCGGCCCTCGGCCGCCAGGCCGCGAGCCGCGCGGCGCCAGGCCCCGGCGTATCCCGTGTCGGCGGCCAGGAAGGCCAGCGAGAGCGCGGCTCCGGACCCGATGGCGGCGCTCCAGCGGAGACCCGACGGCTCGCGCGGAAGGCGTCCGCCCCGCACCAGCAGCCACAACAGAGGGGGGAGCAGCGGGAGCGCGTACCGCACGGCCCCGAAGTAGACGGGCCCGAACGAGTGGATGGCCAGCAGGGCGACGGCGGCAGGGAGGAACGGCTCGCGTACCCTCGCCGCGGCCGCGCCGGCCGACCACAGGAGGGCTGCCCCCGAGGCCCCGGCCAGGAATCCCAGCGCCCATCCGCTTCCAGCCGGCAGGCCGGTGGGAGCGAGGAGGGCCACCGTGGCCCCGCCTCCCACCGCCAGCGCGGCCATCGGCCGCGTCCACCGGAGCAGCCCGACCGCGGCCGGCAGGCCTGCCAGACCGAGGCCCGCCAGGAAGTGGACGGCGAACAAGCCCTGGCGGGCGAGGCCGAAGGACTGGAAGCGCGACGCCGCCGTCAGGTGGAGCCCGCCGTGGACGGCGAGGTTCCAGGCGCACCAGCCGCCGAAGACCGCGGCCGCGGCGGCGAGGAGCGAGGCCGCGCGCGAACGCGTCCGCACCCGGAGCGCGAGCAGCGCGAGGGGGACGTTCAGGAGACCGGCGTACTTCGCGAGTGCGCTCAGCGCCGCCAGCGCTCCCGATGCGGAGGGCCGGCCGGCGAGGGCGGTCCTCCAGGCCAGCAGCGTCAGCAGCAGGAACGGGACGTCCGCCATGGCCCCGACCGAGGCCGTGACCACGGCCGGGCTGGCGAACAGCGCCCAGGTCCACCGCGAGTCGACACCCAGGCGCTCCCCCGTCGAGGCCGCCGCCCAGAGGGCCAGGGCGGCGGTGACGACCATAAGGATGTGGACCGGCACCTCCGCGTCGCCGGCCACGGCCACCGCCGGGGCGAGCCAGTACGCGCTGAGCGGTGGGTTGTAGAGGTCGTCGAACAGGGTCGTCGGGGCCTCGTGCCAGAAGCTCGTCCCCGACAGGGGGTGCAGGGGGGATGCGAGGACGTGGCGCGCCGTCCGCAGGTAGAGCGGATCGTCCACGTGGTGCGCCTTGCCGAGGAAAGGCAGGGTCACGAAGAGGAGCGCGAGCGGAGGCCCCCACCGACCGCGGTCAGCGGACACGGCCCGCGAGCCTGTCCGCGGCCAGCCAATGTCGCCCGAGCTTCCGGGCGTCACCGCGGGCCGCTCGTCTGGCGACCGCCGAGCCCTCCATCGGCCATAGACTATGTCGCGTGAGCGCAGTCTCGGAACCCGCCTCGTTCCCCCCTTCGGCGTCGCGCCCGGAGGCCTGCCGGTGATGGATCGCGGGCGCCTGGTCCTGGCCGGCTCGTCGCTGGCGGCCTGCGCGCTCCTCCTGGAGGGAGGCTTCCGCGCCCTCGAGCCCCGCCTGGGCGTCGATGCGGACCGCATCGGGTTGCTGCGGGAGTTCGTGGGATCGAGAGGCCGGGCGGCCGAGTACGAGGCCCGGGCCCACACGCTGTACACGCGCCCGCGGGGGCGGCCGGGAATCAACAGCCTGGGCTTCGCCGACGAGGAGTTCTCCCGCGAGCGGACTCTGGGGGTCGCCCGCATCGCCTGCCTCGGTTCGTCGACGACTGAGGGCGGCAACGACCGCCACGAGGGGGCCTATCCGAAGCTCTTGAGCCGCGCCCTCACCGAGCGCACGGGTCGGCCCTTCGAGGTGATGAACTTCGGGATGTCGGGCTGGACCAGCGCGGAGATCCTGGTGAACTACTTCCTCGTCGTCCAGGACTTCTCCCCCGACGTGGTGATCCTCCACGAGGGCGCCAACGACGTGGAGGCGCGCGTCCGACCCTACTTCCGCTCCGACTACTCGCACTACCGCCGCCCGTGGACGCCCCTCTGCTACTCGGCTCCCTACCGGCTGCTGATCCAGGCGAGCGACCTGTTCGCCTGGACGCAGCTTCGTGGAGCCGTCCCGTTCGGCCTCGAGGCCGTTGTGGTCGAGGCCCCGGCCGGGAGCCCGACGGCCCTCGATCCCGAGACAGCGGGCGCGTTCCGCCGCAACGTGCTGACCGTCGCGGAGAGCGTCCGGCTCCGGGGCGGCCTGTCCGTCCTGGCCACGCTTCCGTACGACCCGGTCGCGGCGGAGCGGTTCCCCTTGTACCGTGAAGGCATCGACGAGCACAACGCGCTCCTGCGCAGCCTGGCGCGCGACCACGGATTCCTGCTCGTGGACCTGGACCGGGCGGCCCGCGAGCGCCCGGAGGCGCTGCGGGCGACGTTCCTCGACCTCGTCCACATGAGCACTGAGGGAAACCGGTTCAAGGCCGAGACGATCGCAGACGCCCTGCTCGCGGGAGGGCACCTCTCGGATTGAGCCACCCCGACCGGGGACTGCGGCCGGGAGAATCTGGGCGTTGAAGAGGCTCGCGTGTTTCAGCGGGCCGGCCTGCCACGCCCCAGCATCCGATCGAGCAGGCGAAGGGCCCGGAACGTGTGGCTGGAGCGGATCTCGTCCAACTCGGCCTGGAGCCGGACCCGTTCCTCGTGGAGCACGCTGCCGTCCCCGAGGACCGGTGCCGGCCAGCGTTCCGGCACAGCCGCCCAGGCGGACAGCGCCGGCGTCGACGCCTCGTAGGTCCAGCGTCGCTCCCAGAGGGCTCGTGCCCGCCGCCCCATCCGTACCAGGGTCCCGCGGTCCTCGGCCAACCGGACCAGCGCCGCCGCCACCGCTTCGGGCTCGCCGGGGGGCACGAGCGGCCCGGAATCCGACTCGGCTACGTCGCGGGCCAGGTCCCCGAGCGCGGTCACCACGGCGGGACGGCCGTGCGCGAAGGCCTCGACCACCCGCTGGCGCGCCCCCAGCTCCGCCTCGAGCGAGCGCCGCGAGACGCAGAGCACGATATGGCAGGAGGCGACCAGGTCGAGGGCGTTGCGGCGCGGCAGGCGCCCGCAGTCCTGGAAGCGCCGCGCGTACGGCGAGGCGCGGGCTCGCTCCCAGAACCTCCGGTGCACGTCCTCGGCATGTCCCGGGACCGCCCCGCCCATCGAGACGAAGGCCAGGCCGGGATGGCGCGCCATCGCGGCCTCCAGGCCGCCCATGAGCGTCTCCGCGTCCATCCACGTGTTGTAACCGCCCGCCCAGAGCGCGCGGAACCCCTCGGCGGGAAGCTCAGGTGGCGCCGCGGGACCGCGGCAGGCGAGGGGCACAACACAGACCGGCTCGCGACCGATGACCTCGCCGACGAGGCGCCCCGCCAGTCCGAGTTGACCGAGCAGTGCCAGGCGATGACTCGGTCCGACCACGGAGAAACGGTCGCCCACGGCCAGCGAACGGGTGAGCACCGAGAGGTAGTCGAGGAGGGCGCCCGTGTCGGCGGTCGCGGCACGGAGCTGCCCCTCGGCGGCCAGGTCGCCGGGCAGATCGATCCAGCGCGGGCGGTCGGTGCGCAGGTGGGCGGCTACGCGCGCTGCGTGGAAGCCTCCGGCCGCGACGACGACGTCGGGGGCGAAGGCATCGTGGAGGCGCTGCAGCTCCCGGCCCGCCCGGAAGACTCCGGGTGCCAGCAGGCGCCGTCCGCCGCCCGGCGGTGCGGACCCGTTCTCCTCGTCGAGGAGAACGCACTCGACATCGCATCCCACGGCCGCGAGCGCCGCCTGGAACTGCTCGGTCCGGTGTCCTGGAAACGAGAGGCCGCGCAGGTCGCCGTCTGCGGGAAGCGGGTGGACGCCCACCAGGAGGGCGCGGCGCGCGCCTGGCCGCAGCCCGCCCGGTGCTCTGGCCGGCTCGGGCCGATCGCCACCGGGCGCGGCGCTAGCGGCAGCCCGGTAGATCCGCTCCAGTCGCCCCCCGAGGACGCTCCAGCGAAAACCCGCCTCGACGTGGGCGACGCCGGCTCGGCCCAGGGCCCGGACCAGTGCGCGGTCCGCGGCGAGCCGCGCGATCGCCGCCACGAACTCGGAGGGCGACTCGGCCCGCAAGTAGTGCTTTCCGGGCTCCAGGCCCAGGTTGTCGACACCCACCGCGGTCGAGACCACGGGCATCCCCGCCGCCAGCGCCTCCAGGACCCGGGTCCGGGCGCCCCCGCCCACGCGCAGCGGCACGACGAGGACGCCCGGCCCCTGGAGGACCGTCGCGATCTCGGCGACGTAGCCCCGGTCCTCCACCAGCGGATGCGCGGGTACGTCCGAGCGATCGTCGGGTGAGGACCGCCGGTCCACTCCCGCCGGCACCGAGGGGTGCGAGCCGACGACCACGGTCCGGAGTCGCGGAGCCACGGCCCGGAGGGGCGGCCAAATCTCGCGAAAGAAGGTCCCGTTGGCGTCCCGATTGGGCGGGTAGTCGCGTGAGCCGTAGAGCAGGACGTGATCGACCGAGTCCGTTCGATCGGGGGGGCAGGAGATGGAGTCGGCCACCGCGAGCGGCACGACCTCCACCCGGCCAGGGTGCAGCGGGTCCAGGAGCGTCCGGTCCCCCTCTCCGGTCACGAGGACACTCTCGAAGGCGCCGGCGAGGGACTCCTCCCAACGGCGGAAACGCGCCGATTCGCTCCGATGCCGGTCGCCGGCCTCGGCCTCGCGCTCGGCCATCTTGTCGTGATAGGCCCACTCGACCTTCTGGCGGTCGATCACGGCGGGTCCGGAGAGGCAGGGCGCATACTGCGCCATCACGAGCTCCTCGAGGTGCACCACGTCGGGCGGCTCGGCGTCCAGCGCACGGAGCAACGCCGCCAGCAGGCCGGGGCTGCGGAAGTGGGAGGCCGCGTCGGGGAGCCGCGTCACGTCTGCCGAGTCGGATTCCGCAGCACCCGGCCCCGTCGCCGGGTGGACCTCGAGCGACGCCCCGCAGGAGGCCAGCTCGTCGCGCGCCGGGGCGAGCTCTACCGCGGGATCGCCGACGGCCAAGACGCGGACCGTGGCGAAGCCGCTGATCGAGCGCACGAGGCCCAGCGTGCGGTTGTGGCCGCCGTGGCGCACCGGCCACGGCACGTACGGGGCGAGGAACAGGACCTTCAACGCAGGCCCGTGCAACGCTCGAGGAGCTCCCGGTCCGATAGCCCCTCCTCCGGCCGGCGTCCCCGGACCGAGAACGCAGCGAGCGCATCCGAGAGTCCCTCGAGCCGTTCCCGGCGCGGCTCGAACAAAGCGAAGGCCGCGAGCGCCCCCAGGCTCTCCGCGCGCAGGCCGGGATCCTGAAGGTTCCGCAAGTGGAAGAGCACGCGGTTCCGGAACCCGATCCGCTCCCGCTCTTCCAGGGTGCGGTGCTCGGAGAGCGTGGCCGAGCCCTCATGCTCGCTCGTGGCACCGGGATGATGGACCACGCGCAGGCCCCGGCGCCAGGCGCGGTAGCCAAGGTCGACGTCCTCCCACAGGAACGGCGCGTAGGCGTCGTCGTATCCTCCGAGGTCACGGAACAGCGCGGAAGGGCAGAGATAACAGCAGCCGACCGGGTACAGGGTCGGACGCGGGTCGGCGGCCGCGGGGAGCTCCCGTATCTCCAGCAGGCCAGCGGCCCACTCTCCTGCCTTGCCCGCTTCGTCTCCCGTCCTCGCCAGGGGCGAGCGGATGGAGGGGACGGCGGCGAAGAGGCCAGGATCGGGAAAGAGCGAGCAGAGCGCGGCCACGGTCCCCTCCTGGAGACGGACGTCGTCGTTCAGGACGAGGAGGTAGTCGCCCCGGGCGGCGGCGGCTCCCGCGTTGACGGTGGGGCCGTATCCCCGGTTCTCGGGAAGGTGGACCACGCTGACGCCCGGCCAGGCGGCCTCCACACCTCCGCCGCCGTCGTCGACGACGACGACCTCCCAGGGCCGGCCCGACGACTGGAGCGAGGCGAGGACCGTGGGGAGGTTGCGCGCCAGGCGCTCCGCCCCCCGATACGTCGGCACCACCGCCGAGATCATCCGATCTCCTTGCGCAGCGCGACGGCCAGGTCGCGCAGCCGGTCGACCCCGCTGGAGACCGCGGAGGACCGGCGCGGGAGAGCGTCCAGGACCTCGACGACGTTCCGCAACACGTCCCGGTGATGGGCCAGGAGCCTATCGTGGGCCTGGGCCGCCTTGTCGCCTTCGCGGCCCAGTGCCTCCATCTCCGCGCGCAGGCGGCGGATCTCCTCCTCGATTCCGGCGATCACCTCCTGCTTCCAGCGGCTCTCGCGCTCGAAGGCGGCCGCCCGCTGCTCGACGGGCTTCAGCCGTTCGTCGAGGATCCGCTGCGCACGCTCCCTCAGGCCGGCCGCGAAGCTGGCGACCCGTTCGGGGTCGAGGGCGCCTTCGGCCAGCGCCGCGAGGAGGACCCGGTCCAGCAGGTCGTCCTCGCTCAATGGGGGCTGCCCTCCCCGACGGCCGAGGCGTACAACGTCTCGAGGCGATCCATGAACGCGGGGAAGCCCTGCTCGCGGCGGGCCCAGGCCGACCCGCGGCCGGCCAGGGCGCTGGCCAGAGCCGGCTCCCGCGCCAACCGCACGAGGGCGGACGCCAGCGCGGCCGGGTCGCCGGGCGGGACGAGCAGGCCGGTGTCCTCGTGGACGACCGCTTCCGGCGTCCCTCCCGCCCGCGACGCGACCACCGCGAGCCCCATCGCCATGGCCTCGAGCGGGACGACCGCGAACGGCTCGTCCCACACCGACGGGAACACGAGCACGTCGTGCTCGCGGTAGGCCTGCATGACCCCCGCGCGGTCCTGCCGGCCGAGGAACCGGACGGCGAGTCCCTGCGCGGCGTCGCGGAGCCGCGCCACGAACTGCGCGGGGCCGTCTCCGACGAAGGTGAGGGTCAGATCGGGACACCGACACGCCGCCTCGCGCAGCGCCGCGACCAGCACATCCGGCCCCTTCTCCGGGATCAAGGTGCCCACGAACAGCAGCCGCGATCCTCCGCGCCCCCCCCCGCGCGCGCCGGCGGGGCTCCCGCTGGCCACCGGCTCCACGGGCCAGCGCAGCACCACGGTGCGCTCGGCGGGGAGCGACTCGCCCGCCACCAGTCTGTCCCGCAGGAAGACGCTCGGCACCACGTACCGGCTCGGACGGCTGAGCCGCAGGAGGGCATCCACGGCCGCGCGACCAGCGCCGCGGAGGCGCCGCGGGAAGCGCGGGGCGTGGGGGTTCCTGAAGGGGTTGGCGGCGGTGTCGCTCAAGTGGACGAGCGCCGGTACGGCGAGCTGCCGCGCCGCGAGCAGCGGCGAGAAGGTCACGAAAGCCGGGTTCCAGAAAGAGACGAGGTCCGGCCGGAACTCGTCGATGGCCCGGCGACACGCGGCGAAGTTGCGGGGGCTGAAGACGTGCCTCCGCAGGCCCTCGGCCAGCCCGTCCCGCGCCACCAGGCCGGAGCCGAAATAGGCCTCTACCAGCCCGTCCAGGCCCAGGTCCAGCTCGCCGCGGATCCCCCCCAGCCGGGCGAAGGCCGGCCCGCGGCCCGTAAGGACCTCGACGGCGTGTCCCCGCTCCCGCAGGCCCTGTGTGACCCAAGAGGCGATCAGCTCGTAGCCGCCCACCCAGTAGGGCGGGTAGAAGTTGGTGACCTGGAGGACCCTCACCGCTCGACCCGGGTCACCTGGAAGCGGTGGCGCAGGCGGACGAGGCCGTGCTCCGGCCCGTCGCTCACTACGCGGAAGGGATACATCCGGTGGTCCCAGGCGTACGCGTACACGTGCTCGCGGTCGTAGAACGCCACCGAGGCCTCGTAGGCGCCGGCCAGGAGCGGCAGGTCCTCGAACTCCGCGGCGAGGAGGTAGCAGCCGTCGTAGGTGCCCTCGAGCCGCCGGTCCAGCCGGCTATTGGGTCCGTAGCAGTAGACTCCGTCGTCGCGGAACACTGCGACCCCCATCACGGGAGACTCGAGGGGCCGCGTGGTCTCGAATAGGACCTCCACTCTCAGGCTTTCCCCGGTCGCGAACTCGGCCCGCTCCTGCCCCGCCGCGTCCCTGAAGCGGACGTCGCGAATCACGACCTCGCCGGTGCCGCGCCGGCCCGCCGCGAGCCCGCTCTCCGCCGCCGTCCGCCGCCGCACCTGCTCCTCGTAGGCGCCGACGACCTCGGAAGCGGGCCCGACCACTTTCGCCCGCCCGCGCTCGAGCCACACCGCGCGGTCACAGAGGCTCTTCACCGCGTGGAGGTCGTGCGAAGCGAGGACGAGCGTCGCCCCTTCACTTCGTATCTTCAACAGGCGATCCACGCACTTGCGCTGGAAGTAGGCGTCTCCGACGGCCAGCACCTCGTCCACCAGCACGATGGGCGCGGCCAGGCTCGCCGCGACGGCGAACCCGAGACGCATGATCATGCCCGCGCTGTAGGTCCGCACCGGCCGGTGGAAGAAGTCCCCCAGCTCGGCGAACTCCTCCGCGGCCCGGGCGAGCGAACGCGCGCCCGCGGGATCGAGCCCGGCGAGCAGGCCGGCGTGGACGGCGTTCTGCCATCCGGTCAGCTCCACGAAGAAGCCGGCCCCCAGCTCGAGCAGCGATGCCGTCGCCCCTTCCACGCGCAGGCGTCCGGCCGTCGGCCGGGTCGCTCCCATCAGGAGATCGAGGAGGGTGCTCTTGCCCGAGCCGTTCTCGCCGACGACTCCGAAGGACTCGCCCCTCGGAACCTCGAACGTCAGTTCGCGGAGCGCCCAGGCCTCGGAGCCCGGATAGCGCTTCCCCAGTCCTTCGACCGCTATGGCCGCGACCATGGCGGCCGGCCCGGCTTCAGGCTGGCGCCGCGTTCCGAGGCCCGGCTCCGGTGGGGCGAAGGGAGTGGCGTCGGCGCGGCCGGGCATCTGGTTCCTCAGCGGGCCTCATGGTAGCACCCGCGCTCCCTACAGCCGGTCGCGGGCGGTCCAGCGCAGCCGGGCCTTCAGGGCATGTCCTGCAGCCACCGCCGCGGCCGCCGCCGCCGCCGCGACGGCGACGTCGAGCCCGGTCGCCGCCGCGCCGCTCACTGCCAGAGGGGCCCGGTAGAGCCTGAGGAGGTGCGTGAACGGGTTCCACTCGAGCGCGGCCTGGATGGAGGGGCTGAGCATGTTCTCCGGGTAAAGGATGGGGCTGGCGAAAACGAGGACCGTGAGTGCGGAAGTGAGGGCGGGCCGGAGGTCCGGGTAGAGCGTCCCGAGCGGGGCCGCCGCCAGTCCGACACCGAAGACGGCCACGGCCTGGAGCACCAGGGCCGCCGCCGCCAACACGAGGCCGGCTCCCGTCCGGCCGCGGCCGGAGAGGAACGCGGCGAGGAGTACCACCAGGAGCCCGATCGCTGCCCGCGACGAGGCGACGAGGCAGTGGCGGGCCACCAGCAGGTCGACCGGCACGGGCGAGCGCCGGATCCACCGGTGGGCGGGCAGCAGGGACGCCGAGCCCTCGACGGCCTCCCTCAGCGCGGCCCAGGGCAGGATCCCGGACGCCACGAAGAGCGCGTAGCCGAAGCCGTCGTGGTCCGTGTGTGGCCGGACCAGGAACCCGAACACGACCGCGTACGCGGCAACCTCGACGAGGGGGCCGAGAAAGGCCCACGCGCCGCCCAAGGCGGACCCGGCGTATCGCTGGCGCAGGTCGGCGAGCACCAGCGGCCCCAGCGAGCGGGTCCAGCCGGGCGCTCGGCTCACCTTCGGCGGCGCCTCGCCGGTGACGAGCGGGACGACGGACCCTGGCGCGGGCGGCGCGTCCGGCCTGGCGGACCCGCTCGGGGCTTCGACCGCGGCGGGCGCACGGCCGCCTTCACGGGGCGCCGACTCGACCCTCCGGCGGCGGCCCGCGCCAGGACGTCGATCAGCGCGAAGTCCACCTGCCGGCGCTCGAGGTCGACGCGGGCGACCTGGACCTCGACCCTGTCCCCCAGACGGTAGGACTTGCCCGTGTTCTCGCCGGTGAGGGTGTGGGCCCTCTCGTCGAAGCGGTAGTAGTCGTCGGACATCGAGGAGACGTGCACGAGCCCCTGGACGTAGACCTCCTCCAGCTCCACGAAAAGCCCGAATGCCTGCACGCCGGTGACGTAGCCGGCGAACGCGTCGCCGAGCTTGTCCGCCATGAATCGGACCTTCTTCCACTCCACCAGCTCGCGCTCGGCGTCCGTCGCCCGCCGCTCCATGTCGGAGAGATGGCGGCCCATCTCCGGGAGGGCCTGCAGGAAGCCGGGCTGGGCGCCCGGGTCGCCTCCCCGCCGGAGGGCGCGGAGCGCCCGGTGGGCGACGAGGTCGGGGTACCGGCGGATCGGGCTCGTGAAGTGGGCGTACATGTCCGCGGCGAGGCCGAAGTGGCCCAGGTTCTCCTCGTGGTACCGGGCGAGCTTCATCGTGCGCAGCAGCAGGTACGAGATCAGCTTCTCCTCCGGCTTGCCCTCGATCTGCCGCAGGACGAGCTGGAAGTCCTCCGGCCGCACGTCCTCCAGGTCTCCCGGGATGCGGTACCCGAACGAGGCGGCGAGCTCGGTGAACTCCTCCACCCGCTCGGGATCCGGACGCTCGTGGATGCGGTAGAGCGCTCCGGCGCCGGCACGGTGCAGCCTCCCGGCCACTGCCTCGTTGGCGGCCAGCATGAACTCCTCGATGACGCGCATGCTGTCGAGGCGCTCGGTCGCCACGATCCCGGTCATCTCACCGGAAGCGCCCAGGACGAGCTTGGGCTCCGGGAGGTCGAAGTCGAGCGATCCCCGCTCGTACCGCCGCTTCCGCATCAGCTTGGCGAGCTCGTCCATGTGCTCGAGCTGCCGAACCAGCGGCGCGAAGCGCTCCCGCAGCGAGGCGTCCCCGCCGACGATCGCCTGGACCTGCTGGTAGCTCATCCGGGCGTCGCTGCGGATGACGCCGTCGTGGAACTCCGCCTTCCGGACCTTGCCGCGGCCGTCCAGCTCCAGGACCGCGCTCTGGGTCAGGCGGTCCTCCCCCTCCACCAGGCTGCAGATGTGGCTGGAGAGGTGCTCCGGGAGCATGGGGACGACACGGTCGGGGAAATACACCGACGTGCCTCGAAGGTACGCCTCCTGATCCAGGGGAGAGCCCTCGGGGACGTAGTGGGCGACGTCGGCGATGTGCACGCCGAGGCGCCAGTGTCCGTTCGGCAGACGCTCGAGGCTGATCGCGTCGTCGTGGTCGCGCGCCGTCTCGGGATCCACGGTGACCGTGGGCCAGGAGCGGAAGTCGGTGCGCCCTTCGACCTCCTTCGCACGGACCTCCCGGGGCACCCGCTCCGCCTCGGCCTCCACCTCCGCCGGGAACGAATCCGGGAGACCGTACTTGGACATGACGACCTTGAGGTCGACGCCGGGCTCCTCCAGCCGGCCCAGGACCTCCAGGACCCGCCCGGACGGGTTCCGAGTGGCGGTTGGCGGACGGGTGATCTCGGCCGACACCATCTGCCCCGGGGCCGCTCCCGCGCTGAACTCCGGGGGGATGAACAGCTCGTGCAGCACCCGGCGGTCGAAGGGGATGACGTGCCCGCCGAAGCGCCCGTCGTCCTCGTAGCGGCCGACCAGGCGCTGGAGGGAGCGCTCCAGGACGCGGATGATGCGACCCTCGGGACCCTTCGCGGTCACGCGCTCGACCCGCGCCACCACGCGATCCCCGTGGAGGGCCTCCTTCATGTTCACCGCGGAGACGTAGACGTCGGAGCCGCCGGTCCCCGTCCGCTCCGGGACCACGAACCCGAAACCGCCCGGGTTGCACGACAGGCGTCCCACAACGAGGTTCATCCGCGACGGGAGCCCGATCCGCGTGCCGCGGATCTTCACCACGGAGCCTTCCTCGATGAGCCGGCGCAGCACCGTCTTGAGGGCGCGGCGGTCCTCGCCGGCCAGGCCGAGGCGGCGCACTACCTCGCGGACGGAGACCGGCTTGCCGCCCTCGACCAGGAGGTCCAGGACGCGTTCACGAAGGGGTGTCACACGGGCGCTCCGAGAGACCTTGAGTCCGTCCCCGACCCGGGGGCGGAGGTCCCGACAAGGGGTGCTTCCCGGGGAGGTGGCACCCCTCAAGTGAGGCTTGGTGCCGGAGGTGGGACTTGAACCCACACTAGCCGAAGCCAACACGGCCCTGAACCGTGCGCGTCTGCCAATTCCGCCACTCCGGCAGCGGGAAACCAGGAGTATATCAGATCCCTCTCGGGCGCCGTATGATAGGCGGCATGCGCACGCTCCCCGCCGTTGTCGCTTTCAGCCTGCTCGCCCATGCCGCCGAGGCCACCCAGGTCGGGGACGGTGAAGCCCGGATATCGCTCGACTTCAAGGACGCCCAGATCGTCGACGTCGTCTCGCTGCTCTCCGAGGTCGGCGGCTTCCAGGTCGTCTTCCATCCCGGCATCGACTGCCGGCTGACGCTCAAGCTGCGGGAGGTGCGGTGGAGCTCGGCGCTCGACGTGGCCCTGCGGTCCTGTGGCCTCGGGCGCGACGAGGAAACCGACGACATCGTCCGCGTCGCGCCGGTGGCCAAGCTGCGCGCGGAGGTCGTCGAGCGCCGCAGGTACGAAGAGGAGAAGGCGTCCTCCGGCCGCCGAGGAGTCTCGACGTTCCGCCTGTCCTACGCCCGCGCCGCGGAGATTGCGCCCCTGGTCAGGAAGTTCCTCTCGCCGCGTGGTGAGGTCGTCTACGACGGGCGGACCAACACTTTGATCATCATCGATTGAGCCCCACCCATGCGGGCGCCGAGGGGGACAGGTCGCACTCCGGAGGGGACAGGAGGGTACGGATGCCCGGCCACCAAGTTGCTGATCCGTCAGCGGTTGATGGCCGCTTCGCCAGGCACGGCCCTTGCTTCCTGTTGGCACGGGGGTGTTCCATGACGGTGCGTACGCTGGCGTTCGTCGCGGTGGGTCTGGCGGCAGCGCCCCTGGCCCGGGGCCAGGATGATCGCTCCCCCGGGCGCGTCCGGCTGGCCGAGGGCGGCGTGATGCTCCAGCGGGCCTCCGAGGCGTCGGCCGAGGAGGCCGTCGCCAACGTCCCCTTCCTGCCTGGAGACCGGGTCTGGACCGACGGCTCGGGACGGGGCGAGTTCCAGTTCGCGGGAGCGGCCGTCGTGCGTCTGGACCGCCGCAGCAAGCTCGACTACGTGGCCCACGACGAGGGGCGAGACGAGCGCATCGAGCTCCGGCTCTGGTCGGGCGGGCTCTACCTCCACACGCGCGGCTTCCGCGACGCCCCCGATGTCGAGGTGGAGACGCCCGGTGGCGTCGTCTCCATGCGGGAGGAGGGCGTCCTCCGAATCGACGCCCAGGGCGGCGAGACCCGGCTGTCGGTATACGAAGGAGAGGCGGCGCTCGAGGCCGGCCGGCGCGTACAAGTCCGGGCCGGCGAGCGGGTCTACGCCGCGGCAGGCGAGGACGCGGAGCGGCCGGAGCCGTTCGACCGAAGCGAAGCCGACGAGTTCGCGAGCTGGGACGAGGACCTGGAGCGAGAGGCGTGGGCCGAGGCCCGCGCGGGCCACCTGCCCGACGAGATCGCGCCGTACGGGGGGGAGCTCGAGGCCCACGGGGCCTGGTACTACGAGGCGGACGTGGGCCATGTCTGGCGGCCCTACGTCTCCGTGGGATGGCAGCCTTACACTCACGGGCGCTGGGCGTGGACGGCATACGGCTGGACTTGGGTTCCGTCGGAGCCGTGGGGCTGGGTTCCCTCCCACTACGGGCGCTGGGGACACTCGGCTTCGCTCGGCTGGTACTGGATCCCGGGGCGCACCTGGGGCCCGGCGTGGGTCTCGTGGTCGGTGGGGGGCAATTACGTGGGCTGGTGCCCCCTTGGCTACCGCGACCGCCCCGTCATCGTCCGGCGCAGCCGGCACCTGGGTCACGCGGTCCCGCGGGGCTCGGTGAGGCCGGGCTCCGAGCTCGGCTCTCCCTGGGTCTATGCGCGCCGCGGTGACCTCGGGGCCCGGGACCTGGCTCGCCGCCGGCTGGATTCCCGGCCTTCCGATCTCAGGGAGGCGCGCACCCTGGAGCCGGGGCGAGCCCGGCTGACCCGCGACCTGCGGGTCGTGGAGGGCGGCCACGCGGCGCCGCGGGCGGCGCGCACTCGCCCCACGATCGGCGACAGCGTGCCGGAGCTTCGCCAGGACCCCGCCACCAGCATCCCGTTCCCGGCCGCCCGCCGGGGCCGCGAGCGCGAGGACCGCTCCGACTCCGGGCGGCGGGACGAGCAGCGGCGTGCCGTTCCCCGGCCAAAGCCGGGACGCGCGGCGGACCCGGTCACGGTACCGGCCGACGTCCAGGCACCGGGCGCAACGGTCGGCGCTCCCGCGGCGATCCGGCATCGCGACGCCCCCCCCCGCGGGGACAAGGGCGGCGGCTCCGCGGGCCGCGCGGTGACGCGCGAGGAGGACCGGCGCCGCGATCCGGATCGCGACGTGCTGCGCCCGCTCTTCCGTCCCCTGACCCAGCCCCGGCCCGCACCCGAGGCCCAGGACCGGCGCGGCAGTGACCGCGGCCAGCCCGAACGACGGCAGCGCCTCAGCGGCGACGACGACCGGCCGCGTCAGCGGGCCGAGCCCGCCCACCGGACCCCGGCCCCTCGCCCCGAGCCCAGGCGGGCCCAACCCGAGCGACGGCGTGAAGCCCCTCCGCCGCCACCCCCTTCGTCCTCGAAAGACGATCGCGCCGTCCGCCGCAAGAAGAACGAGTCCTAGCCCGCTCGTGGTGGTCTCTTCCGGGCGCAACCCTGGACTCCGGGGAGCGTTCGAACGGGGCGGCCGCCCGGAGGGCTCCGACCCGCGGAGCTGAACCCGCCGCCATCGATTCGAGGCCGACTGACCGACCCCGGTCCTCTAACGCCCGGCCAGCTCCACACGGTAGACTGTCGACTGTTGACTGTCGACTCCCTCTCGGCGTCCCTCGCGGTGACCCCGGCGGCGCGGCGGGCCGCCGTGACCGTTCTCTTCGTCCTGGCCATCGTGGGCGGAGCCCTGCTGGGAGTCTTCCTCGCCTACGAGAGCGACCTTCCCCAGGTCTCCTCGCTCGAGGACTACCAGCCCAACATCATCACCCGCGTGTACGCCGCCGAGGGCAGCCAGATCGGCGAGTTCGCCATCGAGAAACGGGTGGTGGTGTCCTTCAGCGACATCCCTCCCGTCCTGCGCAACGCCGTAGTCGCGGTCGAGGACGCCGACTTCTGGAAGCACATCGGGATCAACCTGTGGCGGGTCCCCGGCGCGGCGCTCGCCAACCTGCGCAGCGGCCGGCGCTCGCAGGGCTTCTCCACCCTGACCATGCAGCTCTCGCGGCTCCTCTTCCTCACCCCCGAGAAGACCTACGAGCGCAAGGTGAAGGAGATCATCCTCGCCTTCCAGATCGAGAAGAACTTCACCAAAGAGGAGATCTTCAGCCTCTACTGCAACCAGATCTACTTCGGCCACGGCAACTACGGGGTGGAGGCGGCCAGCCAGTTCTTCTTCGGCAAGGCGATAAAGGAGCTGACGGTCGCCGAGGCCGCCCTCCTGGCCGGCACCGCGCAGAACCCGACCTTCCGCGATCCCGTCGACAACCCCGAGCAGGCCCTCTCCCGCCGTAACCACGTCATCGACCGGATGATGGAGGAAAAGTACCTCTCCGCGGCCGAGGCCGAGGAGGCCAAGCGGCAGCCGCTGAAGCTCCGCCTCCGCAAGCCGCCGCCTTCGGTCGCCCCCCACTTCCTGGAGGAGGTGCGCAAGTACCTCGAGCGGGAGTACGGGAGTCAGCGGATCTACCAGGGCGGGCTCCGCGTCTACACGACCCTCGACCCGCAGATGCAGGCCGCCGCCAACGAAGCCGTGGGAAAGGGGTTGAGGCGCCTGGACCTGAAGGCCCGCGGGTTCGTGCGACCCACCGCCAGCGTCCTCCAGGAAGGCGCCTTCCCGGATCCGGTGCACCTCGAGGAATGGGACTGGCCGATCGCGGCCGGCGACGTGGTCCGGGGCGTGGTGCTGGCCTCTGAGCGGACGCTCGCGGTCGTCCAGATCGGCGAGTACCGGGCCCGCGTCGGCCCGCAGGAGATCGCCTGGACCCGGCGCACGAACGTCGCGGAGGTGCTGCCGCCCGGGACGATCGCGCCCTTCCTCGTCGAGGCCCTCTCCGAGGAGGGCGACCGCAGGGAGGCACGGGTCACGCTCGAGCAGGAGCCGGAGGTCGAAGGAGCGCTCGTCGCCCTGGAGGTCAGCACCGGCGCGGTCAAGGCGATGGTTGGCGGGTACAACTTCGACCGGAGCAAGTTCAACAGGGCCACCCAGGCCCTGCGCCAGGTGGGCTCGGCGTTCAAGCCGGTGGTGTACACGACCGCCCTGGAGAAAGCAGGCTGGACTCCGGCTACCCCGATCGTGGACGCCCCCGTCTCCTTCCCGGGGGCCAACAAGAGCGTGTGGTCGCCGCAGAACTACGACCACTCGTTCTGGGGAACGATACCCTTGCGACGAGCCCTGGAGCAGAGCCGGAACATTCCCGCGATCAAGACGCTCCACGCGGTCGGGCTTGAGAACGGCAGGGAGTACGCGCGCCGGCTGGGCCTGAGCAACGAGCTGCCCCCGTTCCTGCCGATCGCGATCGGCGCCGGCGAGCAGACGCTGATCGAGATGACGGCGGCCTTCGCCACCTTCCCGAACCAGGGCCTCCGGATGGAGCCCATGCTGATCACCCGGATCACCGATCGCGACGGGAACATCATCGAGGAGTCGCGTCCCCGGGCAAGCGACGCCATCCGGGCCGACACCGCCTACCTGATGACCAGCCTCCTCCGGGGCGTGGTGGCGCGCGGCACCGCC
>Ga0268386_10000416_pt1 | contig 26715 bp, 18 predicted proteins | sample RVTome_15_FD_200260 | JGI IMG/M metagenome (GOLD analysis project Ga0268386, IMG submission 200260) | Soil microbial communities from uranium-contaminated site in the Upper Colorado River Basin, Wyoming, United States - RVT150D86... ... | reverse complement strand
GCGCAGGCCGCCTTCCGCCTCCTCTGCCATCGTGCTCATCTCCCGCCTGGCGCAGGAAGAGTACCTTCGATTCTCTCATCGGATTCCGCAGCCCCAACGGCCTGGTGCAACGCGCGAAACCGGCCCACCAGGGCCGCCAGCCCGTAATGGGCGTTCAGCCCGCTCGGGTTGGGCAGCACCCAGACGCAGGCGCTCTCCAGCCGCTCCGGCTGCGCGCCCAGGACGGCCCTCGGCCGCGAGAACGCGGACCGGTATGCGCCGATGCCGAGGACGGCCAGCGCCCGCGGGCGATGCCGCCGGACCTTCGAGGCCAGCGCTCGAGCGCCGGCCCTGAGCTCGGCGGGGGTCAGCTCCTCCGCCCGCGCCGTCGTCCGCCGGCACAGGTTGGTGATCCCGAGCCCGCGCGCCACGAGCGCCGCGTCCTCGAACGGCGAGAGAATGCGCTCGGTGAAGCCGGACCCGTGCAGTGCCTTCCAGAAGCGATTGCCCGGCCGGGCGAAGTGGTGCCCGACCGCGCCTGAGTAGAGCCCCGGGTTGATCCCACAGAAGAGGACGCGCAGTCCAGGGCCGATCACGTCGGGGATCCGTCGGCCGGCGGCGGCGCGAAGCTCGGCCGGCGTGGGGCGGCCCGCGGAATCCACCCTCAGGCCGGCTCGGCCCGGCTGACCTCTGCGTCGCCGCGCTTGGCCAGCGTGTCCTGCAGGCTCGCCTTCAGCAGCGTGAGGTTCTGGGCGAAGGCGGCGAAGTCGCCGCGGGCGATGGCCAGGACGTCGGTGGGCTCGAGGGCCTTGACGGAGGCGTTCCGGGGCAGGTCGCGCATCAGGGCCACCTCGCCGAAGTGCTCGCCCGGCCCCAGGGTGGCGAGGCGGACCGGGCCCCCCGGCTGCTCGCGGACGACCTCCACGCGGCCCTTTGCGATCACGTAGAACCGATCGCCGATCTCCCCCTGGGTGACGATCGCCTCGCCCGGCTCGTAGTGGGCGCGGTCCACCTTCTCGGTGCGGAAGACCTTGAGCTGGACCAGGTTCCTCGGGAAGAACAGGTCCAGGGTCCAGTCCAGGGCGACCCGCAGCCGGCGCTCCCAGCCCGGGAGCTTCATCAGGTAGACGGTCCGCCACAGCCACCACGCCACGAAACCGCGGAACCGGAGCCCGAGGATCTCCGCCACCGCGCTGCGGCCCCCCAGCGACGCCAGCTTGCCCAGCGCCTGGAACACGAAGGGCTTCCGCGTCCCGCCGCGGAGGTCGGCGAGGATGTTGTCCGCGCAGGTCGCGGCCTGGCGGATGGCGTTCTGTGCGGTGGGCGCGTAGGGCGTCCCGTCCGGGCTCGGCACCTGGGCGCAGTCGCCCAGGGCCCACACGCCATCGAAGCCCGGCACGGCCAGGGTCGCCTCCACGACGATGCGCCCGCGCTCGGTCCCGCAGGGCAGCTCCCGGAGGAGGGGGTTGGGTGCGTTGCCGACGGTGCTCACGAGCGTCCGCGTGGGGATCATCCGGCCGTCGGAGAGGAAGACGCCCTCCACGGTGGCGGCCTTGCAGCGGACCTTCACCACGATCTCGATGCCGCGCCGGGCCAGCACCTCCTGGGCGTAGCGGCCGAGACCGGGGACGACCTCGGGCAGGATCCGCTCCTGGCTGTGCACGAGGACGAACCGCACTTCCTCGGGCGGGATGCTCCGGTAGTGGGGGAGCACAAGGTGGACCATCTCCTGCAGCTCCCCCACGGTCTCGACGCCGCTGAAGCCGCCGCCGACCACCACGAACGTGCAGAGGGCGCGGCGATAGGCGGCGTTCGTCTCGATGTCGGCCTGCTCCAGGCAGCCGATCACGTGGTTCCTCAGGTAGAAGGCGTCGCCGATGTTCTTGAGGGGCAGCGAGTGCTCGGAGAGCCCGGGGAGGCTGGTGAGGTCGACGATCGTGCCCAGGGCCAGGACCAGGTGGTCGTAGGGCAGGGTGCGGAGGTGCCGGCCTTCCCCGACGAAGATCGACACTTCCTTGCGAGGGAGGTCCACCGCGTCGACCTCGCTCGCGAAGAAGCGGGTGCGCGGCAGCATCAGCCGCAGGGGGTTCGCCACCTGGCTGGGCACGATGGAGCCGGCGGCGACCTCAGGAAGCAGCGGCTGGAAGACGAAGTAGTTCTCCCGGTTCACCAGGGAGATCTCGACGCGGGAGTCCCGGCCGAGCCGCTGCTCGAGGCGCTTCGCGGCGAAGACGCCGCCGAATCCGCCACCCAGGATCACGACGCGCTTGAGGTCCACCTGGCTCCCCCCGGGCCGGCGGGCCCGCCGATCGCCGTGAGGATACTCCCGAGCGCGCCTCTCGTGCTCAGCTCCTCCTGCCGGACAGGAACAGGCGCAGGACGTACCAGAACAGCAGGGCCACCGACGCGAACAGCTCCAGCGCCGCGGCGACGTGGCGGTCCCGGGGATACCTGTGGAGCACGTTCGAGGTGTCGTACAGGATGGAGCCGCCAGCCAGCCCGATCATCGCCACCGAGAAGAACGTCCCGAGCTGGAAGCCGAACAGCACCCCGGCCACGATCAGGACCAGGGCCACGACGCCGCTCCAGCGCAGCACCGCACCCAGGAACGAGAAGTCCTTGCGGGTGGTGAAGACCACCACGGTGAGGCCGGTGAACCCCAGGAGCGTCACCAGCGCCGCGCTCTGGATCACGCCGGGCGCGTAGGCCTGCGCCACGTAGAGCAGCGGCACGAAGATCACCGCTTCCGCCGCCACGAAGCCCGCAAGCGCGGCGTACTGCGCCGCCGGCGACGTCGCGGTGTGGGCGGCACGGCTGGCCATCCAGCTCACCAGCACGAAGCCGCCCAGGATCCAGAGCCAGGAGACCCCCATCATGCTGCGCGCGATGGGCAGCGCGAGGCCGGCCTGGAACAGGAGCACCTCGATGCCTGTGAAGGCGAAGATGGCGCCGAACAAGTGAAGGTACGTCCGGGTGATGAACGCGGCCCGAGCGTCGACTTCCGTCGCCGCGGCGGTCCGCCCGTACGTCGGGGTGCTCATCGGGACCTCCTTGTTCGCCCACCATGCGCAGAACGAAGCGCTTCCGCCATTCTAGCGGGGCGAGCGTGATTTCGTGGGCACCGGACCCCGCGGCGCGGACCGCTCGACTATCCTTCGGCCCAGCCGCCGCCGTGCGGCTCGAGGGGGGTCCTTGGCCGTCGCCGTGGTCGCCGAGAAGCCGTCCGTCGCCCGCGACCTTGCCCGTGTGCTCGGTTGCCGGACGCGGGGCGAGGGAGTCCTGACCGGGAACGGATACGTGGTGACGTGGGCGATCGGTCATCTCGTGGCCCTGGCGCAGCCCCACGAGATCCGGGCGGAGTGGAGGCGATGGGCGCGCGAGGACCTCCCGCTGATCCCCGACCGCTGGCCCTTGACCGTGCTGCCCGACACCCGGAAGCAGTTCGAGGTCGTGGCCTCGGTGCTCCGCGACCCAGCCGTCGAGCGCGTGGTGTGCGCGACCGACGCGGGCCGCGAGGGCGAGCTGATCTTCCGCTACGTCTACGAGAGGGCCGGCTGTGACAAGCCGGTGAACCGCCTGTGGCTCTCCTCGCTGACGCCGGAGGCGATCCAGCAGGGGATGTCGCGGCTGCGGCCGGGGGCGGAGCTGGACCCGCTCGCCGAGGCCGGGCGCGGCCGCAGCCGGGCCGACTGGCTGGTCGGGATGAACCTCTCGCGCGCCTCGACGCTGGCTCACGGCGAGACCCTCCACGTGGGCCGCGTCCAGACGCCGACCCTGGCACTGCTCGCCGAGCGCGAGCAGGCGATCCGGGCCTTCGTCCCCGAGGACTACTTGGAGGTCGTGGCGACCTTCGGCGAGCGAGAGCCGGGCGGCGAGCAGGCACGGGAGGAGAGCTACCGCGGGACCTGGTTCCGGTCGCCCTCGGCCGGCGCCGAGTCCAGGCGGCTCCCCAAGGACGGCGAGCAGGCGCGGGCGATCGTCGCGCGCGCCCGCGCTGGAACGGCCCGCGTGGAGTCGGCGTCGTCGGAGACGCGGCGCGTCCCCCCGCCGCTCCTCTACGACCTCACCGACCTCCAGCGCCATGCGAACCGGCTTTTCGGGATGAGCGCCAAGGAGACCCTGGCCGCCGCCCAGTCGCTCTACGAGGCGAAGAAGCTCCTGAGCTACCCGCGGACCGACTCGCGGCACCTCTCGTCCGACGTGGCGGCGACGCTCCCGGCGATAGTTGCGTCGATCTCGCCCAGCTACGCCTCGCTCCTGGCGCCAGGGACGGGGGAGCGCGCGCTCTCGAAGCGCTTCGTGGACGACGCCCGGGTCAGCGATCACCATGCGCTCGTCCCCACAGCGGTCTCCAGCGAGGTCGTGGAGCTCTCGGTCGCCGAGCGGCGCGTCTACGACCTCGTCTGCCGGCGCCTGTTGATGGCCTGGCACGCCGATCACGTCTTCTCGGTGACCACCGTCGTCACGCGCGTCGACGGGCCGCCGACCGACCCGCAGGCGGACCGCTACCACTCCAGCGGGACCGTGATCGAGGCGCCGGGCTGGAAGGCACTGGAGCCTTCGAGCCCTCGCCGTGCGCCGGCGGCCCCAGGTCCCGGCAAGGAGGGGGACCAGACGGGCGAGACCCAGGCGCTTCCTCCGGGGCTCGCGGCGGGGATGGCGGTGCGCGTGCTGGAGGCGGAGGCGTTGGCGCGGAGGACCCGGCCGCCGCGGCGCTTCACCGACGCCACGCTCCTCACCGCGATGGAGACCGCGGGCCGCACGCTCGACGACCGGGAGCTGGCGGAGGCGATGAAGCAGAGCGGCCTGGGGACGCCCGCCACCCGCGCCGAGATCATCGAGACGCTCGTCCGCCGCGACTACGTGGAGCGCGAGGGCCGGAGCCTCGCCGCCACCGACAAGGGCATCCGCCTGATCGAGCGCGTCCATCCGGACGTCAGGAGCCCGGCGCTCACGGCGGACTGGGAAGCGCAGCTCGCACGCATACAGCGGGGCGAGGCGGATCTCGCCGGGTTCATGAGCCGCATCGAGGCGCACGTCCGAGAGCTGGTCGCCGCGACGCTGGGGGACGCCGTTGCCACGGCTGCCGCGGACTCGCCGGAGTCCCTGGCGGCAGCCGCAATCGAGCCCGTGAGCTCCGGTCGCCGTACCGCCATCACGGAAGGCCCGGAGCCGATCGGCGGCCGTAGCGAACCGGCCAGGAGCCCCGGGCCGGAGGATCGTGCCCGTCCGGCGGATCGGCGTCTGGCGTCGGTGCAGCGGAGCGCGCGAGGCCATGTGGAGTGCATGGCCGAACGCCCGGAGGAGCTCCCGGCAGAGAGACTCCAGCGCCTGCTCCGCGACCGGTTCCGTCTCCAGGCGTTCCGGCCTCGCCAGGAGCAGGTCTGCCGGGCGGTGACCGAGGGCAAGGACGTGCTGCTGGTGATGCCCACCGGCTCGGGGAAGTCCCTCTGCTACCAGCTCCCCGGCCTCGCCCGCGGGGGAACCACCCTGGTGGTCTCGCCGCTCATCGCGTTGATGGAGGACCAGGTCGGCAAGCTCCAGGCCCTGGGGCTTCGGGCCGACCGGATCCATTCCGGTCGCGACCGGGCCCTCTCGCGGCAGGCGCTGGCCGCGTACGTGGACGGCCGGCTGGACTTCCTGCTCGTGGCCCCGGAGCGGCTCGGGATCCCCGGGTTCCAGGAGAGCCTGGCCCGCCGCGCGCCCGCCGTCGTGGCGGTGGACGAGGCCCATTGCATCTCGGAATGGGGGCACGACTTCCGCCCGGAGTACCGCCAGCTCGGCGCGCGGCTCCCGCAGCTCCGTCCGGCCCCCGTGATCGCGCTGACGGCCACCGCCACGCCGCGGGTGCAGGACGACATCGCGGCCCAGCTGGGGCTCCGGCTGCTCCGCTTCATCCACGGGTTCCGGCGGGAGAACATCGCGATCGAGGTCGCTCGCATGCTGCCTTCGCTGCGAGCGCAGGCCGTGGCGCGGATCCTCGACGACCCCGCGCGGCGACCGGCGATCGTTTACGCCCCGACCCGCAGGGAAGCGGACGCCCTGGGTGCGTCGCTGTCCGTCGGCTTTCCGGCGGCCGCCTATCACGCGGGCATGAGCGCCGCCCTCCGCGAGCGCGTGCAGACCGCGTTCCTGGAGGGGCGGCTGGAGGCGGTCGTGGCCACCATCGCGTTCGGGATGGGGGTCGACAAGGCCGACGTGCGCACCATAGTGCACACCGCGCTGCCGGGGACTCTCGAGGGGTTTTCGCAGGAGATCGGGCGCGCCGGCCGGGACGGCGAGCCCAGCCGGGCGGTGCTGCTCCACTCCTGGAACGACCGGCGGACCCACGAGTTCTTCCACGAGAAGGGATACCCGGATCCCGAGGTGCTGCGCCGCGTCCACGCCGCCCTGGGGCCGCAGCCGCGGCCGGTCGAGGAGATCGGTCGCGCGCTGCGGCTGGGGGCGGAGGAGCTGGAGACCGCGCTGGAGAAGCTCTGGATCCACGGCGGTGCCCTGTTCAGCGCCGCCGGCGGGCGGCAGCTCGCGGCCCGCGGCTCGGACGGGTGGCTCCAGCCGTACCGGCGGCAGCGGGAGCACCGGCGCGAGCAGTTGGACGAGGTGCAGCGCTTCGCCGACGGGCACGCGTGCCGGATGGCCGCGCTGGTCCGCCATTTCGGCGACCAGGAGGACGCGGGCGAGCCGTGCGGCACCTGCGACGTGTGCGATCCCGCCGCGTGCCTGATGTGGTCGTCGCGGGAGCCCCGGCCGGGGGAGAGTCAGGCAGGCCGGGCGGTGGTCGAGGCGCTGCGACGCCGGGACGGGCAGGCCACCGGCCGCCTCCACGCCGCGTGCGGAACCGCCGGCCTGGAGCGCCGCGCGTTCGAGGAGCTCCTGGGCGGCCTCGTCCGCGCCGGCCTGGTCCGGGTGGCCGCGGACACGTTCGAGAAGGACGGCCGCACCATCCCGTTCCAGCGCGCGTGGCTCAGGCCGGCGGGCCGGTCCGTGGCTCTCGACCGGCTGGAGTTCAGCATGCCCGACGAACCGCGGGAGTCGTCGGGGCGGGCGCCGAGGCGGCGGACCGACCGTGCGACGAAGGTCCCGAGGCCGCCCGCCGCGCCGGCCGATCCGGCGCTGGTGGCGGAGCTGAAGCGGTGGCGGCTGCTCGAAGCGCGGCGGGCTGGCGTCCCCGCGTTCCGCGTGCTCCACGACCGTACGCTGGTCGCGATCGCCGCCACCCGGCCGCGGGACGAGGCCGGGCTGCTCGTGGTTCCGGGCTTCGGTCCGGCCCTGCTGCGGCGTTACGGCGGCGCGATCCTGCGGGTCTGCGCCGGATGAGGGCCTCCGCGCCCGCGCACGGAGGGGACGCGCGGGAGGACCGGGCGGTCGGGAGCGGCCTCTGGTGGGAGGCGGCGTCGGTGTTCGCTGGGGGCGTGTGCCTCGCGTTCGTCTTGCTGCTTCCAGGCAGCCTCCGATTGGCCACCCATTTGCCGGACGACGGGGACGCCCTCCAGGGCGTCTGGATCCTGTGGTGGGGCGCCACCCATCTGACCGGCGGGTTTCCGGCGCTGCTCGACGGCAACGTCTACCACCCTCATCCCGGGGCGCTGCTGTTCTCGGAGCCCCTCCTCACCCAGGCGGCGCTCGCCGCCCCGCTGTTCGGTCTCACGGACAACCGGGTGCTGATCGTCAACGTGGTGATGTTGGTCAGCCTGGCCTCGAACGCGGCGGCGTTCCACGTGCTTGCGCGAGGGCTCGGCGGCTCCCGGCCGGCCTCCGCCGCGGCGTCCGTGCTGTATGCCTTCAACACGTACGTGTTCGGTCAGCTGGCGCGCGTGCAGCTCCTGAGCCTCGCCTGGCTGCCGCTGGCGCTGTGGGCGCTCCACCGCCTGGCCCGCGGCGGCCGCGTCCGGTACGCCTGGGCGTTCGCGCTGTTCCTGGCGCTCCTCGGCTTCTCGTGCCTGTACTACCTCGCCTTCTCGGCGCTGGTCCTCGCCGTGGCCGTTCCGGCCGCCTTCTGGAGCAGTCCCCAGCTGCGGCGGCGCCCCGTTGCCGCCCATCTGATCGCGGCTGCCGCCGCGGCCGCCGCCCTGCTCGCGCCACTGGCGTCCGCGTACCGCACCCTCTTCGACCGCTACGGCTTCACCGCCGAACGGGAGCCCTTCCACCTGCGGCGCTTCCTGGTGCCCAACGCGGGGACTCTCCTGTATCCCGATCCGAAGGAGCCGGGGGACGTGTTCCTGGGCTATGCCGCCGTCGTGATGGCGGCCCTCGGGCTGGTCTCGCTGTCGCGATGGGCGCCGCTGGAGCGGCGGATGGCGAAGGCGATCGCGGCGGCGGCCCTCGTCGCCGCCCTGATCGCGCCGTGGCCGGAGTGGCGCCTCGGCCCCCTCCACGCTCCGGCGCCGCTCGCGCTCCTCGGGGCCCTCGAGCCCTTCTCCCGGGTGCGCGACTCCGCGCGGCTCGCCGCGGTCGTGTACCTGGGCCTGAGCCTGCTCGCGGTGCCCGCGATCGAGCGGCTCGTGCGACCGCTGCGGGGGGCCGGCCGCCTTGCCGCCGCGCTCGCGATCTCCGCCCTGTTGCTGGCGGAGCACTGGACGCCGGGCTATCGGGGCGTGGAGGTGCCGGTACCGCCGCGCCTCCCGCCGGCCTACGGCTGGCTGGCGGCGCAGCCGGGCGGCGCGGTCGTGGCCGAGCTGCCGCCCCGTCCGTTCCACCTGATCCGGTTCACGGCGCTGGAGGCCTACCTGTCCACGTTCCATGGGCACCGGGTGCTGTTCGGGAGGCCCAGCTTCTTCCCGCCGGCCCTGGAGATGATCCAGTGGGAGCTGCGCAACTTCCCCGACGCCACGTCGCTCGCCCTTCTGCGCGGGCTGGGTGTGCGCTGGGCCCTGGTCCATCCGGAGCGCTGGGGGGAGAGCTGGCCGCGCCAGCGGCGCCGCCTGGAAGAGCGGGCCGACCGGCTCCCGCTCGCCGCCTGGTTCCCGGCGGATCCCGGCCCCGTCTGGGCCCGCTACGACCTGGGCGGCGAGCGGATCTACGAGGTGCGTTCGGCCGCCGAGGAGCGGGAGCCCCGCCGTTGCCGGTGCGAGGAGGTGCCGCGAGGCGACTATCGGCTCGCTGGGAACGGTGCCACGTCGCCCGCCCTCGCCGCCGACGGCCGCCGGGACACGCGGTGGACCACCGGCGATGGGCAGGAGGAAGGCCCGTTCCACCTGGAGCTGAGGTTCGCGCGGCCGCGGCGGCCGGTGCGCGTGGAGGTGGAGGCTGCCTTCCCGTACGGCGAGTTCGCGCGGGAGCTCACGATCACCGGCCATCTCGGCGCGGAGGCATGGCGGCTCGGGCCGCGCCCGGATCCGTGGTACACGGCGAGGCTGGTGCGCCAGCTCGCGGAAGACCCCGCGCACGCACGCCTGCGTTACGACCTCGACGCCCGGACCGTGGACCGGCTCCGGCTCGTGGCCGGCGGGTACCGGGGCGGGCTCGCGTGGAGCGTCCCCGAGATCCACGTGTTCGAAGGCGAGCTGCTCGAGGACTGACCGGCTCCCGGGTCGCGGTTGGACAGCTCGCCTTCCGGGTGGCATTCTCCCGCCGCCCCGGCGTGGCGTTGAACGCCGGGCCCGGTCGAGGACCCATCGGGTCGGAGGACCCCCATCGCGACCACCCACACCGCGACCGCCGGTACCCACGCCGGTGGCACGTCCCGACACCCTCCGCGGACCCGCCTCGAGACGCTGGCCGTGCTCGGCCTGCTCCTGGTCCTGGCCGGCGAGCTGGCCTGGGCGGTGCGGAGCGACGGCCTCGCGTACGACGAGCTGACGCTGGTCGCGAGCGGCTACTGGCATCTGACCACGGGCGACGCCGGCTTCAACCCGGAGCACCCGCCGCTGGCGAAGCTCCTGGGCGCCCTTCCGCTGCTGGCGCTGCGGCCGGCCGTCCCCGAGACGCAGCCGGGCGAGAACCACTGGAGCTTCGGGCATCGCTTCTTCCACGTCGCAAACGACGCGGACCGGCTCGTGCCCCTGGCCCGGATCCCGAGCGTCTTGCTGACCCTGGCCCTGGCGGTGTTGCTGTGGCGCTGGTCGCGGGCCGCCCACGGCGTCTCCGCCGGCATCGGTGCCCTGGCGCTCGCCGCGTTCCAGCCGAGCCTGCTGGCCCACGGCCACGTCGCGACCACGGACCTGCCCGCCACGTTCCTGATGGTGGCGGCGTCGTGGCTGTTCTGGCGCTGGAGCCTCGCGCCCGGCCTCGGCCGCGGGCTCATCGTCGCCGCGATCTTCGTGCTGGCCGCCGCCGCCCGCCACACGACCTGGGTCCTGATCCCGGGGTTCGCCCTGCTGCTCGCGCTCGGTCGAGCCAACGCGCCGCGTCCGTCTCTCCGGAAGACCGCGATCCTCGCCCTCACGTTCCTGGTGGCCTTCCCGCTGGTCCTCGGCGCGGTCTACGCCTTCGACCTCGGCCCGGCTCGGGGAATTCCCGCGCTGCCTGCCGCAGTCGAGTGGCTGCTGGCGCTCCTGCCCCGCAACTACGTCGGCGGGGCCATGGGCTTCTTCTCGCTGGCGGCGCTGGAGCAGCCGTATCCCGTGTACCTCCTGGGGCGCATCTCGGAGGACGGCTGGCGCGCCTATCACGTCGTGGCGCTCGCGGCGAAGAGCACGCCCGGCTTCCTGCTGGCTCTGGTAGCGGGAGCCGCGGCCTTGATCCGGCGGAGGCCCTCGCGCGGCGACGTCGAGACGCACTGGCTGGTCCCCGCGGTCCTGGTGCTGCTCTCCGCCTCGCTGTCGCGCGTCCAGACCGGAGAACGGTACGCGCTCGGGATGCACCCGTACCTGATCCTCCTGGCCGCGCGGGCGGTGCCGTGGGCGCTCTCCTCGACGGGCGGCCGGGTCCTCCTGGCCGTGACCGCCCTGCTGCACATCGGCCCGAGCCTGGACGCCGCCCGCGGTGGCTACCTGCCGTACTTCAACGTCTTCGCCGGCGGGACCCACGGAGGACACCGCATCCTCACCGACTCCAACCTCGACTGGGGGCAGGACCTGCCGCGCCTGGCCGACTGGATGCGGCGGCGCGGCGTAGATCGCATCCAGCTCGGCTACTTCGGCAAGGACGATCCGCGGCGGTTCGGGATCCGCCACAAGGACCTGCCCGGCTCGCACGGCTGCGCGGCCGGCCTTCCCCGGCACCCGTTCACCGGGGTCGTGGTGGTCAGCCCCAACCTGGTGCTGTCCCATCGCCCGCAGGGCGATCCCTACGCGGCGCTGAGGGGCCGGCCTCCCGACGAGCGGGCGGGCGTCTTCTTCGTGTACCGGTTCCCGCCGCCGTGACCGGCTCTGCTTCGAGCTGCGCACCGTCGGCTTTGGAGGAAGCCAGGCCGATACCGCCGGACCTGTCGATGAAGATATCCCCTGCCTTGCTCTGTCCGGCCAGCGCGGACGCCGATGTATTGCTCGTCCCGGAGCCGCCGAATGCAGGGGCCGGCGCTTCGTGTTATGTCTTCAGCCGGGAGGGAGAGCCTCGATGAGAAAGGTCCGCCGGGTGCTGCCGCTCCTCGCCGTGCTGTCGTCCCATCCCGCAGCCGCCGCCGACTGGGCCGAGGCGACGACGCCGAAGTGGCAGGAGGTCGCTCCCGGCGTCTGGAAGACCACGGTGGGCACCGCCGAAGATCTGACCCTCCTCTCGGCCGCGGACGCGCGGCCGCGCACGGAGGCGCTCGGCGCGATGCCGCCCGTCCCGTTCCCGCTGGAGGCGGGCGAGATCGAGGCGCGGGTGGACGGGAGCAAGGCGGCCGTGCGTTTTCCGCTCGCCCTCGACGAGGACGTCTACGGCCTGGGGGTGGACTTCAAGGCCATGCGCCGGACCGGCTCGACGTTCCGCCTCCACGTCGACCACTGGGGCGGCCGCGCCGGCCGTACCCACGCCCCGGTCCCCCTGTACGTGTCGACGCGCGGCTACGGGGTCCTGATCGATTCCGCCCGCTACGTGAGCTTCAACGTCGGCGTGAGCGTGCGCTTGGCGGCGAAGGACAAGCCGCCGGTGATCGACCGGACCACGGGAGGGGAGACGTGGTCCTCGATGCCACGCTCGGATTCGGTGGAGGCGCTGGTGCCGGCACCGGGGGCTGACGTGCTGGTCTTCGGCGGGCCGACGCCCCTCGACGCCATCCGCCGCTACAACCTCTTCTGTGGTGGAGGCGCCCTGCCCCCCAAGTGGGGGCTGGGCTTCATGACGCGCACGCCGACGGGCTACGGCGCCAAGGAAGCCCTTGACGAGGTGGCCGAGTTCCGCCGTCGGGGAATCCCCCTCGACATGCTGGGGCTCGAGCCCGGCTGGCACGACCACGCCTACCCGTGCTCGTTCGAATGGGATCCTGGCCGCTTCCCCGACCCCGCCGGCTTCCTGGCCGAGCTGCGCAAGCAACACGTCCGGGCCAACCTCTGGTTCAACCCCTACGTCTCGCCGACCGCGCCCCTCTACCGCAAGCTGCTCCCGTTCGCCGGCTCGCACCTGGTCTGGAACGGGATCGTGCCCGACTACACGATGCCGGAGGCGCGCCGCGTCTTCGCCGACCACCTGGAGAAGGAGGTCGTGGGCCTGGACCCCGCCGCCCTCGGGGGCTTCAAGATCGACGAGGTGGACGGCTACGACCGCTGGCTGTGGCCGGACCTCGCGGTGTTCCCGTCCGGGCACGACGCCGAGCAACTCCGCCAGACCTACGGCCTGCTCCTCCAGCGGCTCCTGGTGGAGCTGTACCGCGGGCAGAACCGGCGGACGCTGGGGCAGGTCCGCGGCACCAACGGCGGGGCCTCGCGGTTCCCGTTCGTCATCTACAACGACAACTACGCCTTCGACGAGTACATCACCGCCGTCGCCAACAGCTCCTTCGCCGGCGTCCTCTGGTCGCCGGAGGTGCGCGGAGGCGAGGGCGAGGACATGCTGCGCCGCACCCAGGCGGTGTCGTTCTCGCCCCTCGCTCTCTTCAACGGCTGGGCCACGGACACGAAGCTGTGGACGCACCCGGAGGTGGCCGGGCACATCCGCGACGCGATCGTGCTGCGGCAGCGGCTGCTGCCGTACTGGTACACCACCTTCGCGCAGTACCACTTCGACGGGACGCCGGTAGTCCGGGCCATGCCCTTGGTGCCGGGCTTCGATGCGCGGCCGCGCACCGAGGCCGGCGTGCTCGACGCCACCGCCAACCCCTACGCCATCGGGCGTGTCGCCGAGGTCACCGACCAGTACATGGTCGGAGACGCGCTGCTCGTGGCGCCCATCGCGCCGGGCGTGAAGAGCCGCAAGGTCGTGCTCCCGGCGGGGCGCTGGTACGACTTCCATGCCGGCGCCTTCGCGGGCGAGGGGGGGACGATCGAGGTCACGCCGCCGCTGTCTCGGATCCCCGTGTTCGTGAAGGACGGCGGGCTGGTGCCGATGACGGGCGAGAGGCAATGGGCGCCCGGGCCGGAGGAGGTCCTTCCGCTGGAGGTCCGGCACTACGGCGACAAGCCGGGCACGGCGGCGGTCTACGACGACGACGGCGAGACCTACGACTACGAGAACGGCGAGCGGTCGTGGACGCGCCTTGAGGTCACCCGTGACGCGGGCGGGGCGTGGAAGGGGACGGTTACGCCGGACCCCGGCGGGAAGCGGTGGCGGTACTCCGAGGTGAAGTGGACGTTCATGACGGCGCGGTGAGCCCGCGCTGGGCCTCGACCTGTCGATCGGGCTCGTCCCCGTTCGACCACCAGGCGGGAGCGGTCCCATAGGACGCGCCGACCGGCCCAGCAGGGGGCCGGCAGGAGGCTCGACATGAACGCGACATGGCTTCGGACCAGCGTGGCGGCCGGCCTGGGGCTGGTGCTGGCGGCGGCATCCGCGGTGTGGACCGGGGTGACGCCGCCGGCCGAGCAGCAGTTCCGCGCCAGGCGGCTGGGCGACCGGCCCTCGCCGCCGGCGACACTCGAGGCGGTCGGCTGGCTCGCCGGTCGCTGGGAGGGCGAGGGGCTCGGAGGCTACAACGAGGAGGTGTGGAGCCGTCCCCGGGCCGGCGTCATGATGGGGATGTACCGGCACATCAAGGAAGGCCGTCCGGCCTTCTACGAGTTCCTCATGGTCGTGGAGCAGAACGGGACGCTGGTCTTGAAGCTCAAGCACTTCAACCCGGACTTCTCCGGGTGGGAGGAGAAGGACAAGACGGTCGACTTCCGCCTGGTCGAAGCCGAGGAGCGTGCGGTCCATTTCGACGGGCTCAGCTTCGTCCGCGACGGCGAGGACGGGCTGCTGATCTACCTCCTGCTGACGAACCGCAAGACCGGCCAGGCCCGCGAGGAGGAGTTCAAGATGCGCCGCGTGGCGTCCTGACGTAACCTGGCGGCGCTCCCGGGCCGGTGTGCACATCGCCATGGGCACCGACACCGGTCCTCCCGGACGCTTCCAGGGGTACCCGGGCCTGGTCCCGGAATTGCATATCGATCCGCAAGGGCGGGGTGTGCAATGGGCCGAACACTCGGCGCCGTACTTGCCGTGCTGCTCCTGTCGGCAGGGGCTTGCCGTACCGGCCGGGCCCTGCTGGACCGTTCCGAGGAGGACGATCACGCTCGTGGGACGATCGGCGGGATCCTACGGGGCGTCGGAGGCGGCGATTCACTCCCCGGACGGCGGGTCGAGGCGGTTGAGGTACGCACCGGGACTCGCCATGCCTCGACGACGAGCGTCACCGGCGGCTTCTCCATCCAGGTGCCTCCGGGCGAATACCGGCTGGAGGTCGAGTTGCACGAGGGTGAGGCGCTCGTGAAGGATCCCGGCACGATCGACATCGGCCCCAGCGACCTCGACGCCAACATAGAGCTCGAGGTCGGCCGGGACCTCTCGTCCCCCCCACCGCCGGGCCGCTGACGATCCCGTCACCCACCGCGTGCCCTGGCCAGGTCCTCGATGATCCCCGTCACGAGGGCGGTCCAGCCCGTCTGGTGGCTGGCACCCGCGCCGCGGCCGGTCTCGGCGTGGAAGTACTCGTGGAAGAGCACGAGGTCACGCCAGTGGGGATCCTCGGCGTAACGGCGCTCGCCCCCGTGGCAAGGCCGCCGCCAGGACTCGTCGGGCAGGAAGATCCGGGCCAGGCGTGAGGCGAGCTCCCGCGCGACGTCGCCCAGGTGCAGGAGCCGCCCGGAGCCGGTCGGACACTCCACCCTGAAGCCATCGCCGTAGTAGTGGTGGTAGCGCTCCAGGGCTTCGAGGAGCAGGTAGTTCATCGGCATCCAGATCGGCCCGCGCCAGTTCGAGTTCCCCCCGAAGAGCCCCGTCGACGACTCGCCGGGCACGTAGTCCACGCGGTGCTCCTGGCCGTCGACGTGGAGGACGTAGGGGCGGTCCCGGTGGATCCGGGACAGCGACCGGACCCCGAACGGGGAGAGGAACTCCTCCTCGTCGAGCAGGCGGCGAAGGACCCGCTCGAGTCGCGGCCGTGTCGGGATGGCGAGGAGGTGGTGGCCATGGGCCTCCTCCCCATGCAGGTCCGCGTACGAGAGGGACTGGGAGAGGTCCTGCCGGTTGGCGAGGAACCAGCGCAGACGCTTCTTGAACCCGGGCAGCCGGTCGATGACGTCCTGTTCGAGGATCTCGGCGGCGAAGAGCGGGACGAGCCCCACCAGGGACCGCACCTTCAGGGGGAAGCTCCGGCCGTCGACGTGGAGCTGGTCGTAGTAGAACCCGTCCTCCTCGTCCCACAGCCCGTGGCCCCCCAGGCTGTTCATGGCGCCGGCGATGGCGACGAAGTGCTCGAAGAACTTGGAGGCGGTGTCCTCGTAGGCGGGGTTCTCCGCCGCCAGCTCGAGCGCCATCGACAGCATGGTGGCGCAGTAGAACGCCATCCAGGCGGTGCCGTCCGCCTGCTCGAGGTGGCCGCCGGTCGGCAGCGGCCGCGAGCGGTCGAAGACGCCGATGTTGTCCAGGCCCAGGAACCCGCCGGAGAACAGGTTCTTCCCCTCGGCGTCCTTCCGGTTCACCCACCAGGTGAAGTTGATGAGGAGCTTGTGGAAGACGCGGGAGAGGAACAGCCGGTCGCGCCGGCCCCGCGGCCCGGTCATCTTGTACACCCGCCAGCACGCCCAGGCGTGCACGGGCGGGTTCACGTCGCCGAGGGCGAACTCGTAGGCCGGAAGCTGCCCGTTGGGGTGCATGTACCATTCGCGCAGGAACAGCACGAGCTGCTCCTTGGCGTACCAGGGGTCGACCCTGGCGAAGGGGATCATGTGGAAGGCCAGGTCCCAGGCCGCGTACCAGGGGTACTCCCATTTGTCGGGCATCGAGATCACGTCGCGGTTGTGGACGTGCCGCCACTCGTGGTTGCGGCCCCGGCTCCGGCTCGGCGGGGGAGGTGGCTGTCCGGCGTCGCCGTCCAGCCAGTCCTGCACGACGTAATGGAAGAACTGCTTCGTCCACAGCAGGCCCGCGTGTCCCTGCCGGATGACCCCCGCCTCCTCCGGCGTGGCGTTCGCCGGCGTCAGGGCGGCATGGAACTCGTTCGCCTCCCGCCGACGTTCCTCGAAGGTGCGCTCGAACTCGGGGCCGAACGCTTGGACGGGCGCTTCGTCCAGCGAATGGAGGCGCAGGCGCAGGACGGCGCTTCCCGCGGGAGGGAGGGCGAGCAGGAAGTGCGCGGCGGCCTTGGTACCGGGCCCCGCGGGGCTCGCCGCCCCGCGCCGTCCGCCGACCAGGTAGTCGTGGAACGCGTCTTTCACGTGCGCGCCGAGGTCGGGCGCGCCGAAGAGCCGCCGGGCGTTGGTCTCGTTCTCGGTGAAGAGGATGTCGGGTGCCGTTCCTCCCGGGCCGGGGCCGACCGCCAGCCGGAACCGCCCGAGGCTCTCGTGCGCGGCCTCGAGCGCCGCCTCCGCCGCCCGCCAGATCCGTGGCCGGGCCCAATATTCCTCGCCCGATCGGCCCCAGGACCAGGTGTTGCGGAACCAGAGCGTCGGCAGGACGTGGAGGCGGGCCGGCTCCGGGCCGCGGTTCGCCACGGTGACGCGGACGAGCACGTCGTTGGGCGAGGCCTTCGCGTACTCGGCATACACGTCGAAGTACCGGCTGTCCTCGAACACGCCGGTGTCGGCGAGCTCGTACTCGGGGTCGAGGCGGCTGCGGCGGCGGTTCTCCTCGAGCAGCCGGAGGTACGGGTACTCCCGGTGGGGATACTTGTAGAGCGCCTTCATGTACGAATGGGTCGGCGTGGAGTCGAGGTAGAAGTACTCCTCCTTGACGTCCTCGCCATGGTTTCCTTCCAGGCCGGTGAGCCCGAAGAGCCGCTCCTTCAGGATTGCGTCGCGTTCGTTCCAGAGAGCCAGCGCGAGGCACAGGCGCCCCTCGCGGTCGCAGATGCCGAGCAGCCCGTCCTCCCCCCACCGGTACGCGCGGCTTCGGGCGTGTTCGTGGGGGAAGTACTCCCAGGAGGTCCCGTCGGGGGAGTAGTCCTCACGCACCGTGCCCCACTGCCGCTCGGCGAGGTACGGCCCCCAGCGCTTCCAGTTCCGCACGCGCCGGGCGTCCTCCTCCAGCCGGACCGACTCAGCGCCCATGCCACCTCCAGGGAGGCACCATCATGCCACCCGGCGAGCGCGGGTCCTGGGAGGCCGACGCGCTGGTCGCCCGGGCGGCGAGCGGCACGCTCGTGAGGCGCGCGATCGTCGGAGTTCGCAATACGGTCCGGGAATCGGGGAGAATCCGGCGTTTGCGTGAGGCGGGGGTGGGGGAGCGACGCGAGCGCGACCTTGGCGGAGCCGGGAGGGCGCGGTTCTCCGCTGCCGGGTCCTTGGCCTGCCTCCTGGCCTGCGCCGGCTTTCTCGCCGGCGGCCGCGCCTCGTGTGGCGAGCTGAGCGTCGACGCGATCGCCTGGGGTCGCGGCATCGACGTCACGGGGCCGTCCTCCTGGCTGAGCGGCGGGTTCGGCCGACTCACGGAGGGGGCAGGCGGGCCTTCCCGATCGGACCGCGTGGGCCGCGGACAGCTCCACGTCGGGCTCGACTGGCAGCCCTCGGAGGTCGTCTTCGCCCACGTTCATGGGCTGGGACGGCTGGAGGGCGATGACGACGGAGGAGCCCGGGCCGGCATCGCCGAGGCGTTCGTCCAGTACGGCCCGGAGCTGTCCCCCGAGGTGGCCCTGCGCTTCCGGGCGGGGCTGTTCTTCCCCCAAACCTCGCGCGAGAACGTGGGGCCTCTCTGGTCGTCTCCCTACACGCTCACCTTCTCGGCCCTCAACAACTGGATCGCCGAGGAGGTCCGGTTGGCCGGCCTCGACACGACGGTGAGGCTCCGCTCCGACGGCGGGAGCGAGCTCCAGTTCTCGAGCGCGGTCTTCGGGGGCGCGGACACGATGGGCAGTCTCCTCGCCTGGCGCGGTTGGAGCTTCGGCGACCGGCTCTCCCTCGTGGGCGAGGTCCTCCCGTTGCCTCCGCTCCGCTCGCTCGCGCCCGGCGGGGGCTTCGCCCTGCAGCGCGACGACGGCACTCGGCCGGTGGAGGAACTGGACGGGAGGGTCGGATGGCAGGCCCGCGTCCGTTGGGTCGGCGCCGGGAGGGGACTCCTCCAGGCCGCGTACACCGACAACGGGGGGGACCGAGCGCTGCACCGGGGGCAGTACTCGTGGGACACCCGTTTCGGGCAGGCGGGCATGGAGGTCCAAATCGGGCCGGTGGCCCTCCTGGGCGAGGCGGTGCTGGGGGACTCGGGGATGGGCCGCCGGGACGAGGCCCACGTCGACATCCGCTTCCGGGTCGCCTACCTCTTGGCGTCATGGGGCGGCGAGGGGGGACGGCTCTCCGCCCGCTACGACTGGTTCGACAACGAGGACCGGGACGGCCGTGAGGAGCCGGGACACGAGACCGGGCACGCATGGACGCTGGCGGCGCTGTGGAGGCCCTGGAGGCACCTGCGACTCGGCATCGAGTACCTCGCGGTCCGGGCCGCCCGCCCGGCCGCGGCCTACTCGGGCGCCAGCCCGGACACCGACGCCCGCCGCTTCACGGGCGAGGCCAGGCTGACCTTCTAGCACGGCTGCTAGAGCTTTCGGAGGCGTACGCCCTCGACCGCGTGCGCCCGGCCCTTGCGCAGGACGAGGTGCGCCCGCTCCCGGGTGGGGGCGCTGGAACACCGTGTCCCGCAGGGTGAGGAAGCGCTCGACGTACCACTCGCGCACGTCGGCCTCGTCGGCGTCCACGTAGATCGAGCCACGCTCCCGGCGACGCCGACGACGTAGGGGACCTTGTCGGCGGGCTTGCCGAGGAACCGGCAGAGGTTCAGCAGGCGTGAGAGTGGCAGGTAGACCTGGGTGACGTCGTCGAGGGAGAGCCGGTCGTTGATGCCGCGCAGCGTCGCCAGGTCGGCGTCGCCGAGCGTGAGGGGAGTCGATCCGCGCAGCCGCGCCCAATCCTCCCTCGTGAAGGACACGAAGCGGGACGGCCCGCCCGGGTCTCGCCCGCCCGTGGGTTCGCCGCGAGGCGTCAGTACAGGACCCGGGCCTCGCCCTGCTCGGCGATGCGGCGCTGGACGAGGGCCAGGATGACGTCGCGGCGCGCGAGGAGCGCGTCGATCTCCGGGTCGCGCAGCCAGCGGCCGAGCTTCTCGGTCAGCAGAGCCTTGTCCAGGCTGCGGAGCCGCTCGAGGGTCGCGCGCGAAAAGCGCGCGAGGTCCTTCTCCCCCATCAGCTCGCGGTGGGTCCGGAACGACCGGGAGAAGTCGATCGCGTAGACCCGGAACTCCGGATCGATCAGGATGTTCCGGATGTTCGCGTGGTCGGAGTTGTAGGTGAGCTGGTGGAGGAGCCTCACGTCGTACATCTGCGCGTTCCAGGGCTCGACGTCGGGCACCTCGAGCTTCCGCTTCTTGCGGTCCGCCTCGGTCATGCACCCCTCGACCCAGATCTGCAGCGAGCCCCGCTCCCCCTCGATGACCCTCTCCACCGTGGGCGGGACGAGATCGAGGCCGAGGAGCTTGTCCAGCTCGTAGGCCGCGATCTCGTACTTGAACGAGTCGCGGAAATCGACTTCGAAGCCTCCCTCCTGGAACCGCGTGACGCCGGGCTTGTACTCGTCGATCACCTTCCAGGCCGCCTTGTGGGTCCGCGCGCCGTCGCTCAGGGTGAGCTGGTAGGAGCGGGTAATGCCCACCGGCAGGCCCTTCCTCCTGACGACGTCGGCGGTGCGCAGGAACGACTCCGCCTCCGCCCCCTTGAGCGGTAGGCCGTAGGGCTCCTGTCCCCCCGCGGCCAGGAGGACGATCGCGAGCGCCGCGCAGGACAAGGCTCCCCGCCCGGGCTGTAGCCGCACGCTACCGATAGCCATGGCATCGTCCTCTCGGGAAAGGATGGCCATAGCGTACGCCGGGGTGCGCCGGCGTCAAGGGGGCGACCTCGCGGAGTTGTCCACCGCCTCGCCTGCGTCGCCAGCCTGACGGCCTGAGTCCGGTCGGTCGCGTCCGGCGGACCCATCCCCTCCGCTTCCGCGAATGGGTGCCGTCGGGCGAGCGGCGGCGGGCCGTGGCGCCGCTCAGAAGTCGGGATGGTACAGGTCGACGAGGTGCTTGATCATGCAGGCCAGGATGGCCCAGATCGTGATCTCCGTGGCCGATCGGGAGAGGCCCACCAGGATCAGGAAGAGCACCACCGCGGACGAAGCGAGCAGCATCGAGCTGTAGACCCCGGGCGTGCGGAACGCCCGCAGGCCTGGCCAGGGCGTCATGTCGGCGAGCAGCCCGGCGGCCAGGAGCAGCGTCCAGCCGCCGATCCAGCACTCGGTGAGCGCCCTCACTGGTTGATCGCCGGCCATTCGAGCCAACCCTCCGTCCACCCGGCCGCGGCGGCGTGGACTCCAGCCGGATGCGGCAGGCACGTGGAATCGCGGAGTCTCCTTCAGGCGCGGAGGGCGTGTCAACAGGGCGATCGCCTTAGCCCGCGGGCCTCAGTCCTCCGCCTTCGGGAACGGCGGCAGCCCGAGGCGAGCGGCCTCCTTGTCAAGCGTGGCCAGGAAGTCGCTGATGCGGGGGAGGCGCTTTCCGTTGATGAACAGGGTCGGGGTCGCCTGGACTCCGACCCGCGCCGCTTCCGCGATCTGGGCGGAGAGCCGCTGCTTGGCACGGTCGGACACGAGGCACGACTCCATGCCCGCCTCGTCCAGCGCGGCGCCGGCGGCGAGCCGGACCACGTCCGGGCCCTTCGCCTCGTGCAGGTCCACCGAGAACACCTTGTCGTGGTATTCCCAGAACCGCCCCTGCTCCTGAGCGCAGACCGCTCCCAACGCGAGCCAGCAGGCCCCGGGGTGGATGGTCGTGCTCAGGTTGGGGTTGCACTCCTTGTCCAGGGGGTAGTTCTTGAAGAAGATCGCCAGGCGGTTGCCGGCCTGGGGCAGGAAGCCGGTAAGCGCCTGCGCCAGCGAGCGGCAGTAGGGGCAGAGGAAGTCGGAGTACTCCACGACCTTGATCGGCGCCTCGGCCGGGCCCATGTGTGGAACGCCCTGCAGCTCGATCTCCTGGACCGGCGCCCGCTCGAACTCCACCCTGGCCTTGTCGGCGAAGTACTGGTCGAGCTTCTTCGGGTCGTCGAGGATCTCCTGGAGCCGCCGGGCCTGCTCCTCGGCCGCCCGGGCCGCCTCCCGGTAGCGCTCCAGGTCGGCTGCCGCGTCCTGTCCAGCGGCGGGGGTCTCGGCGTCCGGAGCGGCCGGCGCGGCCGCTTCCGGGGACCGGGTGGACGCCGCGGACGGCGTGGGCGGCGCGGAGGACGGCCCTCCCAGGATCGTGGTCGCGCGCACGCGCTCGCGGGCCTTCAGGGCGGACTCGGCGGCGACGGCGAGCCCGCCCAGGGCGGCCGTTCCCAGGACCCATCCGACGAAGATCGTGCGCGCCCCCGATCGCAGCAGAGCGCGAGGCGCCGCCCGGCGCGCGGGCAGCAGAGCGGCCAGGGCGAGGCCGCCGAGCACGTAGGTGGCGAGACACAACGCGCAGTAGGCCCGGATCACGAAGGCCTGCAGCGCCAGCAGCCCGGCATCCAGAATGAGCGCCGCCGCCAGGCCGTAGAAGGCGAGCCCGGCGGCCGCCGCGCCGGCTTCGCCCTCCGCCGCCGCCAGCGCGAGGAGCACGGCGACGGAGCCGTAGAACAGCAGGCCCCACGCGGCGAGCGGGAGCCCCGCGAAGCGGGCATAGGGGCTCTGGGCCACGGTGTCGCACCCGCTGCCGGGCCCGCAGACCGCCTCGGAGCCCGTCAAGGCGCCGGGCTCGCCGTGGTGCTGGAACAGGACGAGCGTCGAGACGAGGGCGGCGGCGATCACCAGGACCGCCGCCAGGATCAGACGTCCTCGGGAGACTGTCACGTAACGCGCCCTCCTCGCGGCCTCGACACTGAAGGCTCGTCAGCTTCGATCGAGCGCCCACCTGCGCCCGGGGCAGGGACCGTCGCCGGCTCAGGAGCGAATCTAGCCCAACGACCCCGTGCCGGCAAAGCCGGTCTGCGAGATCATCCCGAGCCGGTCCCGGAGCCCCCCGGGCGGTGGCGGCCCGCGCGGAACGGCAGGTCGAGGAGCATGAACAGCCCCAGGGCGAGCATCTCCACGACGACGATGTAGACGGGCCAGGGGCCCAGCCAGTCCAGCAGGGTGGCGCCGCGAGGTTTCGCGCACAGGTAGAGGAAGTTCGTTCCGAACACGGCGTTGACGGCGGCGGCCGCCGCCGCGTACCCGTTCGTGAGGAGCCACACCCGTAGCGGTGCGCCGGCGCCGGGCCGACGCCCGAGGCCGAAGGTCACGACCGCGGCCGAGACGACCACCGTTCCATGGAGGCCGAAGAACGCGAGGAATCGCCAGTCCGGAAATCCGGTGCCCACGTCGGGACCGACCATTGCCACCAGGGTGCCCGCGCCCGCCCAGAAATACAGCAGCTCGGCCGCGGTACGGCTGGGGGTGACGAGGGCGGCCACCGCGACGAAGATGAGGAAGTCACAGAGGTGGAGGGGGACGAAGTCCCAGGCGGAGAGCGGCCCGTCCATGCCGGCTCTTAGCAGCGTCGCGGCGGTTCCTCCCAGCAGCGTCGCCACTAGAGCCCTGCGCACGAACCGGGCCGCGATCCCTCCGCGCCGCTTCTGCACGACGAACGCCAGGGCCGCCGCGGCGACGGCCGTCGAGGCGAGGGCGGCGAGGTGGTCGGCGGCGAACGGCTCGAACGGGGCTGGCAGCACGAGACGGATCGGCTCGCCCATCGCCCGCGATTCTACGGCCACGCCAGACCCGCGGCCGGCCGCCCACTCCGCGTCGGGCGCGCCGAGCACGGGAGAGGAAGACAGGAGCCCGGCGAAGGGCCGGGCTCCTGCAGTTCAGTCGATGCGAAGCGGACGGGTCAGACGCAGGCGGTAGCGCGCGCCGGCCGGGAAGGCCACGTCCCGGCCGCGGTTCGTGAGTACCACGCCCGTGCCCGCCGCGCCACCGATGAGCGCGCCCTTGGCCGCGCCCTCCTTGCCGTCCGCCAGCCCACCGATGAGCGCGCCGGCGCCGGCTCCGCCGCCGATGATCTTGGCGTCGCGGCCGTGAGTCGGCGGCGCCTGGCGGGCCAGCGTGCGGGTGCCGATCCGATGGCGGCGGCCGTCGACCTCCAGCTCGTCGAAGCGCACGGCGAGATACGCTCGTCCCTTCACCCTGCCTGGCCGGCGCACGGAGACGACGTGGCCACGCAGCTCGCTGCCGGCAGGGATCACGACGCGCCCGCTCCGGCGTACGTCCTGACGAACCACCGCTACCACCCTGTCCTCGACGCGGCTCGAGGCCGAAGACGCGCTGGTGGCGAACCGCATCGGCAACACCGTACCCGCGGGCAGCACCTGGTCGGCGCGCACCGGCGAGGAGCTGGCGAGCCAGCTCGCCAGCGCCGCGGCGCCCATGGGCGGGAGTCGTACAAGGGCACGTGTCGTCATGATGCACCCTCCTTCCGGCGCGGGATCCCGACCTCGGCTCCGGCCAGATGACCCCGTCCTCCACAGGTGAGGAAGCAAGGAGTCGGCCAGCAAGGCCCTGCGTCGGTGACTCCGATCACGCGCGTCAACGCCCGCCAACCACGGGGATTGCGCCGATCGGCGTGCTCGCCGCCAGGCGGCCGCCGGGCGGCGGGCGCGGGCCGACCTCTGGCGGCGACGCTTTGTCATGAAGGGGGTTCGGCTGCGTAGAGGTGATGGCGCGAATGGACCCCGAAGCCGCGAACGAGCTCCCGGACGCCGTGCACGGGCGTGCCCCCTCCGGTAACCTTGGAGGCCCAGCTTCGGGAGGTGCGATGAGAGCGACCGCGATCGCCTGCGGGGTGCTGGCAGCCGTACCGGTTCTCGCCGCGGCCGCGCCGCCCGAGGTGAGCACCGACGTCGACTGGGCTGCGTTCATGGCGCGGCACGATCTCGTCTGGAAGCGCACGCCCGAGCGCTGGGAGGAAGGCGCTCCGCTCGGGAACGGGCTCTTGGGGGCGATGGTCCATGCGGAGGACTCGCGTGCGCTCTCCTGGGAGCTGGGACGCACCGACGTCGTCGGCCACCGAACGGGGCTGGAGCCGATCCTCGCGCACCCGCGGCTCCCGATCGGCCGGCTGCTCCTCGAGACCGCCGGTTCGATCACGGGCATGGACGCGCGGCTCGACCTCTGGAACGCAGAGCTGACGGGTGCCGTGACGACCGAACGCGGCTCGCTGCGCGTACGCAGCTTCGTCCACGCGGAAGAGCCGGTGCTCGCCGTCGAGGTCGAGCCGGAGGACGGAGAGCGAGAGGCCCGCTTCGTCTTCCGGCCCGCGCTGGCCATCAACGAGCGGCTGCTCGCGCGCCGGTTCCCGATCACCGAGGACGACCTGAACCCCGCGCCGTTCGTCGAGGAGCGAGGGCCGGTCACGATCTCGGTGCAGCCGCGCAAGTCGGGCGGCGAGTACGCGGTGGCCTGGCAGGAGGTGAGGGGCCCGGCGTCGAGCCGCGTCCTGGTCCTGTCGATCGCGGATTCGCATCCCGGTTCGGAGGCGCGGCGGTCGGCTGCCGCCGCCGTCGCGCGTGCCGTCGGGCAGGGAAGCGAGGGCCTGCGCAAATCGCACCGCGCGTTCTGGCACGCGTACTACCCGGCGAGCTTCGTCTCGGTGCCGGCGCCGCGGCTGGAGAGCTTCTACTGGATCCAGATGTACAAGCTGGCGGCGGCCACGCGTGGCGACCGCCCCGCCATCGACACGCTGGGTCCCTGGTATCACCGCACCCCCTGGCCCGGGGTGTGGTGGAACCTGAACATCCAGCTCAGCTACTGGCCGGTGTACGCCGCCAACCGGCTGTCGATCGGCGAGTCGTTGCTCAGGATCGTCGACGAGAACGTGGACAGCCTGCGCCGGAACGTGCCCGAGCCGCTGCGGGCGGATTCGATCGCCGTGGGCCGGATGGGCGGACCCAACACGTGGAGCCCCGTCGAGTACACCGGTCCGGCCGGCCCGAAGACCGGCGCGCACGAGATGTCCAACCTCGTCTGGGTGATGCATAACTACTGGCTGCACTGGCGGCACGGCATGGACGAGGCGCTGCTGCGGGATCGGCTCTTCCCTCTCCTCAAGCAGAGCGTGAACTACCTGCTGCACCGGCTCGAGCCCGGCGACGACGGGCGCCTGCACCTGCCCGAGGCCGTGTCCCCGGAGTACCCGGAGACGGCGCCCGACACCAACTACGACCTGTCGCTGTTGCGCTGGGGCTGCCGTACGCTGCTCGCGCTGGACGAGCGGCTGGGGGCGGGGGACCCGCTCGCCCCGAGATGGCGCGAGACGCTTGCGCGCCTCACGCCCTATCCCGTGGGTCCGACGGGGTACCTGATCGGGCGCGGCCAGCCGCTGGAGGTCTCGCACCGCCACTTCTCCCACCTCCTGATGGTCTACCCGCTGCGGCTCGTGACCGGGGAGGATCCCGAGGAACGGGTGCTGATCGAGAGGTCGGTGGCGCACTGGATCGGCTTTGAGGGAGCGCTGCAGGGATACTCGTTCGTCGGCGCCTCGGCCATCTCGTCACAGCTCGGCAAGGGCGAGGACGCCGCCCGCTACCTGGACGAGCTGATCGGGCGGTTCGTGCACCCGAACACGATGTACACCGAGGCCGGGCCGGTGATCGAGACGCCGCTCTCGGCCGCGCAGGCCGTGCACGAGATGCTGTTGCAGAGCTGGGGTGGAACACTTCGCGTGTTCCCCGCCGTGCCCGCCGCGTGGCAGGAGGCGGCATTCCGGGACCTGCGGGCGGAGGGCGGTTTCCTGGTGAGCGCAGTCCGCCGGCGGGGCCGAACCGTGCTCGTGAACGTCGTGAGCCTGGCCGGCGAGCAGGCCACGCTGCGGGCCGAGGTCGCCGGTGCGAAGCTCTCGGGCGCCACCCGTTCGGTGGAGAGGCTCGGCGACGGCGTCTGGCGCTTGAAGCTGAAGAAGGGCGAGAGTGTCCAGCTCCGCGCCGCCGGGGCCTCTGCGCGGGAGACGCGCGTCGCCCCCGTGTCGACCGGCGCCGGCGCAAACCCGTTCGGCCTGCGCTGAGGGGCCCCCCGGCCCGGTGGTGCTCCCGGAAGCGAGCGGCACGAGAGGCTCCTCGAGGAACACGAGTAGCCCCGAGTAGCGAGTGCGGGGCGACCCCAGCCCCGGGGCTGGTTAGGAACCTAGCGCCGCCGGTCTGAGGATTTGTCTCTCAGATTTCACTGTGGTAGCGATCAGCAGTCAGCGATCAGCTTTCAGCGGTCAGCGGTTCCGTGTACGCGTTGCTCCTTG
>Ga0268386_10000415_pt1 | contig 26718 bp, 23 predicted proteins | sample RVTome_15_FD_200260 | JGI IMG/M metagenome (GOLD analysis project Ga0268386, IMG submission 200260) | Soil microbial communities from uranium-contaminated site in the Upper Colorado River Basin, Wyoming, United States - RVT150D86... ... | reverse complement strand
CCGCCCCGTCCCGCACCTCCTCCGCCAGATACCGCTCCCCCCGCGCCGCGTAGTAGGAGGCCGTCGCCGCCACCGCCAGCAGCTCCCCGAAGGCGTCCCGCCGTGTCTTCCCGGTCTCGTTCTGGATCGCGTCGAGAATCTCGTCGCGGCGCTCGAAGAGCAGGGAGTGGAACCGCATCAGCACACGCGCTCGCTGCGCCACGGAGACTGCGTCCCACCCCCGCTGGGCGCGTCGCCCCCGTTCGACCGCCGCCTCGACGTCGCCTGCCGTCGCCAGCTCCACCGACCCGAGCTCCTCCTCGGTCACCGGATGGACGACGGACACCCGCTCCCGCGCCATGTGGGCAGCCTAGCAGCGCGAGCTCACGGACCGGCCTTGCCGGTTGCTGAGGCCGCTTGCGCGACTCCGTCGGCGGTCGTTCCCGGCTGTCGCGGTTGGGTCAGGCGTCCTGGCGCAGCGTCACCCAGGTGGCCCCCCACCCTCCGGCCTCGAGCGGAGCGTCTCCGAAGTCGACGACGCGAGGGTCGCGGGAGAGGAGGGTGCGGACGGTGCGGCGTTGAGTGCCGGTGCCGCGGCCGTGGATGATGCGGAGCTGGCGGAGGCCCCGCGTCCAGGCCTCGTCGAGGTAGTCGCGCACGAGATCCGAGACCTCGGCCGGGGGGAAGGAGTGGAGGTCGAGGACGTCGGTGATGGGGAGCTCGACGGGGTCGAGGTCGTTCTCGTCGCTCATCGGAAGAGCTTGAGGAAGGCCAGGAAGAGGGTGAAGCCGCTGTCGTCGCCCTCGATGGGGACGCCGAGGTCGATCTGCACCAGGGTCTGCCAGGGGCCGAGGAACTGGCCGACGAAACCGGCGCCGGCCAGCAGGTCGTTGTCGAGGCCCGACTCCTCGTCGGTCGCCCACACCGTGTCGGCCACGAGCTCGAGCCGGAAGACCTCGCCGAGCTCGAAGCCGTAGCTGCCGTGCGCGCCGTAGGCGCTCTCGGCCCGGACCTTGGCGCTCTGGAACCCGTGCACTCGCACGCCGCTGAAGAACCCGAAGCTGTACTTGGAGAAGCGATCGAGGTTGGAGCCGTCGACATAGTCGAGGTCGAGGCCGACGCGCTGGAACTTCGGCAGGTGGAAGTTCTTGGCGACGGTGGCGCTCCACCGCGTGTAGTCCTGGGTGTCGGGGTCGAACGGCTGCCCGGGCAGGCCCCACGCCTCCCAGGTCGAGCGGTGGTTCCAGTCGCCGCCCAGGCGCAGGCGCCAGCCGGAGCGGTTGTAGCGGGCGGAGAGGCCGACGGTATGGGTCAGGTGGTCTTCGGGCACCACGAAGTCCTCGGCGGTGTCATCGGCGCGCCCGAACTTCGAGTGGCCGAGCCCGTAGGCGAGGTTGACCTTGGCGAAGGCCCCGAGCGGACGCCCCAGGGTGAGCCCGAGGCGGGCCGGGCGCACTTCGACGTCCTCGCCCGGCGACTCCTCGCCGTCGCGAAACTGCTCGTTGGTGAACGGGATGCCGATGGCGAAGACGTCGACGCCGGCGTCGAACCGCGTACCGAAGAAGTCCGGGTCGGAGAGGGTGCCGTTCAGGAGCAGGCCGGCGAAGAAGACGTTGGCCTGCGCCCCGGTGCCGCGGAAATCGAAGGAGAAGTAGTTCACGCCGCCGAGAGGCAGCGGGTAGTCGAGCGAGTCGTCGTAGAAGACGCCCCCGGCGAGGAAGAGCCGGTCCTGGTCGTAGCCCTCCTGTACGATGCGCTCCCCGGTCTCCTCGTCGGCGACGAGATAGCGTAGGCCGGTTTCGGTGTCGCGCACCATCGTCGTCTCGGAGGCGAGCATCGCCCGCCGCCGCTCCTCGAAGTCGGGCGGGTTCAGGCGCACCGCGGAGAGCACCGTCTCCTTCTCGACCGCCGTCGACCCGTTGAGCAGGGAGAAGACCTGCTGGGCGACGACGCGGAGCGGCAGCACGAAGGCGGCCTCCTCCCAGCCGGCAGGCTCGCCGTCGGCGTCCACCGGGGTGTAGATCTGGGTCTCCTCGTTGGAGATGACCTCGCCCTCGAGCCCGAGCTGGAGGGCGCGCGTGCGCACCCGACGGTAGAGGGCGCGGTCGATCCAGACCGTGCCCTGGTAGAGGTTCCCGGCCTCGACGTCGGCGCCGGGCACCGGCTCGAAGTCCACCACCCAGCAGTCCCGGCCGTCGACCTCGGCCGTGCCGCGCAGGCGGTATGCGTAGTCGCGGCCGAAGAGGATCTCGAGCGGCAGCGCCACCGCCTTCTCGGGCTGGATCAGCGGGATCTCGGGGATCCGCTTGCCGCGCCAGCGCACGCCGTTGACGTAGAACTCCTCCCAGGCCCAGTCGGCGGCCTCGCCGCGGTGCTGGAAGTACGGCCCCTCGAAGGTCGCCTCGACCGTGGCCACGCCGGTGCCGCTCTGGAAGCGCAGGTGGGTCGCGTTGACCGCCTCCCAGCTCTCGATGGCACGGCGCTGCGCGTCCTCGCGCGCCTGCAGCCGGCGCAGGATCTCCTCCACGGGCATGGTGCGGTCCCCGGCCACCGTGAGCTCCTCGACGAGGCCTCCCTCGCCGGCCAGGTCGGCCAGGGACGGTCGCTCGAGTCGGAGGAGGAGCACCGGAAGGCTCCCCTCGGCGACGACCGAGAAGCCCTCGGCGGTGCGGCTGTGGCGCAGATCGTCCACCACCTCGCCGGTGGCCAGGTCGACGCGCCGCGGGGTCTCGAGCGTCGTGTCCGAGAACACCACTCGGGTCTCCTCGCTGTCGGCGTGGACGAGAACTCGCAGGCCGAGGTCCTCGCCGCGCACGAAGCTCCAGGCCTCCGCTCCCCGCGGGGTCGAGTAGGGATCGTAGGCGAGGTCCCCCTGGAACTCGCGGGCCGCGACCTTGAGCGGGGCGAGGCGACCCGTCGCGGGCAAGCCGCCGTGGAACAGCGTGAGGGTAGCCCCCTGCGCAGCCCGAGTCGCGGCGAGGAGGAGCGCCGCACGCGGGTCGGGCCCGAGCGCTTCGGCGGCAACGACGACCGGCTTGCCCGGATCCAGCTCGCCGAGGCGCGCCATCGCCTCCGGCACACCCGCGGCGGGCGCGAGCGCGACGCCGTCGGCGTAGGCCGCGATCTCCTCGCGGTAGAGGGCATCGAGGCGCTCCAGAGAAGGCTCCATGGCCCCGGTCACCACCCGCGCCTCGGGTTGCGCTCCGCCCAGCGCCACGGCCGCCCGTTTGAACAGGAAGGCGTACTCCCTGGGATCGGGCGCCGCTCCGCCCCACGAAACCTGGAAGTGGAGGTTTGGCGGTCCGGCGGCGGCGAGCTCGGCGGCGAGCTCGAGCTCGCGGTCGAGCTCCGCCACGTGGTCGGCCACCGGTGACGGAGTGGAGAGTTGGAGATCGATCCACGGCACGGCCCCCGCCGCCTCCACCCGTCGAGCCCGCGCGGCGTCGGCGGCCGGGTCGACCAGAGTGCTCTCCCAGGCGAAGTACAGCCGCGCGCTCTCCGGAAGGGTCGGCGGCGCGGCGAGCTCCTCCATCCACTCGTCCGGAGACGCGACGACGACTCCCACGCAGGGCGAGCAGGGGGGCGCCTGTGCGGCCAGGGCGGACGCGGTCAGGTGCGCCGCGAGCGTGCAGGCGAGGGGAAACCGTCTGGACGTCATGCGTGGGGCCTCCGGGTGTGCGACAGGCGGAAACGGGAGATCAGCCGACCTCGTCGGATCTGTCGGCGCTGCCGAGCCAGAAGACGCCGCCGACGACGATCCCCGCACCCACGAACAGGGAGATCCACGGGCTCATTCCGTACGCGGTCGGGATGTCACCGATCAGCATGCCGAGGACGCCGACGGCGAGAGCGTACGGGAGTTGGGTGCGAACGTGCGCGATGTGGTCGCAACCGGACGCGGTGGAGGAGAGGATGGTGGTGTCCGAGATCGGCGAGCAGTGGTCCCCCCAGACGCTGCCGGCCAGGACCGACGAGACGGTGCCCACCAGGATCGTCATGTAGCCCGCGGAGCCTACCCCTAGCCCGGCCTCGCCGGAGAGCCCGTGCGCGATCGGGACGACGAGCGGCATGAGGATGCCCAGCGTTCCCCAGGAGGTGCCGGTGGCGAAGGCCACCAGGGCGGAGATCAAGAAGACGAGCACCGGGAGCCAGTGGGGCGAGAGCACGCCGCTGACCAGACCGACGACGAAGTCGGCGGTGTGGAGCTCGTCGCAGACGCTCCCGATCGACCAGGCCAGGACCAGCACCACGAGCGCGAGCAGCATCGACTTGAATCCCTCGACCATCCCCTGCATCGCCTCACGGACGGTCAGGATCCGCTGCAGGAGAGGCAGGATCGCCGCCACCAGGACTCCCGAGAGGCTCGCCCACAGGAGTGCCGCATAGCTGTTCCCGTTGCTGAACACCTCGCGCAGCCACTCGAAGGTCGAGCCGAAGGCGCTGCGGTCGAGGGAGGCGCTGCCGGAGAGGTACATGCCGACGATCGCCACGACCATCACGGCGAGGATGGGCAGGAAGGCGTTGCGCGCCCGCTTGCTGGCTCCCTCCGGCGGCGCCATGCGCTCGGCGCCGAAGTCCGCCAGGGGGACGGCGTCGTCGGCGAGCAGCTTCCCGGTGCGACGCGCCCGCCGCTCCGCGGTCAGCATCGGCCCGAAATCGCGGCCGGTCGCGGCGATGGTCAGACCCAGGACGAGGGCGAGGATGGGGTAGAAGCGATAGGGGATCGAGGCGACGAACGTGGTATAGGCGTTGAGGGGCAGTTCGAGGGCGGTGAAGGCCGCGGCGATGAGCCCAACCTCGAACCCGATCCAGGAGGAGATGGGCGCGATGCTGGCCACCGGCGCGGCCGTGGCGTCGACGATGTAGGCGAGCTTCTCCCGGCTCACCTTCAGCCGGTCGGTGATGGGGCGCATCGTGGAGCCGACGATGAGGGTGTTGGCATAGTCGTCGAAGAAGACCAGCAGCCCGAGGACCCAGGTGGCGAGCTGGCCGCGCCGGGGGCTCGTCGCGTAGCGCTGCAGGCGCTCGACGATCCCGTGGGTGCCGCCGCTCTTGGTGATCAGGCCGACCATGCCGCCGAGCAGGGTCGTGAAAACGAGGATGCTGGCGCGATCGGGATCGGCCACGGCGCCGGCGACGAAGTGGTCGGCGGCCCGCCCGAAGGCGGTGAAGGGGTTCCAGCCGAAGAGGAGGAAGCACCCCGTCAGCACCCCGACGAAGAGCGAGATCAGGACGTCCTTGAAGGCGAGGGCGAGGCCGATGGCGACTAGCGGCGGCAGGATCGACAGCCACCCGGGCAGCGCCCGGACCTCGAGCGTGGCGAAGGCGTCGGCGGCGCGCAGCTCGAGGACGTGCCGCCCGGCGGGCAGATCGGCCTCCGGCAGGGCCACCGAGCCGCCGCTCGGGCCGATCTCGACGGTGCCCAGCAGACGTCCCCCGCTCTCGACGGTCAGCTCCACGGTCCCGGCGCCCGCGGCGTCCTCGATCTCGACGGTCAGGTGCAGGGTCGAGCGCGCGAGGACCGCGCCCTCCGGCGCGGCGGAGAGGGTCGCGGCGCGAGCGCCGGCGGGAAGGAGGACCAGGAGGAGCGGAAGGACCCGCCGCAGGACCCGGCCGAGCGCGGCGCTCCTTGGGCACGGCTGACGCGGGCGACGGACCCCCGGATCGCTGTGCGGGGCGACGATCGACCTGCCGGCGGTGGAGACTCTCACGGCGAAGGGGTGCCGGTGCTCGGGCTCGTGGGGCCCTAGTTCTCGGCCGGAGGCTCCGCGGGCTCGGCGTCGGGGGACGGGGACGGCTTCAGGCCCAGGGCGGCGCGCAGCTGCGTCTCGATCTCGTCGGCCAGATCCGGGTTCTCGCGCAGGAACTGCTTGGAGTTCTCCCTGCCCTGGCCCAGCCGCACGTCGCCGTAGTTGTACCAGGCGCCGCTCTTGCCCACGACCTTGTGCTCGACGCCGAGGTCGAGGAGCTCCCCGGCCCGCGAGATCCCCTCGCCGTAGTCGATGTCGAACTCGGCGGTGCGGAAGGGCGCCGCCACCTTGTTCTTGACGATCTTGACCTTGGCCCGCGAGCCCACTACCTGGTCGCCGTCCTTCAACGAGGCGATGCGCCGGATGTCGATGCGCACCGAGGAGTAGAACTTCAGCGCCCGGCCGCCGGTCGTGGTCTCCGGGCTGCCGAACATGACGCCGATCTTTTCGCGGATCTGGTTGATGAAGACCAGGCAGGTGCGGGACTTGGCGATGATCGCGGTCAGCTTGCGCATGGCCTGCGACATGAGGCGGGCCTGCAGGCCGACGTGCGAGTCGCCCATCTCGCCCTCGAGCTCCGCTCGGGGCACCAGGGCGGCCACCGAATCGATGACCACGACGTCGACCGCGTTCGAGCGCACCAGCATCTCGGCGATCTCGAGCGCCTGCTCTCCGTAGTCGGGCTGCGAGACCAGCAGGTCGTCGATGTTGACGCCGAGCTTCTGGGCGTACTCGGCGTCGAGCGCGTGCTCGGCGTCGATGAAGGCCGCCACTCCGCCCCGCTTCTGGGCCTGACCGACCACGGAGAGGGCCAGGGTGGTCTTGCCCGAGGACTCGGGGCCGTAGATCTCGACGACCCGCCCGCGCGGGAAGCCTCCGACGCCCACTGCGGCGTCGACCGCGATCGAGCCCGTCGGGATGGCCGGAATCGCGAGCGTCTCGTCCTGGCCGAGCCGCATGATCGAGCCCTTGCCGAACTGCCGCTCGATCTGGGAGACGGCGCTCTCGATCGCCTTCAGTCGCTCGTCCTTCGCCTGTGCCATGCGGTCGCTCCTCGGGGTCTGCCGGCTGGGGAGGGTGCCGGCGGCGTTTATACTACAAGCTCGCCTCGAAGGGGCCTCTCGCCTCGCCCGCTCCCATGCCCCCTCCTCCTAGGACGCATTCGACCGCCGCAATCTGCCCATGAGGGTCCCGACGACCGGGGCCGAGGAGCTCGTCCGGGAGCTCGCGACCGTGCCCGGCCTGGAGCTGACGCGCGACGAGGCGCTGGCCGGGCACACGACGCTGCGCATCGGCGGACCGGCCGAGATCTGGGCCCGGGTCGCGCGCGAGGATGCCTTGGCGGCGCTGATGCGGGCGGTCCGGTCGCGGGAGACGCCGTTCGCCGTCCTCGGCCTGGGCTCGAACGTCCTGGTTCCGGACGAGGGGCTCGCCGGCGTGGTGGCGCGCTTGTGCGGGGAGCTGGGCGCGGTGCGCGTGGACGGCACCCGGGTCGAGGTGGGAGCGGCCCTGCCGCTGGCCCAGCTGGCGCGCAGAATGGCCGTCCAGGGGTTGGTGGGCCTGGAGGCCCTCTCCGGCTTCCCCTCCACGGTCGGCGGGGCCGTGGTGATGAACGCCGGCTGCTACGGCACCGAGATCGCCGACGTGCTCGAGTCGTGCCTGGTGGTGACGCCGGAGGGAACGACCAGGCACCTCGAGGTCGGCGACCTGACACCGTCCTACCGCGCGACGTCCCTGCTGGGAAGCGGCTGCATCGTGACCCGAGCGGTCTTCCGTCTGGCGGGCGGCGACGCCGGCGCGGCGGTGCAGCGCATCGACGATCTCAACCGCAAGCGCCGGTCCAGCCTGCCGTCCGGGCTGCCCAACGCCGGATCGATCTTCAAGAACCCGCCGGGGGACCACGCCGGGCGGCTCATCGAGGCCTGCGGCCTCAAGGGCAGGGTCGAGGGGAGAGCCCAGATCAGCCCGAAGCACGCCAACGTCATCGTCAACCTCGGCGGAGCGCGGGCCCTGGAGGTTCTGGCCCTGATGACCGAGGCGCGCGACGCGGTCGCCGCCGGTTTCGGCGTGGAGCTCGAGCCCGAGCTCGTCCTGACCGGCTCCTTGCCCGCCCTCTGGCGGGAAGGGGCCGGGGCTCGTCTATAATTTCGGCGCACGCAGTGTCGAGCAACGAGCGCACCCGTGGAGGTCCCGTCGTGAGCCCCAACCGTCCGTCCGCACCCTTCGCCCTTCTCCCCCTCGCCGCCGCCGGCCTCCTGGTCGTGGTGGCCTGCCGGCCGAGCGATCCGATCGAGCGGATCGCCGAGGCCCGCGCCGGCTACGGCGCCGAGCTGACCGGCTTCTACGCCAAACAGGTCGAGATCGCGCCGGCGGCGGAGGACGTCCCGCCGACAGAGGAGGGAGCCTCGGCCGAGGACCTGGCCGCCGCCGCAGAGGTGGGCGTGGAAGAGCTCGCCGAAGGGGCCGAGACGGAGGGCGCCGCGGCGGAGGGCGCCGAGGCGGAGGGCGCCGAAGGGGAGCCGGGAGAGGGCGAGGCGGTCGAAGTGCCGACCCGGACGGACATCGTCCTCGATGTCATGGTGTCGCGCCAGGGGAGCGACGAGCTGCAGGGGCTCACTCTCGACATCACCCTGGTCGACGCGAGCAAGGCCGAGAAGGACCACTGGCTCTGGTGGGTGGAAACCTCCGGCATGCCCAAGGGCGATCAGCGGCAGTTCTCGCATACCCTCGAGGGCGTCGACTACGTCGATGGAGACGGCCTGCTGGTGGAGGTCCGGGATCCGGTGCCGGCGGAGGTGCGTGGCGACTACCGGGAGTTCCGCGAGGGGGCGGGCGGCTAGGCCGCCGGCCTCCCGCGCGTCCGGAGACCCCTACGGTGACCGACCTCCACCCGGTGTTCTCGCCATGACCACCTCGCCGAAGACAGTCACCGCCAGCACGCGCGAGACCGTCGCCTCCGGTCTCATCGGCCAGCTCGAGGCCCAGGTGGGCACCGTCCTACGCGGCAAGCAGGAGGTCGTCCGCCTGGCGGTCGTGTGCCTGCTCGCCAAGGGACACGTGCTCATCGAGGACGTGCCGGGAGTGGGCAAGACGACCCTTGCCCAGGCCCTGGCCCGGTCCCTGGGGGTGGACTTCCAGCGCATCCAGTTCACCAGCGACCTGCTGCCCTCGGACATTCTCGGAGTCTCCATCTTCCGGCAGGAGACCCAGGCGTTCGAGTTCGTCCACGGGCCGCTGTTCGCCAACGTGGTCCTCGCCGACGAGATCAACCGGGCGAGCCCCAAGACCCAGAGCGCGCTGCTCGAGGCGATGAGCGAGCGACGGGTCTCCGTGGACGGCGAGCCGCTCGAGCTGCCCGAGCCGTTCCTGGTGCTGGCAACCCAGAACCCGCTCGAGTACGTTGGGACGTTTCCGCTGCCGGAATCCCAGCTCGATCGCTTCACCATGTCCCTGCGCATCGGGTATCCGCCCCGCATCGAGGAGCGCGATCTGCTGCTCTCGGGAGGCGTCGAGAGCACCATGAGCTCGCTGCGTCCGGCGCTCTCGCGTCAGGAGCTCCTGCAGCTCCAGGAGTGGGTGGGGTCCGTGCACGTGGCCGAGAAGGTGGTCGACTACATGCTGGCGCTGGCCGGCGCCAGCCGGTCCGCCGCGAGCGATTTCCTGCTCGGCGTCTCGACCCGCGGCCTGCAGGGGCTCTACCGCGCCTGCCAGGGGATGGCGCTGTGCGAGGGACGCGATTTCGTGATCCCGGACGACGTCCAACGGCTCGCCGTGCCGGTGCTCGCGCACCGCCTGGTCCTGAAGAGCGGCGACGAGTCGCCGAAGGCCGGTCGTGCCGCCCTCGAACGGCTGGTCGCGGGCCTGCCGGTACCGGTCTGACCGGGACGCCCATGGCGCGTCGGACGGTCCCCGAAGGCATCCGGCTCACCAAGGTCGGCGCCTGGTTCATCGCCGTCACGCTGGTGGTCGGAGTGGCGGCGGCCAACACGGGCAACAATGCCCTCTACCTCGTGGAGTCGCTGCTGCTGGCGACCCTCGTGCTCTCCGGCCTGACCTCGCGGCGCAACGTGCGGCGCCTGCGCGTCGAGATCGAGCCGCCGAGCGAGGCGTACGCGAATCAGCCGTTCGAGGTCGAGTTCCGGGTGGTCAACGCCGATCGGCTGTTCGCGCGCCGCCTGCTCGTGCTGGGCTTCGGGACGGGGCCGGAGACCCTCGTGCCCCATCTCGTCCGCAAGGGGGAGCATCGGGGGCGGCTCGAGCTCCTCGCGTCGCGTCGCGGCCGCTTCGAGCTGCCGTGGGCGCATCTCCACTCGCACTTCCCGTTCGGGCTCTTTCGCAAGGGCGTTCGCGTGCGGCTGGACCGCGAGATGCTGATCTTCCCCGAGATCTTCCCCGCCGCCCGCGGCGCGGCGAGCCGGCTGGGGAGGTTTGGCGACCGCGCGTCGCGGCGCCGCGGGTGGGGGCACGAGCTCCTTTCCCTGCGCCGCTTCCAGGTCGGCGACGACTTCCGTTCGATCCACTGGAAGCAGTCGGCGAAGCTGGGTGAGCTGGTCTTCATGGAGAGGGAGGCGGAGCAGGGGCGCCGTCTGTCGATCGCTCTCGACAACGCGGTCGGGGAGCTCGCCGATCGTCGCCGGGAGCTGCGCTTCGAGCGGCTGGTCAGCGAGGCGGCGACGGCGGCCCACGACTCCTTGCGGCGTGGCTACGAGGTCGAGCTGATCACCCGCAACGGGAGGGTCCCTTTCGGCTCGGGGCCGTCCCATCGTCTGAGGATCCTGCGCGAGCTGGCCCTTCTCGCGCCGACGGACAGGTGCCGGGAGCCGCTCGTTCCCCTCAGCGATCGCCGGCCCCGGCTGCGGCTCGGCATGGAGGCGGGAGTGGCGAAGCCGTGAGCTGGGCGCGCGAGAAGCGGCTGCTGCTCGGCTGGCTCGCCCTGCTCGCCCCCCTGCCGCTGCCGCTCAACGACGTCGTCGGCTGGGGGGCGTTGGCCCTCTACGAGGCGGCCGTTCTCATCTTTCTCCGGCGGTCCTGGACCGATCGCGGTCCCTGGCTCTCCTTCCGGGCGATGAACGTCCTCGCCCTGATCTACCTGCCCTTCCTCGTGCTCGACCTCGGCGTTCTCTGGCGGGGCAGGATCCTGCAGCCGTTGGCCCACCTGGTGATGTTCACCCTGGTGGTGAAGCTGTTCGGCATGCAGCGGGAGAAGGACAAGTGGCACGCCGTCTTCGCCGTCTTCTTCCTCTTCCTGGCGGCGACGGGCACCAGCGTCCACCTGTCGGTCTCCCTCTATCTCCTGCTCTGGATGGGGCTGGCGCTCTACCTCCTCGTGCGTTTCGTCGCCCTGGAGCTGGTCACCCGGCTGGCGCCCCGCAGCGTCGTCGTGCCGCGCATCCCGCTGCGCGGCTTCATGGTCTTCGCGGTGGCCTTCATCGTCCTGCTGTCGATCCCCCTCTTCGCCTTCATGCCGCGCCTGAGGCAGCCCTACATCGCGGTGCCGGGAGCCGGCACCGGGCGAGCCACCGGCGTCAGCGGTCAGCAACAGGACCTCTCGCTCGACTTTATCGGCCGCATCCGGACCGACCGCACCGTCGCCCTGCGCTATCGGCACGAGAACACGCCGCCGGAACGGTGGGAAGCCCGCTTCAGGGCGGGCAGCTACGACCACTTCGAGGACAACGTGTGGAGCCGCGGCAGGAGGAGCCGGGAATCGCGTACCGCCGTCCAGCGCCGGGCGGACGGCTTCTTCCATCTGCGGGAGGGCTCGGCTCGCAGCTGGGCCCAGGTCTGGCTGCAACCCCTCGGCGGCTCGGTCCTGCCCGTGCCGGTGAGCACGGTGTCGATGGACGTCCCGTTCGGGGCGTTGCTCGCCGCCGTCGCCGTCGACGACGCCGGCGTCGTCTCGCTCTACGGCCAGCCGCCCGGCACCTTCACCTACCGCGTCGGCATGGCCGGTCCGTCGGCGAGCGGCTCGCGTCGCGAGTTCCGCGGCCAGCCTCCGCCGCGGCGGCTCTCCTACCCCGAGGACCTCGACGCCAGGGAGATTACGTCGGAGATCCGCCGGCTGGCCGACGAGGTGGCGGGAGAGGCGGACGTCGCAGAACGCGCGCGCCGGATCGAGCGACACCTGCTCGACGAGTACACCTACACCCTCGACCTGCTCGGCCTGCCGGGAGAGCATCGGATCGAGCAGTTCCTCTTCCAATACCGGCGCGGCCACTGCGAGCTCTTCGCCAGCGCGATGGTCCTGATGCTGCGCGCCGAGGGCATCCCGGCCCGCTTCGTGACCGGCTTCCTGGGCGCGGAGTACAACCCGATCGAGGGCTACTTCGTCGTCCGGCAGAGCAACGCCCACGCCTGGGTGGAGGCCGAGGTGGCCGACGGCATCTGGGAGGTCTACGACCCGACGCCGCCGTCCGGCCGGCCGGCCATCGACACCTCCGGCTTCGGCCGCCTGGCGGGCCAGGTCTACGACTTCCTGGTCTTCCGCTGGGACCGCTACGTGCTGACCTTCGGATTCGCCGACCAGGTGGGGATGTTCTTCCGCTTCCGGGACGTGTGGGATACCCTGGCCGCCTGGCTGCGCAGCGACGGCCCGTCGGCGGCGACCGATGCCGTGCCGGAGGAGGGGGCCTCCCCGGCGCCGGAGGAGGGAGCTCCGGCGGAGCTCGTGAGCCCCGAATCTCCCGCCGGCTGGCTCTCCCTGCTCGTGCTGCTCCTCCTGGTGGCCGCCTGGGCCTGGTGGCGCCGCCCGGGCTTCACCGCCGCCGCCGCCTACACCGCGCTGCGGGCCCGCCTTCTCCCCGCGGAGCGTGCCGCCGACACCCTCGCCCCCCTCGAGGTCGCCCGCCGTCTCGCCGCCCAGCGCCCGGAGACCGCGGAGGCCTCCTCGAGGGTCGTCCACCTCTACGTCCGCGAGAGCTTCGCAGCCCGGCCCTTGACCTCTGAGGAGCGCGACCAGCTCCGCGCCGCCTACCGCGAGGCCACGGCCAAGCGCCGCAAGGCGAGCTGAGCGAGGGGCGAGGGCTCAGTAGGCGTTGAGCCGCAGGCCCTGGCGGATCGTCATCCAGAGGATCTTCAGATCCAGGCGGAGGGACCAGTTCTCGATGTAGTAGAGGTCGTACTGGAGGCGCTTGCGGATCGAGGTGTTGCCGCGCCAGCCGTGGACCTGGGCCCAGCCGGTGATGCCGGCCTTGACGCGGTGGCGGAGCATGTACTGGGGCAGGCGCTCCTTGAACTCGCGCACGAAAGCGGGCCTCTCGGGGCGCGGCCCGACGATCGACATCTCGCCGCACAGGACGTTCCACAGCTGCGGCAGCTCGTCCAGCGACCAGCGGCGCAGCCAGGCGCCCACCACCGTACGGCGCGGATCGTCCTTGGTCGCCCAGACCGGGCCGGTGGAGGCCTCGGCGTGGACGCGCATCGAGCGGAACTTCAGGATCTCGAACGGCCGGCCGTCGAGACCCATGCGCTCCTGACGGTAGAAGATCGGGCCGCGGTCCTCGATCCAGATGGCCAGGGCGACGAGGGGGAGCAACGGCAGCAGGACGAGAGTGGCGGGCAGCGCCAGGGCGAGGTCCAGCGTCCGCTTCACCAGGCTCGCCCAGCCCTGCAGCGGCACCTGCGAGAGGTTGATGACCGGCGTGCCGTCGAGGTCCTCCAGCGTCGCCTTGAGGGTGGCGTACTGCAGGATGTCCGGCACCATCCGTACCTCGACGCACTCGCGGGCGATGCTCTGCAGCACGCGCCGTATCTTGCGGTGGGCCTCGAGCGGCAGGGCCACGAAGACCTGGTCGATCCGTCGCCCGGCCAGCACCTCATCGATGTCCTGAAGCGTCCCCAGGACCGGAACGCCCTCGAAAAGCCGCGTCGACTTGCCGGGGTCGTCGTCCAGGAAGCCCACTACCTCGAAACCGAGCTCCCGGTGGGCCAGCAGCTTCCGGGTGACCTCCTTGCCGAGGGCACCGGCGCCGACCACGAGGATCCGCTGCAGGTTGTGACCGCGCAGCCGGATCGCCATCAGCACGCGGCGGATCACGCTGCGGCCGGCGACCACGAAGACGAGGTCGAGGACGGCGAAGGAGGCGAGGAAGAGTCGGCTGTAGTCGAAGATCACGAAGGGATCCATGCCCGGTCGGGTGACCGGCCGGATCCACTGGTTGGAGACGGTGAGCAGCAGCGAGCCGAGCAGGATGGCCACGAACAGGGTCAGCGTCTCGTCGACCCGGCTGCGTCCACGGCGGATCTGGTAGAGCCCGTGGAAGTAGAAGACGACCGGCCAGACGACCGCGATCACCGGCAACAGGCCGACGTACTGCTCGAACCTCGGCAGGTGGGCCACCGGAACGAGGGACGACTCGAACCGGAGGTACCAGGCCGCGAAGAAGGCCAGGAAGGTGACCAAGAGGTCACTGGCCGCGTAGATCAGGGCTGTGACTTGATGGCGATGGTGGATCACCGGAGCTCGCCCTCAGCCTACAGGAGCGTTCGCAGCGTGTCGGTACAGCGGGCCGCAGCGAACAGCTCCGCGCGCTGCCGCAGGTCCAACGAATTGAAGCGCAAGTCCCGGAGTTTGTCAATCGCGTCGGCCAGCGCCGCGGCGCCTCCCGAGGCCGGGACGAGCAGACCGTGACGGCCGTCCTCGACGATGTCGAGCACCCCCCCCTCGGCGCGGGCGACCACCGGGCAGCCGCATGCCAGCGCCTCCACCGAGGAGATGCCGAAGTCCTCGACGCCGGGCTGCACGAAGCAGAGAGCCCGGCGATAGAGCGAGCGCAGCGTCTCGGCGTCGACCCGGCCCAGCAGCCTGACCGGCCCGCCCAGCCTCTCGATGCGCCGCCGCTCCGGTCCGGAGCCCACCACGCGGAGCTCCAGGCCCAGGCGCCGACAGGCCTCGACGGCCTCGGCGATGCGCTTGTATGGGGCGAGCGCCGAGACGAAGAGGGCGAAGGGCTCGCGGGGTCCGCCGTCCGGGGTGAAGAAGTCGATGTCCACCGGTGGGTGGACGACACGGGCCTCGCGACCGTAGAAGCGCCGGATCCGATCCGCCACGAAGGTGGAGTTCGCGACGTAGGTATCGACGCGGCCGGCCGTGGCAACGTCCCAGGCGCGCAGCCGATCGAGGAGGTGGTGGCGCACCAGTGCCAGCGGCCCCTTGCCGGGAAAGTACGCGGCGCGCTGGTCCCACGCGTAGCGCACGGGAGTATGGCAGTAGCAGAGGTGCCGTGCGCCGGGAGGCTTGATCGCCCCCTTGGCCACGCAGTGGCTGCTGCTGACGACCAGCTCGCAGTCACCGGGCAGCTCGAGCTTTTCGATGGCGCGTGGAAACAGGGGCAGGTAGTACCGATACCGGCGGCGCGCAAACGGTGCTCGCTGCAGGTAGCTGGTGACGATCGGGTGGCTCTCGATCGCGGCGCTGACGGTGCCGGGGAAATGGAACAGGGTGTAGATCGGCGCCGCCGGGGAAAGACCACCGAGCACCTCGAGCACCTTCTCGCCGCCTCGCATCCCGGTCAGCCAGTCGTGGACGATGACGACCCGCTCGCTCAGGTTCGGCTCCTCGATCGACCGAGGCCGCGCCAGCCCCTGCCGGCGCCCTCGAGGGCGCTCATGTAGACCTCCAGGGTCTGCTCGGCGGTGCGGTGCCAGCGGAAGTCCTTGGCCCGTCTGCGGCCCAGCTCCGCCAGCGAGGCACGGCGGTCGTCGTCGGTCATGCAGCGGTGGATCGCCTGCGCGACCTCGTCGATCTCCAGCGGGTCCACCAGCTCGGCGTAGCCCTCCGCGACCTCCCGCAGGGCGGAGTTGTGGGAGGTGATCACCGGCACGCCGGAGGCCATCGCCTCGACCACGGGAAGGCCGAATCCCTCGTAGAGGGTGGGGTAGAGGAAGACACTGGCTCCCTGGTAGAGGGCGGGGAGCGAGGCGTCGTCCACGTGGCCGAGGAAGCGCACCCGGTCGACCAGGCCGAGCTGCCGCGCCCGCTCGCGGATCTTGAACTCGCTGCCGTCCCGACCTCCCACGCAGACCAGATCGGCATCGAAGCCGCCGCGCGCCAGGGCGCGGCCGTAGGCCTGGACCACGGTGTCGAGGTTCTTGTGCGGCTTGGGGTTGCCGACGAAGAGCAGGTACGGCCTGGTGAGCTCGAAACGAGCCAGCTGGCGCTCGATCTCCTCCGCCTCGAGCTCCACCAGATAGCGCTCGGCGACGCCGGGGTAGATGCGTCGGATCTTGCGGCCGTCCACCTCGAAGTAGTCCATCAGGTCGCTCTTGGTGTTCTGCGAGTCCGCGATCACCCGGTCGCTCTTGATCAGGGATCGACGGATCATCCGCTGCGCGTAGACGAAGGCGAGGCGGTTGGGGAGGAACTCCGGGTAGAGCAGGTGGATGATGTCGTGGATCGTCACCACCACCCGCCGCGGCGTGACCAGGGGCAAGACGTAGTGGGTGGCGTGGTAGAGGTCGAGGCGGAGGCGCAGGAGCCGCCAGGAGAGGATCACCTGCTCGCGCAGCGAGTAGACCGGACAGCGCTCGGCGATGAGCCGGAAGCTCTCGGGCAGGTCGTCGAGCTCGCCCGCGTACGCCTTGCCGACGAACAGGACGTAGCGGTTCTCGCGGTCGATCTCGGCGAGGCCCCGGACCAGATGCTGGATATAGACGCCGATGCCGAAGTCGGAGAGCTTTCGGGCGTCGATGCCGATGGTGTAGGACACGGGGCGTGAGGCGGCCTGCGGCCGGGGACGGGGATTCTACCGGACCGGCCCGGTGTCCCCGCTCGATTCCAGCAGCTCGTCGAAGAGGGCCGCCAGCGAGTCCGCCGCCCGCCGCCAGGTGAAGGCGCGGCTCCGCTCCATGCCCCGGGTGGCCAGCGCACGCGCTCGCCCGGGTGAGCGCAGCAGCTCCAGGAGGGCCTCGGCGATGGCCAGCGGCTCGGTGGGATCCACCAGGAGGCCGGCGTCGCCGACCACCTCCGGGAGGCTCGATCGGTCGGAGGTGACCACCGGAGCGCCGCAGGCCATGGCCTCCAACACGGGGAGGCCGAAGCCCTCGTAGAGGGAGGGATAGACGAAGACCGAGGCGCCCTGGAGGAGGGCGATCAGCCGCTCCTGCGAGACCCGGCCCAGGGTGCGCACACCGAACGCGGCGGCGGCGCGCAGACGGTCGGGCAGCGCCTCGTCGCCCCAACCCCAGGCTCCGGCCACCAGCAGCGGCGGCCCGTCGGGCATCCGATCGCGGACGACGCGCCACGCTGCGAGGAGGCCGTCCACGTTCTTGCGCGGCTCGAGCGTGCCGGCGTAGAGGACGTAACCTGCAGGAGCGCCCTCGCGCCGGCGGATCTCCTCGACCCGCCCGGGCCCGGCGGCGGCGAACTCGGCTCCCACGCCGTTGGGGATCACGCTCACCGGCGCGGTCCCGGGATAGATCCGGCGCAGGTCCGCCGCCGTCGCCGCCGAGACCGCGACGACGCGGTCGGCGCGGCGCATCGAGCGGCCCAGGAACGGGCGGACGCTCCACCGCGTCTTCCAGTGATGGGCCCGCGGGAAGAGCACCGGCGTCAGGTCGTGCACGGTGACCACCGACGGCACCGGACAGTGCCAGGGCAGGGTCAGCAGGGGGGACCAGAAGAGGTCGACGTCGCCCCTCGCCAGGCGCCGCGGCAGGCGGGCCTGCTGCCAGACCACACCCAGCGGAGCGGCCTGGTGCTCGCAGCGCAGGCCCAGCGACCGCAGCTCCTCGACCCCCTCCGGCGGGCGGTGGGCCAGGCCGAGGAGCGCGAAGGGATGGCTCCGGAGGAGCTCGCCGAGGATCGCCTCGGTGTGGACGCCGATGCCCGTGCGGGGCCCGATCAGGGCCCTCACGTCGACGGCGACGGTTGGTCGGCGCGCCGTCATCGCGCCGCCTCGCGCCAGACCTCCGCGGTGTCGCGGGCGGCGTCCCGCCAGCTCAGGCGGGCGACCGAACGGGCTCCGGCCGCGATCAGGCGCTTGCGCAGGTCCTCCTCGGACAGCACCCGGTGGACGGCGGCCGCCAGCCCCACGGGATCGTCGACGGGTGCGAACAGGGCGCCGTCGCCGGCCACCTCGCGGAGCACGGGCAGGTCGCTGCACACCAGCGGCGTGCCGGCATGCTGCGCCTCCACCGCCGGCAGGCCGAAGCCCTCGTAGAGGCTCGGGAACACCACCAGCGCGGCCCGCCGATAGAGCGCGGACAGCTCTCCCTCCTCGACGTAGCCGGCATGAACGGCCCAACCCTCACGCTCGGCGGCGCGCACCTGCGTCTCGATCTGCTCCGAGCGCCAGCCGTACTTGCCGCAAAGCACCAGGACGGGCGCTCCGGGGTCGCGCCGCCGCAGCTCCCTCCACGCCTCGAGGAGGAGCAGCACGTTCTTGCGCGGCTCGAGAGTTCCGACGTGCAGAGCGTAGATCTCGGGGACACCGGGGGGCAGCCCGGTGGGCTCGACGGCTGCCAGCTGGCCCGGGCCGTGGTGGACGACGCGCACCTTCTCGGCCGAGGCCAGGCCGAGCTCCACGAGCTCGTCGCGGATCGCGGCGCTGACCGAGATCAGGAGCCGGGCGCTGCGGACGGTGCGCTCGAGCTTCGCCTGGAGGGCGTCCAGGGTCTCGGCCTGCAGCGTCCAGGGCACTCTGCGGACGCCGAGGTCGTGGATCGTCGCTACCCGGCGCCCGCGCGCCAAGGCGAAGCGGCGGGGGAGGAAGAAGTTGGGGGCGAAGAGGACCCGATTGCCCTCGAGGGCGAGGACGAAGGGCTCCAGCCGGCGCAGGCAGCGGATCACCCATCCGGCCGGCACCGCCAGGTCGTCGGGCACCGGCCAGAGCCGCTCCTCGATCGCCGGGCCGGCGGGCAGGGGCACCACCGGGCGCTGCCGGTCGGTGCTGTCGATGGCCGTCGGACCGTAGAGGCGCAAGGCCAGGTCGTCGCGGTCGGCGACGTGCTCGAGCAGGCGGTACAGGTACCAGCCGATGCCGGTCAGGGGCTCCCAGAGGGGGGTGACGTCGACCGCCACGGTGATCCGCTGCTCGCGGCGCAGGGCGACGAGCCGACGGATCGAAGCGGAGATCCAGCGCGCCGTGCGGCCCACTTGCCGGATTCGGTGCCAGATGCGACCGGCGAGGTGGCGGAGCGCGGCCCGCGAGCGGTGGAAGGCCCTGGCGGTGCGCGGCAGCCGCCGCGCGAGGCTGCGGCACGCGCGCTGCCAGGGCGTCCAGGGGCGCCCGGTCACCGGGTCGATGTCGGGATCCGGCTCGGCCATCGTGCTGAGGAGTGGCTTCCGCTAGTCTGTCGCGACGGTGGAGGAGGCGAACCGGTGAGCCGCAAGCAGCTCTTGGTCGGAGGGGCGATCATACTCGCTCTGGCGGCGCACGTCGGCTGGTGGTACTGGCCCCGCGAGCGCGCCGGGATGATCGAGGAGGGGAGCCTCACCGCCTCCATCCTCACCGCGTCGGACCTGCCGTACCGGGCCTGGGTGGCCTACCCGCACCAGAACCTGGGGGCGCTCGAGGCCTTCCGCCGGCGCTCCGACGCCGTGGCGCGTCTGGCCGAGGTGCCGATGCCGGAGCTGCCTTCCTTCGGCCCCCTGGGCACGCCGCCGGCGGTGGACCTGGTGGTGGCATCGTCGCGGGACGCCAGCCGCCTGGTGCTGGCGGCGCGGGTCTTCCCGACGGTGGCCTTTCTGGCCCGCTGGGCCGGGCGGTTGGCGGGAAACCCGTGGCTCGCGGGCGGGGCGGTCGGGGAGGGCGCGCGGCGGACGGAGATCGCCTGGCACGGATCGACCTGGACCGTGGCGCGAGGCGCGGCGTTGGCGCCGCCCGGGAGGCCGTCCGGGAGGCCCGGGGAGCGCCTCCTCGCCGCCGTGGCGCTGGCCGAGCGGAGCGGCCCCCTCCCCGCGGGTCTCTACCGTCTGCGGCGCCGGGGGGAAGGTCTCGAGCTGGCGACCGTCGGCGGCGAGGCCCTCGAGACGCCCGTTGCCCTCACCGTCGATCGATGGCCGCTGGTGATCCTGGAGAGCTCGGCGGAGGTCGTGGATGCGTTGGCCCTTCTCGGCACGCCCGCCGGGGCCGGCCTGCCCCGATGGGCCGTCGTCCACCGCGGCAGGGGCCGCCGGCGGTCGATCCCCGGCGAGGGGCTCTACGACATCCTCGGCCGCGAGCCCCTGCAGGAGCGGAGGGGAGGAGCCCGTCTCGCCGCCACTGACCGCTCCGCCCTGGAGGCCGCCGCGAGCCTCGCTGCCCGGCTCGAGGACGCCGGCGACTCGCTCGGGGAGCTGCGCTTCGTCGCCGTGGGAGACCTCGTCGAGGCGGCGGACGCGCTCGGGCCCCTGGTCGAGGAGCTGGCTCGGCTCCCCCTCGAGGAGACCCGCCGGTGGGGCGCCGTGCTGTCCGCCGCGCGGTCGCTCGGCGACTGGTCGGAGGTGTCCGTCCTGGTCGGCGCGGGCGACGACGGCCCGGCGGTCGTCCGCCTGGCTCGACGGGCGTCCGGGGCCGCCGGCGATTGACAGGAAACCACCGATCCCGTACGGTTCTGCGGTTCGGCGGGGGACACGTCCGTGATCATCCATCTGGACCGGATCCGGGAGGAGCCCTACCGCTGGGACGAGCGGGTCGCGGTCCCCGCGGAATCCCTGGGCCGCGAGATCTTGTCCGAGCTGGGAGAGGTCGGCTGGAGCGGTGAGGTGGCTCGCGCCGCTCGGGGCTTTCGACTCGCCGCCCACCTGCGCTACACCCAGACCCTGAACTGTACGAGGTGCCTGAAACCGGTCGAAGCGCCAGTGGAGAGTGACGTGGAGCTGATGGTGGAGGTCAAGCCGTCGACCCCGGTCGTCGGTGAGATTCGGTTGCAGCCTTCGGACCTCGGCACGCTGGCGCTCGACGAGCCCGAGATCGACACCCGTCCCATCCTGATCGAGCAGCTCCAGCTCAACGTCCCGATGACCGTGCTGTGCCGTCCAGATTGCGCCGGTCTCTGCCCGCGCTGCGGTGCGGATCGCAACGAGAATCCGAGTTGCTGCGAGCCCGAGGCGGATCCCCGCTGGGAGGCGCTGAAGGACATGCTGCCCGGCGCCCGGTAGAGCCCCGAGAGGAAACCAAGATGCCCAATCCGAAACGACGACACTCCAAGGCGCGACGCGACCGGCGGCGCGCGCACGACGCGCTCGCCGCGCCGGCCCAGTCGACCTGCCCGAGCTGCGGTGAGGCCAAGCTGCCCCATCGCGCGTGTCCGCACTGCGGCCACTACCGCGGCCGTCAGGTCGTCGACGTCGACGAGGCCCTGTAGAGCGGGCCGCTGAAGCTGGCACGGTGAAGGGGCGCGCGCTGTTAGGATCGGCGCGTCCGCCCCGACAACCGACTTCCGGACCCAGCCCTCGACCACGACCCACGCATGCCCATCGCCGTCGACGCCATGGGAGGCGACCACGCGCCGGCCGCGGTGGTGGCGGGGGCCGTGCGTGCGGCCAGGGAGGATGGCGTCGAGCTGATCCTGGTCGGCGACCGGGAGGCGGTCGAGAGGGCGCTCGTCGCCGTCGGCGGCGCGCGTGATCGCATCGAGGTCGTGCACGCGGAGGAGGTCGTGGGCATGGAGGAGTCGCCGATCGCGCCCATCCGCAAGAAGCGGCGTTCGTCCATCCGCCTGTGCGGCGAGCTGGTAAGGGAGCGGCGCGCCGACGCGATGGTCAGCGCGGGCAACACGGGCGCCGCATTGATCGTCGCCAAGATGGTGGTGGGTACGGTGCCGGGCGTCGACCGCCCCGCGCTGGCCGCCGTCCTGCCATCGGTGACCGGTCGCACGGTGCTTCTCGACGTCGGCGCCAACGTCGACACCAAGCCGGTGCACCTGCGCGAGTTCGCGGTGATGGGGCACTTCTACGCCCAGGAGGTGCTCGGCAACGAGTTCCCGCGGGTCGGTCTCCTCTCGATCGGCGAAGAGGAGGGCAAGGGCGACGACCTCACCAAAGAGGTCTTCCAGGTGATGAAGACTACCGGCCTGAACTTCGTCGGCAACGTCGAGGGACGGGACGTCTTCGCGGGGACGGTGGACGTGGTGGTCTGCGACGGCTTCGTCGGCAACGCGATTCTCAAGAGCGCCGAGTCCCTCGCCGACTTCATCCGTGGGACGCTGCGCGAGGAGCTGCGACGCTCCCTGCGCACCCGGCTCGGCTACCTCATGGCCAAGCCGGCCTTCACCGCGCTTTCCGAGCGCATCGACTACAGCGAGTACGGGGCGGCGCCGCTGCTCGGCGTCGACGGCGGATGCTTCATCGCGCACGGCCGCTCGAACGCGCGGGCCATCCAGAGCGCCATCCGGCGCGCCCAGGAGTTCGTTCGCGCCGACGTGGCGGCCAAGATCCGCGACAAGGTGGCCGAGCTGCATCGCGAGGAGCATCGCCTGCTGCACCTCGGCGAGGGGGAGGAGAGGTCGGTATGAGGGCACGAATCAGCGGCACGGGCCGCGCCGTCCCCGAGCGCATCCTGACCAATGCCGAGCTCGAGCGGATCGTCGACACCACCGACGAGTGGATCACCAGCCGCACGGGCATCAAGGAGCGCCGTATCGCGGCGCCCGGGCAGGCCCTGACCGACTTCGCCGTGCCGGCGTGCGTCAAGGCGCTCGAGATGGCCGGCGTGAACGGCGCCGACGTCGACCTCGTGCTCTGCGCGACCGTCTCGCCCGACCGGGTCTTCCCGGCGGCGGCGTGCACGATCCAAGAGGCGATCGGCGCCCGCCGGGTGCCCGCCTTCGACCTGAGCGCGGCCTGCACGGGCTTTATCTACGCCCTGAGCGTGGCCTCCCGCTACATCGAGAGCGGCGCCGTCCGGCACGCGGTCGTCGTCGGGGGAGAGATCCTCAGTCAGATCGTGGACTGGAACGACCGTGCCACCTGCGTTCTGTTCGGTGACGGTGCCGGCGCGGTGGTGCTCTCGGCGACCGAGGACGAGAGCCGCGGCGTGCTGGCGGTGGCGATGCACGCCGACGGCTCGCTCGGCGATCTCATCGAGCGCCCCGGGGGCGGCAGCCGGAATCCGCCCGGCCAGCGCACCCTCGACGAGGGTCTCAACTTCCTGCGCATGCGCGGGAACGAGACCTTCAGGGTCGCAGTGCGCTCGCTCGCCGAGGTCAGCGAGGAGGTGCTGGAAGAGTGCGGCTGCGGACCGCAGGACGTCGACTGGTTCATCCCGCACCAGGCCAACCGGAGGATCATCGACGCGGTCGGGGAGCGCCTGGCCATTCGCGAGGGCCACACCTACGTCAACATCGAGCGCTACGGCAACACGTCGGCCGCCTCGATTCCGATCGCGCTCGACGAGCTGCATCGCGACGGGAAGATCGACCCCGGCCACCTGATCCTGCTCTCGGCCTTCGGCTCGGGTCTGACGTGGGGCGCCGCGGCGATTCGGTGGTGACGGTGCGGACCGCCTTCGTCTTTCCCGGTCAGGGCTCGCAGCGGGTGGGGATGGGGCGCGCCTGGTTCGACGCCTTCCCGGTGGCCCGGGAGACCTTCGAGGAGGCCGACGAGTGCCTCGGGCTGGCGCTCTCCACACTCTGCTTCGAGGGCCCCGAGGAGGACCTGCAGCTGACGGCCAACACGCAGCCCGCGATCCTGACCGCCTCGGTCGCGACCTGGCGGGTGGCGAGCGGGTCGGGCCTCGAGCCGGCCTTGCTGGCCGGCCACAGCCTGGGCGAGTACACGGCCCACGTGGCGGCCGGCACTCTCGGCTTCGCGGACGCGGTCCGTCTCGTGCGACGCCGCGGCGAGCTGATGCAGGCGGCGGTGCCCGTCGGGGACGGCGCGATGGCGGCCATCCTCGGCCTCGACGCCGCCGCCGTGGCGCGGGTCGCCGAGGCGGCGAGCCGCCCCGGGGAGATCTGCGCCGTGGCCAACTACAACGCCCCCACGCAGGTCGTCCTCGCCGGGCACGCGGCCGCGGTGGAGCGGGCGATCGCCGTGGCGGGAGAGGCGGGCGCTCGGCGGGCGATTCCGCTCCCGGTCTCGGCCCCGTTCCATTCACCGCTCATGGCGTCGGCGCGCGAGGGCCTGACACCCGACCTCGAGGCCACGACGTTCGCGGACCCGCGACCGGCCGTGGTCGTCAACATCGACGCCCGGCCGGTGACGACCGGCGAAGCGGCGCGTGACGCCCTGATCCGTCAGATCGACGGCGCGGTGCGGTGGGTGGAGTCGGTGGAGTGGATGGCCGCTGAAGGAGGGATCGAGCGCTTCGTCGAGATCGGCCCCGGGTCGGTCCTGCGCGGCCTCGTCCGCAAGATCTTGCCTGCAGTGTCGACGGCGGGAGTCGCCGACCCGGGGGATCTCGAGGGCCTGGTTTGAACGGCACGGACTGAGGAGGAGGCGATGGGCGACTTCTGCAGCCTGGCGGGCCGTACGGCCCTGGTGACCGGAGCCTCGAGGGGCATCGGCGAGGCGATCGCGCGCCGCTTCGCCGAGCGGGGCGCCCGCGTGGTGCTGGCGGCGCGCAGCGCCGACTCGCTCGAGGCGCTGGCCGAGGAGCTGCGGCGGTCGGGGGCCGAGGCCGCGTCGGTTGCCCTGGACCTGCGGGATCCCGACGGCCTCGCGGCCGCGCTGGCCTCCCTGCAGGAGCCGTTCGACGCGATCGACATCCTGGTCAACAACGCCGGCATCACGGCCGACAACCTGCTCCTGCGCATGAGGCTCGAGGAGTGGGAGTCGGTGCTGGCCACCAACCTGACAGGGGCCTTTCTGGTCACCAAGGCGCTGGCCAAGGGCATGGTGCGGCGGCGATGGGGGAGGATCGTCTCGATCTCGTCCGTCGTCGGATTGATGGGCAACGCGGGCCAGGTCAACTACGCCGCCGCCAAGGCGGGCCTGGTGGGATTCAGCAAATCGCTGGCTCGTGAGCTGGGCTCGCGCGGCATCACCGTCAATGTGGTGGCGCCGGGCTATGTCGAGACGGCGATGACCGAGAGCCTCACTGCGACGGCGCGCCAAAGTCTCACGGAGAGCATCGTGCTCGGACGGCTGGGCACGGTCGACGACGTCGCCGCGGCCGCGGTCTACCTGGTCTCGGACGAAGCCTCGTACGTCACCGGCCAGGTCCTCAACGTCTCCGGGGGCCTGTATCTTTGAGGTTATGCTAGGGCGCCCGCGCCGACGGGCGACTCAATACCAACCCGGGAGGGACTAGCAGATGTCTGTAGCCGACAAGGTGAAGAGCATCATCGTGGACCAGCTGGGGGTGGAGGCCGACGAGGTCACTCCCGAGGCCAGCTTCACCGACGATCTGGGGGCCGACTCCCTCGACATCGTGGAGCTGGTGATGGCGTTCGAAGAAGAGTTCGACATCGAGATCCCCGACGAGGAAGCCGAGAAGATCGGAACCGTCCAGGAAGCCGTCAACTACATCGCCCAGCACGCCGAGTCCTGAGCGGGCGTGCCCCTCCCACGATGTCCGATCGTCGCCGTGTCGTCGTGACCGGAGTCGGTCTCGTCTCCCCGCTGGGGATCGGGACCGACGCCACCTGGCAGGCGCTCCTGGCCGGGCGCAGCGGGATCGGTCCGATCACGCGCTTCGACGCCGCCGAGTACCCCAGCCGGATCGCCGGCGAGGTGAGGGAGTTCGATCCCGAGCGCTTCGTGGAGAAGAAGGAGGTCAAGAAGACCGATCTCTTCATCCAGTACGCGCTGGCGGCGACGCAGTTCGCGATGGAGGACTCGGGCCTCGTGATCGACGAGGAGAACGCGGCGCGGGTCGGAGTGATCATAGGCTCGGGCATCGGCGGCCTGCCGCTCATCGAGCGGATGCACTCGGTGCTGCTCGAGCGTGGCCCGGGGCGCATCTCGCCGTTCTTCATTCCCGGCCTGATCGTCAACATGGCGGCCGGCCAGGTGTCGATCCGGTACGGCGCGCGGGGGCCCAACAGCGCTCCATGTACGGCGTGCACGACGGGCCTCCACGCGGTGGGGGATGCCTTCCGGCAGATCCAGCTGGGCTACGCCGACGCCATGATCTGCGGCGGCACCGAGGGCGTCATCACGCCGCTCGCGGTCGGCGGTTTCGCCGCGATGAAGGCACTGTCGACCCGCAACGACGAGCCGGAGCGGGCCTCGCGGCCCTGGGATCGGGACCGGGACGGCTTCGTCATGGGCGAGGGCGCCGGCATCCTGGTGATCGAGGAGCTCGAGGCCGCGAGCCGGCGCGGCGCCGCGGTCTACGCCGAGATCGTCGGCTACGGCATGAGCGGTGACGCGTACCACATCTCGGCGCCCCATCCGGAGGGCGCCGGTGCCGCGCAGGTGATGCGGGCGGCCCTCGCGGACGCCGGGCTCGCTCCCGAGGCCATCGGCTACATCAATGCCCACGGCACTTCGACGCCGCTCGGCGATCTCGGCGAGGTGGCGGCGATCAAGGAGGTCTTCAGCGAGCACGCCGACCGGCTCGCCGTCTCCTCGACGAAGTCCTCGACCGGGCACCTGCTGGGCGCGGCCGGCGGCCTCGAGGCCGGGATCCTGGCCCTGGCGCTGCGCCATCAGGTCCTGCCGGCGACCATCAACCTCGACGAGCCGGGCGAGGGCTGCGACCTCGACTTCGTGCCCAACGAGCCCCGCGAGACCGACCTCGAGACCGCGCTCACCAACTCCTTCGGCTTCGGCGGGACCAACGGCGCCCTGATCATGCGCCGGGCCTGAGGCGTCAAATCACGCCGACGGCGTGCAGGAAGACCAGGACGACGGCCACCGGCACCAGCCAACGCAACAGGTTGAGCCAACCGGCGTAGAGCCTCACCAGCCGGCTGCCGCGCCCGAACTCGCGCCGACGCGCCACCTCATCCCAGCGCCAGGCGGCGAAGGCGGCGATGCCCAGGGCGCCGACCGGCAGCATCCAGTTGGAGGCGATGTCGGCTGCGAGATCGAGCCAGCTCCCCCCGAGGCGTGCCCGCAGCTGCTCGCCGAAGAACCCCGTGCCGCCGGAGAGCGCCGAGGGCACCGCCATGACGGTGACGG
>Ga0268386_10000414_pt1 | contig 26720 bp, 26 predicted proteins | sample RVTome_15_FD_200260 | JGI IMG/M metagenome (GOLD analysis project Ga0268386, IMG submission 200260) | Soil microbial communities from uranium-contaminated site in the Upper Colorado River Basin, Wyoming, United States - RVT150D86... ... | reverse complement strand
TCGCGCCCCTGGCCCTCGCCCCAGTGGTCCGGGTGGACGTACAAGGAGAAGACCTCACCCCACCCGTCGTCATCCGAAGCGCCGGCGTGACAGAAGCCGACGACCCGGTCGTCACCGACGACATGCACCTTGGCACCCTCGGCGAGGATTCGCTCCCACCAGCGCGCTCTCCGATCCCGGTCCATCGCATCGAGGAACTGGTCGGGAAGGATGCCGCGATAGGCATGTCGCCACGAAGTTATGTGCACTTCGGCGAGGTCGGGCGCGTCTGCGACCACCGCCCACCGGGTCACGTCACTCCTCCTCGTCGAGGGTGCCCTCACCTGACTTTCCCTCTTCGGCCCCGGGTACGGTTCGATCGTCGTTCCGGCCCCCCAAGACCCAGAAGGCCAAGACCGACAAGGACGCGGCCCCGAGCGCGATCGCCAGCCAGAGCAACTGTTGAGACTCGTCGCTCAACCCCTCATCGTCGGGTTCGGTGGTGGCTGGCCCAGACGCCGGCACGAGCTCGGCCCCGAGTTGGGTGAGGGTGACCGGATCGGAGGACTCCTGACCAACCGCCTCGAACACCACGGTGTAGTTCTTGGGCTCCAACTCCGTGCGAATCCCGTAGCGCCCCTCACCCCGGTCGAGCAGTGGCAGGGTGAGACCGGTCTCCCCGTCGAACGAGAGGTGGGCGACGACCGAGCCACCGGCCTCCATGACCGCCACCTCGATGTCGACCACCATGGCCTCGGGATCGATCGATTCGACCGTCGCCGAGGCGCTCCCGAAGACACCTCCGAGGATCACAGCTCCCATGATCCAGTTCACGATTGCCACTCCCCTCGTTCGATGAGCAGTTCCTTGAGCAGGTCGGGGCGATCGGTGATCAACCCATCGACCCCCATGTCGAGCAGCCGGTTCATCTCGCCGGGCTCGTTGACGGTCCACACGTGCACCTGGATCCCGGCGCCGTGGGCGGCGGCAACCAGTCTCTCGTCCACCACACGAACCCCCCTCAGATGGGTAGGCAGCTGCAGCGCGGAGATGTCCCCACCCGCCCCGCGGCCCACTCGGGACGCCAGTACCCACAGACGCGCCAGGGTGGTGCCACTCGAAGTGGCTACCCGGCCGTTGGTGATCGCACGGAACTCGGCCAGCTTGGCGTCGACGAACGAGCCGACGATGAGTCGCTCGTGTACCTCGAGCTCATCGATGAGCGCGGCGAGAGGGCCCGCCAGACCCTCACCCTTCATGTCGACGACGACTGAGACGTCGGGAAAGGTGCTGAGCAACCACTTCAGAGTCGGCACCCGCGCACCTCGGTCGCGGAAAGCGAAGCCGTCCACCGTCCCGTGGCGATAGCCGGCGTCGAGGGTCTGCAAGTCGGCCAGGGTGAAATCCTCCACCCGGCCGATGGCATTGGTGGTTCGCTCGACAGTGGGGTCGTGGAAACAGACGAGGGCACCGTCGGCCGTCAGGTGGAGATCGGTCTCGAAGTGCCGGTATCCCAGTTCGTATGCAGCAGAGAAGGAGGTGTCGGTGTTCTCGGGCCAGAGCACCCTGCTGCCACGGTGAGCGATGGCGACGGGTGAGCGCCAACGATCGCGGTCGAGCCTCATGTGCACACGGTAGAGCGATGCACCCTATACGGAACCCGGGATTTCACAGTCAGACGGGGGCGACGAGACGCCTCGGAAGGGGACACCGAGCCCGAGGAGCAACAGAGTGGCGGGCCATGATGGCCCGCCACTCTCGAGTCCTTACCGAAGTGCTGGCTATTCGGACACGCGGTCCTTCAGGCCTTTCGAGGCGCTGAAGTGCGCGTAGTTCCTGGCCGGAATCGTGATGGTTGCCCCGGTGGCCGGGTTACGACCCTGCCGCTCGGAACGGCGCTTGAGACTGAAGCTGCCGAAGCCGGTGATGTTGACCTTGCGGCCCGCGTCCAGTTCGACGGCGATGATTCCCTCCCCATCCTTCGTGGAGAAGATGTGGTCGATGATATCCGCGGCCTGTGCCTTCGAGATGTCCGCCTTCTTGGCGAGCTTGTCCGCCATCTCGGATTTGTTCACGACGCCTCCTTGTGGGTCGATGGTTTCGCGGCTCTTCTGCTGCGACGATGAAAACCACGTTAGGCGATAACCCAATCGCTACCGAAGTTTTCCGTCGTTTACGATTCGCGAGGTCGAGGAGGTCAGAATGAGTGCCGGTTATGAGTTGCGGGGCGACGTGGCCATCGTGACCTTCGATCGGCCCGACCGCTACAACGCCATCGACGGCGACCTGTCCCGATCCGTGGTGGGCCATCTCACCCGGGCCGGGCACGAGGCGCGGGCCCTGGTCCTGACGGGAGCGGGCAAGGCCTTTTGCTCCGGTGCAGATCTGTCCGGGTTCGCCGAGGAGTATGAAGAAGGCAGCCCTGACCTCGCCAGACACCTCGAGGAGGAATTCCACCCGGTGGTCCACGCCGTGAGTGACTGTCCGGTTCCGGTCGTGGCTGCGATCAACGGGGTGGCGGCGGGGGCGGGGATGGGGATCGCTCTCGGCTGTGACCTCAGGATCATGGCCGAGTCGGCCTACTTCACCTCGGCATTCACTGCCATCGGGCTCGTCCCCGACTCGGGCTCCACCTGGCTCCTCCCCCGCCATATCGGGTTGTCGCTTGCGCTCGAGATGGCTCTCACCAACCGTCGCATGTCCTCCGCGGAGGCGCTGCAGCGTGGGCTGTGCACCGCGGTGACTCCCGACGGGGAGAGCCTGGCCAAGGCGGTGGAGTACGCAGAGGGTCTGGCCGAGCTCCCCACGGACGCCCTGGTCTCCACCCGTCGGCTGATCCGCGGTGCGACCCACACCAACTTCGCAGAAGGTCTCGCCGCCGAGAAGCGGGAGCAAGGGCGTCTCGGCAGGACACCCGCGCACGATGAAGGTGTCGCCGCCTTCCTGGAAAAGAGAAAACCAGACTTCAAGCAGTTCTGAAGGCCGCCCGATTGCCGTCGCTCGGCGATGTGCGCTACGGCTTGACCAGGAAGATCTCGAGGGAGATCTTGCCGCCGGCGCCGTGACCGAAAGCCACCGCCACCTCGTTGTTCAGCCAGGAGAGGTCCTCATTCCCGGTCTCGAAGACGATGAGCTCCCTGGGATCCGCGGAGCGATCCTCGTTGGCCATCGACACCCCGATTCCCCGGTAGGAGATGGCTTCCCGCTTCTCCCCGATGGTGGCGTGGATGTCGAGTGTCATGTTGCCGTCGTCGCGCACCGTGACGTAGTCGATGCCACGGATGGGCCGCCCACCCTCCCAATGCTCACTGGTGGCGGTGCCCTCGAAGGGAAAGTCGATCCGCATCCCCGATGGGCCCTTGCCGATCACATTCATCCCTAGGTCGGCTGCGACGGTGCAGAACTTCTCCAGTGACGGCATTGCTCCTCCTCGTGAGCGGTGGTCGGTCTCACGCTAGCCGGGACTCGGCGAGCAGCGCCCTGACCTCGCTGTCGCTGGTCTGGGTGAAGTCGCGGTACCAGACACCCACCGCGCCGAAGCTGTGCGGGCGGGACAGAACCACCAGCCGATCGGCCTTCTTCTCCAGATTGCCGAGACGGCCTCGGGGTGCGACTGGCACGGCGAGCCAGATCGCGGCCGCCCCCCTTCGTTCCAGGACCAGCATGGCGGCAAGCGCGGTGGAGCCCGTCGCGAGTCCGTCGTCCACCACGATCGCGGTATGGCCTTCCGGGGAGATCGGCGGTGCCCCGCCGCGATATGCGGCTACACGGTGCTCTAGCTCACGGGTCTCCCTTTCCACCACGGCGGCGAAATCGTCCTCGTCGACCATTGCCCCCGAGATGACATCGCTGTTGCGGATGACGATCCCGCCTTCGGCGATCGCACCCATCGCCAACTCGGGCTGATAGGGGACGCCGATCTTGCGTACCACGAGCACATCCAGGAGACAGTCGAGGGCGTGGGCGACCTCGAACCCAACAGGCACACCGCCGCGAGGAAGGGCATAGACGACCGGGTCGGCGGGGCCAAGCTCGGCAACCGCCACCCCCAGGCTGACCCCGGCGTGGCGACGGTCGGCGAATCTCACATCACGCGTAACGCTTGACGTAACGATCCAGCCAGGGCATGACGTGTTCGATGTACTCCGCCGCCTCGGCCGTGGGGAGGGTGCGCGCAGCGTAGTTCATCAACATGATCTGGCGGGCGGCATGGAAGCCGTCCAGCTGGCTCTCGTCGATTATGGGCCACGGAGCCACCGTTTCGAACCCACGACGGAAGGCGAGCCACCTGTCCTCTTTGAGCTCACTGTCCCGCGACGAGTAGAGGCTGATCGACGCATCTTGGGCGGGAAGGGCCAGCATAACGTCCTCGAAGTCGAAGGCATGGAGCCGGCTCCCGGCCACGTGGACGTTCCACTCGTGGAGGTCCCCATGGACGATTTGGGGTGTGGCCACTGCATAAGAGTCCCGAATAACCTGTTGCCCCAACTCGACAGCGGAGCTGATGGTCCGCAGTCCGGAAGTGCCGAAGAGGTGATGATATTCGGGATGATGGATGATCACCGGGTCCAACTCACGCTGGTAGTAGAAGACCTCGTCCCACACCCGGGCACGTGTCGCAAGCGGTGGCGCCCACCTCCTCCCGTGCTGCTGCAGTGATGCGCTCATCTCCCCAAGGAGTCGATATGCGAACGTTCCCGAGCCGTCGCCCATCGGCTGGCCGGGAACCCAGGAGAAGAGGACACACGAACGCTCCTTTCCCAGATCCTCGTCGAGCTCGTCGACGATCAAGGCCCCGCCGGCGGTGACGATCGGGCGAACCACCTCGAGGTGGGTCTCTCGCCAGAGGGCGTCGAGCCAGGCGACCTCGATCTCGATGTTGGACCGGGAGTTGGCATGCGGGGTACCCATTCGGAGCACCATCTGCTCGCCGCTCTCGGAGATCACCCGGTAGAGCACGTTGGAATGGGTGGCCAGGTGAGAGATCTGCCTGGGGAGAAACGAGTAGCGCTTCAGGACCCTCTCGGCGAGCGGGAGGAGTCGTGTCGCCTCGGCCTGGATTCTCGAAACGTCCATTCGATGGTGCGCATTGGTTGGCGCACCCCTAATTCTCGTGGATACCGACCCGATCGGAAGGGCTCGACCCCGGGCCTTCCGACCCAATTAGGTGATCCCCCCTGCGACGGTGCCAGGCGTCCCACAACGCCAGCATCGATGGGAGCACCAGGACCGCGGCCAAGAGCGACAAACCGATGGCGTAGACCGTCACCTGACCCATCTGGCGGAAGGGGACGAGGCTGGAGGTGATGAGCACACCAAACCCGGCCATAGTGGTGAAGGCCGACCCGGCCAGAGCACCACCGGTGTGCCGCATCGTCAGCCTCATGGCGACGTCCATTTCGTCGTTGGCGCGTCGGTCTTCCTGGAAGCGACGGGCGATATGGATGGTGAACGGCACTCCGATCCCGATGGCCAGAGCGGCGATCGTGGCGGTCACCGGCCCGAACGGGATCCCCGTCGCGTACATCAGCCCGTAGGTCCACAGGACCACCAGCGCCACCGGGGCGATGGTGATTATTCCGAGGAACCACCGCTTCGACTCGAGGTAGAAGCTGACCACGAGCACCAGCGCGGCAACGGCAATCGTGATGAACAACGACGCGCTCTGCGATGCTGTGAGCTCATTGACCACGACGTCACCGATGATGTTGTCCGAGGTGGCGATGGCCGAGGCACCCAGGTCATTCACCGGCTCGAAGGTCGTACCGAGACCCACGCGTAAGTCGCCGACATCCTCCCCTGCGGTCGTGGTGATGGTCCAAAGCAGGGCGTCGACCTCAGCGCCGGAGACGGCGATGACAGCCGCGGCCTGTTCAGGGGCACTGGCCAGCATGGCCTCGTAGAGGGGAGTGACGTCGGCGTCGGCTGCCACGGTGAGGTCATCCGCGAGCCCGACCTCTTGGGCCGCAGCCAGCACATCCGGTGGCGTCTGTTCGGGGCCACCGGAGAGCAACTGGCCGAGCAACGCTATCGGGGAGCTGGCATTGGGGAACTCGCCTTGTTGTGTCTCGATCGTCGACACGTCCTCCACTTCGACCAGCGCGGCGTTCGCCGCCACCAAGGCGTTGTGCATGGCGCCGTCGATCGCTTGCTCCGCCGTCGCCTCCACCAATACCTGGGTCTGCTCGCCGAAGCCACCGCCAAAGTCGTCGGCGAGGATGTCGAGAGTCAGCACGTACTCGGAGTCGTCGGGGAGGAAGTCGGTGAACGAGAACCTCGTCTCCAATTGAGTGAACCCGTAGAAGCCGGCTCCACCGAGTAGCAGGGCGAGGACCAGGGTAGGGATGGCCGCGTGCTCGGCGAGCAGGGTCAGCTTCTCCATGATCCGTGGCAGGAGCCGGTCTCCGTGAGCCTGTAGCGAGCGTACCGGGAGGGTCCCATTGCGCTCCGCTCGCCGGTCGAGGAGGAGTCTGACGGCAGGGACGAAAGTCAACATGAGTAGGAAGGCGACGACGATGCCGACGGCGGCCAGGATGCCGAAGTCCTTCAGGGCAGGTACCGGGTTGAACACGTTGGTCAGGAACCCGATGACCGTCGTCACCGTCGCCAGGAATAGAGCTATGCCCACAGAATTGACGGCCCCGGTCATCGCGCCGTCCACGGTTTCCCCCTCGCCGATCTCCTCGCGGTAACGGGAGGTGAGGTGGATGGCGTAGTCCACCCCCAGGCCGATGAGCAGGATGGGGACAATCTGCGTCGGCGCGGAGAAGGCGTCGATCACCCCCAGCTGCTCGAGGAGATAGCCGGATCCCTGCATGATCCCGATCGCCATGATGATGGTGAGCAGTGTCAGCAACACATCGGTGGCGGTGCGCCGGATCGACGCGAGCCAACTGCCCTCTTTCCCGGGGGCGAGCCAGTAGACGAAGGCCAGAATCACGAGGATCACGACGAAAGCCAGTGCGAAGAGCTGGCCGACCTCGGTGGTGAAGTCCTCGAAACCCCCCAAAAGCAGACCGAAGGAGAAGGGTCGGATCTCCAGGTCGGACTCGACGCCGGCCAGATCGTCGGCGAGGGCCACTTCCGCATCGACCTGGTTGTTGAATGCCTCTTCGGTGTCGGCCCCGGGGTAGCTGCCGACGAAGGCCAGCACCATTCCCGCGGAGGTGGATGCCGTCTGCTCGTCGAAGTCCTGGGACACCAGCCGGGTGAGGAAGGAAACTTGCTCGGGGGGGGCAGCGGCCGGATCGAGCGAAGCCGTGTAGAACTGCTTGACCATCTCGTCGGTCATGTCGTCCACCGTCAGGCCCTCGGCGAGCATCGCCCCCTCTACTCCGGAGAGGAAGTGGACGACACCTGGCTGCTCCTCGGTCTCGGTGATGTGCTCCCCGACCTGAGAGCCTCGGATCGTCAACGCCGCGGCCATCGCGGTCTCCAATCCCGCCGCCGTGATCACGTCGCCACCCTCTTCTCGAACGATGACCTGGATCGTGGAGCCGGTGCCTTCGTCCCCGAAGTACTCCCCGATGCGCTCTTGGGCAGCGATCTCGGGGCTCTCCGGAGCGAAGCCTTCGTTGCCTTCAGCGATCACGACCTGGCCGGCAAAGGAGCCGAGCACGCCGGTCAGCGCCAAGGTCAGGACGATCACGACCCACGGCATACGCCGGGAGAAGGCGGCCAGAGCCGACACGATTGCTTTCACGATTCACTCCTGGAGACGATGAGTTGGGGAGCCGGATGAGGATGGTCGTTCCGGGTCCAGTGTTTACAAAATCGGAGTCGATTCGGACCCCGACGCCGAAACACTACATATCTGTAGCGTTAACACCAATCACCCGTTTTCTGGGTGCCCCTCCGATCGCTACACTAGTGTCTTGATGAGTGCTCCCCGGGGCGAAGCGGCCCGCAAGAAGATCATCGCGGCCACCAGGGATTTGATCCTCGACCACGGTCTCGCCGCCTTCAACGTCGAGGCGGTCGCCGCCGCGTCGGGATCGGCGCGCTCGACCATATATCGCCACTGGCCCGAACCGCACGATCTCCTCGTCGAGACTCTCACCTCGATGGGACGGGACTTCCCCACTCCAGACACCGGGGCTCTGCGCTCGGACCTGAGGGCATGTGCCGCGATCCTCCGTCCGATGTTGGACGACCCGCGGACCCGGCGCCTGATTCTCGACGTGACCCGCGCCGCGGCCGAGGACCCGAAGCTCGATCGGATCCGCCGCGACCTCTTGGCCGACCGACGCCAACCGGTTCGGGTGATCTTGCAGCGGGCCATCGCCCGGGGTGAGATCGACCCTGACATCGACATGAACCTGGCGATGCACCTCGTCGAAGGCCCGCTCATGTCGGCGACGGTCCTTCAGAACCTGCCGATCACCGATGAGATGGTGAGCGAGATGGTCGAGCGCATCGGCAAGTCGCTCTCCTAACGGGACGCCAGTGCCACATCCAACGCGACGAGGAACCTCCGGTTCTCCTCTTCATTGCCGATGGTCATCCGCACCCAGCCCCCCGACATGCCCCGGATGAGCACCCCGGAAGCGGTCATCACCTCGACGACATCATGGGCGCTCTCCCCGAGGTGGAAGAAGATGAAATTGGTGTGGCTCTCGGCCGCTGCAATCCCACGCTCTGCCAGGGCACCGGCGATGTGATGGCGCCGGGCGGCGTTCTCACTGCGGCGACGCTCCAACTCCTCGGGTTGACCAAGGGAGGTCAGGGCCGCCACCTGTGCGACTTGGTTGACGGTCAGCGGCGCCTGGGCCTTGCGCACCTCGGTCAGGGTGTCGGCACGACCCACCGCGTACCCCACACGGTGACCGGCCAAGGCGTAGATCTTGGAGAAGGTCCGCAACACCAGGACGTTGGGGCGCTCCAGGGCCAGGGGAACCGCGGTTCGATATCGGGGATCGGCGACGAACTCGTGATAGGCCTCGTCCACGGCGACCAACACGTCCTCGGGCACGGCATCGATGAAGGCCTCGACGTCGTCTCCTGCGCGGATGGTGCCGGTGGGGTTGTTCGGGTTGCAGAGATAGATCAGTGTCGTCTGGTCGTCGATGGCTTCGAGGATGGCGTCGAGGTCGATGCGGAACTCCTCGTCGAGCGGAATCTCCCTGTATCGCGTACCGGTCCAGATGGCGGCGAATCGGTACATGATGAAACCGGGCCATCCATAGACGAGGTTGGTGCCCGGGCCGCCGAGCGCCATGGCCAACTCGGTGAGCAGGGCGACGCTCCCGGCACCGAACATGAGGTTGGAGAAGTCCACGCCCATCTCCGTCGCGAGGGCATGGCCGAGGTCCCAACAGGCGTTATCGGGGTAGCGGTTCGACCCGGCGAGAGCCTCGCTGGCTGCCGCGACGACACCGGGGAACGGCCCTTCGGGGCCTTCGTTTGCGGTCAATTTCACGATCTCGGAGGGGTCGAGACCGTGGGCACGGGCCACATCGGCCAGTTGCCTGCCCACCTTGTACGGACTCAGGGCGGCGATGTCGGAACGGAACCTGGGCACGGGCTGAAGATAGCGACGTCCTGGCTCACCTGACCCGGACATGTGCCAGACTCAAATCCATGGCCGACTTCGAGACGTTGCGGATCATCGACGCCGACGGAGAGCTGGTTGGAGGGGACCCGGGGCTCGATCCCGAGCTGTATCAGGCCATGTATCGCAACATGGTGCTATCCCGAGCGCTCGACCGCCGCATGCTGGCGCTGCAGAGACAAGGACGTCTCGGGACCTACGCCATGTTGGAAGGCCAGGAGGCGGTTCAGATCGGGTCTGCCCTCGCCCTCGAGCCTCACGATTTCGTGTTCCCCAGTTATCGAGAGCATGGCGTCCAGGTGACCCGAGGTCTGCCGATGGAGGTGCTCCTCGCCTACTGGAAGGGACTTCCCAACGCCGCCTGGGACATCGAGAAGTACCGGACCGCGATCGTCACCGTCCCCATCGCCAGCCAGCTGCCTCACGCCGTCGGCTACTCCTACATGACAAAACTGCGTGGTGAGGACACGGTGACCGTCACCTACTTCGGTGACGGGGCGACCTCCGAGATCGACTTTCACTCAGGCATGAACTTCGCCGGCGTGTGGAAGACCCCGACTGTGTTCATCTGCGCCAACAACCTCTATGCCATCTCCGTGCCCTACGAGAAGCAGACGGCGTCTGCCACCATCGCCCAGAAGGCCCACGCCTACGGGTTCGATGGGATCAGGGTCGACGGCATGGATCCCATAGCGGTGTATCTGGCCACCCGGCTCGCCGCGCGGCGGGCCCGGGAAGGTGAGGGCCCGACCCTGATCGAGGCGATGACCTACCGCTACGGGCCCCACGCCACCGCAGACGACCCCTCCCTGTATCGGACAGACCAAGAAGTCGAGGAGTGGAAAGCGAAAGACGCCATCGAAAGGCTGCGCCGGTTCTTGGAGAACCGAGGCGAGTGGGACGAGCGGGTCGGGGAGAAGGTCGAGATGGAGATCAACGACGCCGTCGATGCAGCCGTCGCTTCGCTCGAGGCCGAGCCGATGCCGGGACGTGACGACGCGATCAGACACGGGTTCGCCCGGATCCCCGAACATGTCGTCGATCAACTCCATGCCATGCAGACCTCCCACGGGGAGACGCCGACCGAGTTCTCGGAGGGTGAGATTTGGAAGGTCGGAGATGACGTCATCCCCGAAGGCCCGACCGAGTCGCTCACCATGGCCGGTGCCATCAACCTCGCATTGCGCCAAGCGATGGAGGCCAACGACGAGGTGCTCGTCCTCGGCGAGGACGTGGGGCTGGCAGGCGGTGTCTTCAGGGTGACCGAGGGCCTCCAGGGATCCTTCGGGGAGGATCGGGTCATCGACACCCCTCTCAACGAGTCGGGCATAGTCGGCACCGCCATCGGAATGGCCCTCGCGGGGGCGCGACCGGTGGCCGAGATCCAATTCGACGGGTTCGTCTACCCCGCGTTCGACCAGATCGTCAGTCATCTCGGTCGCTTCCGCTACCGGACGCGAGGTCTGTCGTCGGTGCCGGTCGTGGTGCGATTCCCCAACGGAGCCGGCATTGGGGCACATGAGCATCATTGTGATTCGCCCGAGGCCTATTTCGTCCACGCCCCCGGCCTGGTCGTGATCTGCCCCTCGACGCCGATCGACGCCAAGGGGCTCCTCGCCGCCGCCCTCGAGGGCGACGACCCGGTCATCTTCCTCGAGCCCAAGGTCCTCTACCGCGCCGGTCGCAACGACGTCCCCACGGGCCATTACACCCTCCCGATCGGCCGGGCCCGTGTCCGGAGGGGGGGCAGCGACCTGACACTGGTGACCTATGGAGGGATGGTCCCGGTAGCCCTGAAGGCGGCAGAGCAGTCCGGCCACTCGATCGATGTGATCGATCTGCGCACCCTGTTCCCCTGGGACCGCGAGACAGTGCTCGGGTCGGTGGCCAAGACCGGGCGGCTCCTCCTTGTCCAGGAACCGCAGGGCAGCGCCGGTGTCGCCGCCGAGGTTGCGGCGGTGATCTCAGAGGAGGCGATGTACGACCTCGAGGCGCCGATCGTGCGGGTGACCGGATTCGATGTCCCCTGGCCCCAGTTCGCGATCGAGAAGCATGCCCTGATCGACGTCAGCCGGGTCATCGCCGGGATCGACAAGGTGATGACTGGTTGAGCGGGGCCAGGGCGGTGGCGATTTTCGGTTCGTCCCGGACCGAGCCAGGGAGCCAGGATTGGCGAGACGCCGAGTCGGCAGGGAACCGGATTGCCGGAGCCGGCCTGGCGGTCGTGACCGGAGGCTACGGGGGCACGATGGAGGCTGCCTCCCGTGGCGCGGCCCGGGCCGGGGGACGGGTGATCGGAGTCATCGCATCCGAGTTGTTCTCCACCCGAAACGGGGCCAACCAGCACGTCACAGATCTGATAGAGACCAAGACCCTGGCGGAGCGAATCGGCGTGCTCACCGAGCTCGCCCACGGGACCATCGTCTTACCCGGGTCGATCGGAACCGCAGCCGAGCTGGTCATCTCGTGGAACATCAACCACATCGTCCGGCTGTCCGGGGGAAGGAGGGTGCCCACAGTCGCCGTTGGCCCCGAATGGCTTCAACTATGGGAATTCTTGACCAACCGGGTTGGTGCCTCTGGCGCCGACGTCCACCACGAGGCCTCCGCGACGGACGCAGTCGAATGGCTCCTCGAGCAACCGGAGATACGTTGCTTTTCCTCTCCCGTCATCTAGCTTTGGGTCCCTCGTGAGTCATCTCCGCCCCGAGGACAAATCCACCAAACACAGCCGCGCCGCCTGTCGCAAGGGCCGTCACGACTATGGCGAGTATCAGCACATCGGTGGTGGAATCCAGCGCCGAGTCTGTGCGACATGTGGCGAGGTCACCATCGATCTGACCGACGTGGACGAGGTCACCACCCCTATGACGCGAAAGGCCCGCAAGCGAATCGCCTCCGCAGAGTCGTAGATCGGGGCTCTCCCCTAACCTGCCGGCCGTGACTCGCGTCATAAAGGCAGCCGGGGGCCTCGTCTTCCGGGTATCCGCCAAAGGCAGGCTGAAGATCCTCGTCGCGCATCGACCGAGATACGACGACTGGGGTCTGCCCAAGGGCAAGTCGGACAAAGGCGAGACCCCCGAAGAGACTGCGGTGCGCGAGGTCCAGGAGGAGACAGGCTATCACTGTCGCATCGTGGCGCCCATGGGCACCACCCGATATCGGATCAACGGTGGCGTGAAAGAGGTGACCTGGTTCGCCATGCGCCCCTTGCCCGACAGCCCCGGATTCGAGAAGAACAAGGAAGTCGACGAGATCCGGTGGCTCGGTCGCAAAAAGGCGGAGATGTTGCTCGACTACGAGAACGACCGGAGCCTGGTCGCCGCCCCGGGCCTGAAGCGCCTGGCTCGCACCGGCACGCTCTTCCTCCTCCGTCACGCCACCGCCGGCGATCGCGCCCGTTGGGACGGCGTCGATGCCATCCGTCCTCTCACCAAGAAAGGCAAGGCGCAATCGCTCGCCATCACCGAAGCCCTGTTGGGCCGGGGCATCGAGCGGATCTATTCCAGCCCATACACCCGCTGTGTGCAGACCGTCGAGCCGCTGGCCGAAGCGATCGGAGCGAAAGTCGTGGAGCACGATGCCTTGGCCGAAGGACCCGACATCGACGCCGCCTACGGTCTCGCCGACGAGTTGGTCGGCTACAACGCGGTGCTATCCACGCACGGTGACGTGATCCCCGCCGTCATCAACCGGATGATGTGGGCCGGTCTCACCCTGGACTCCCGCTTCTACTGCTCCAAGGGCTCGATCTGGGAGGTTGGCCTCGAAGGCGGCCGCTTCACGACGGCCCACTACATCCCACCCCCGACGGTCTGACGATGTGGTTCGTCAGGGCCGTGTTGTCTGCCCTGGCTGGCTTCACGGTCTTGATACTGACGATGCCGGCCGGATGCGGCGACGTCGGCGGGGTGCCGAGTTGGGAGCGGTGTTCCTCTTTCATCGGTCTGCCCGCGATCGCGCTCGGTGACGATCTCGGCATCGGGTCGACCTGGAACTGGCTGGGGCCGATGCTGTTGGCCGCAGTGATCGCCGCACTGGTGTGGGCGATCCTCGGACCGGTTCTCGGGCGCGACGAATAGGGGTCTCCTGACTGGGTGATTGATCGATCGGCGGAGGAGGGGCCGGGCTGGTGGTCGATCATCGCGTTCTACCGCGCCCGCTATGACGCACGGCTCACGCCGACGAGTTGTCGGCGCGGGTCGGGGACGAGGTGGAGGTCGAGCAGCTGAAAAGGGCGCTGCTCGACGCGGTGGGCCGGGACCATCGAGCCCGCAGCTGCCTGGGTATGGGTCGGGGGAGGAGGAGTGATCAGACTCAGACGCTCTTGGTGCCAGCCGTCCAATCCGCGTAGAGAGCCGCGTAGACCCCGTCACCGACCATCAGTTCGCGATGGTGACCGCGCTCGACCAAGCGGCCTCGATCGAAGACCAGGACCTCATCGGCGCCTTCGGCGGTGGAGAGACGGTGAGCGATCGTCACCGAGGTGCGGACCTCGGTGAGCTTGTCGATGGCGTGTCTCAGGGCGACGTCGAGGGCGGGATCGACGGCCGATGTGGCCTCATCGAGCACCAGCAGGTCGGGACTGCCGATCCAGGCGCGGACCAGGGCCACCAACTGCCGTTCACCCGCGGAGAGGTTGCCCCCACGCTCGCCGGCATGGGTTTGCAGACCCCCAGGAAGACCCTGCACCCACTCACCCAGACCCAGCTCGTGAAATGCGGACCACACCTCTGCGTCGTCGGCTTCGAGGCGCCCGTAGCGAACGTTGTTGGCCACGGTGTCGTCGAAGAGGAAGCCCTCCTGAGGCACGAATGCAACCCTGTCGCGCAACTCGACGAGACGGATCTCCTGCGCCGCCACCCCCCCGATGTGGATCGACCCCGAGGTTGGGTCCATCAGCCTGACCAACAGCTTGGCGAATGTCGTCTTGCCCGAGCCGGTCTCTCCGACCACCGCGATGCGCGCTCCCACCGGGATGTCCACCGTGACGTCCGTGAGGACCTCGGCGCCGTCCGGGTAGGTGTAATGGACATGATCGAACCTGGCACTGAGCCCGCCGGGTCGCAGGGGTTGGGGGGCGACGGGATCGGTCACGTCGACCTCGCCGTCGAGGACATCGACCACTCGCCGCAGCCCCGACGCCGCCGACTGGGCGAATTCGAGGGTTTCCACCAGTATCTGCAGTGGCTCGATCAGGAGGTTGGTCAACAACAGGAAAGCCACCAGCGTTCCGGCGGACATGCCGAGCCGGGCGCCGATGAGAATCCCGAAGACGATGAGTGTGGCGGTGAGGAGACCGGCGAAGATCTCTGCGGTGGAGAAGAGGATGTTGCCGAAGCGGGCCGTCCGGTACTCGACCTGGAATCGACGCTCCAGCGCCTCGGCCACCTTGGCCTTGGTGGCCTCTTCGGTCCCGTAGGCCCGAACAACGGGGATGGCGGTTATCGATTCGCTGAGCACACCCAGCGACGCCCCCACCTCGACGCGCACCGCGTCGTAGTTGCGGGCGAGGATCTTCTGGAACCAGCGCATCATGAGCAGATAGACGAGCACGCCCGCCACGGCGATGAGAGCCAGACGCCATTCGTAGAACATCATCACCGCGGTGGCCAGCAGCACCTGGCTCGAGGCAATGATGATGCCGACGCCACCCCACTCCATGAACTCCTGGAGGGTGGTGATGTCCGACGTGACCCGGGACAACAGGTTGCCCCGACGCTCCGACTGCACATGCAGGACCGACTGGCTCATCAGATGCCGAAAGGTCTTTATGCGAAGGTCGGAGAGGCCGGTCGATGAGGTTCTCACCAGACGCAGCAGCGAGATACGGCCGACGACCACACCGATGGCGAGCGCGCCCAGGGCGATGCCGGCAAGGGTCACCACCGCCGACATGTCGATGCCACCCGGGTCGAGGATCTCATCGTCGAGGATCGTCTGCAGGACGATCGGGGTGATCACCGTCACCGCCTGACCGGCCATGGCGAGGATCAGGGTGACTCTGAGCCCTTCTCGTAGTGAAGGCGCCTCGATGAGGGCACGCCGAATCAGGGCGCCGGTGGCGTTCGCCTCGCTCATGATGCCTCCCGCAGGCGCTTGGCTTCTTCCTCGTAGGCGCGGACGAGACGGGCGTAACCGGGTTGTGTCGCGATCAGGTCGTCGTGCGTGCCATGCCCGAGGATCCGCTTCTGATCGACGAAGACGACCTCGTCGGCGAGCCGAATCGATGACGGGCGGTAGGCCACGACCACGATCGTCGAGGGCAGCTCGGCACCTTTCAGTGCCTTGAGGATCTCTGCCTCTACCGATGGGTCGACCGCCGAGGTGGCGTCGTCGAGGATCAAGAGACGGGGCTGGCGGATCAGCGCCCGCGCCAGCGCGAGTCGTTGCCGTTGCCCACCCGAGAGCGTGGCGCCGCGCTCCCCGAGCTCGGTGTCCAGCCCTCTGGGGAGCTCTGCGACGAAGCCGTCGGCGGCGGCGAGACGGAGCGAGATTGCCACCTCGCGGTCGGTGTAATCGGTGCCCAGGGTCACGTTGTCACGTACCGACCCATCGAACAGGAACGCGTTCTGAGAGACATAGGCGATTTCCTTGGGGAGCTCGGAGCGGGCGAAATGACGCAGGTCCCGACCGGCGACGTGAATCGCGCCGGAGTCGGGGTCCCAGAGCCGGGCGAGGAGCAGACCCAGTGTCGACTTCCCCGACGCCGTGGGACCCACGACGGCGAGAGTCGTGCCCGCTCTCAGGTCGAGATCGAGGTCGCTGAGCACCGCTTCTCCCTCGTAGGCGAAGCCGACCGTGTCCCCGGTGACAGGCATCGCGCCGGTTTCCGGAGATGCGGTGGCGTCACCCCAGACCACATGCTCGTCGGCGTCGAGCACCTCCTGCACACGACGCCAGCCGGCGAGGCTCCCCGCCAAGTCCCACAGGACGAAGCCGATCAGCTGGATGGGGAAGGCGAGCAGAGTCAGGAGATAGGCGACGGTGACGATCTCACCGGGGGTCACCGCCCCGGCGGTGACCCGGGCCGCCCCCACGACGACCAGGACGACGATGAGCACCTGCGGAAGCGAGCGCATGATCACCTGATACTTGGTCCACGTCGAAAGGACCGCTATGAGCCGGTCACGGAGAGTGTCACTAGCAACACCGAACTTCTCCGAGACGAATGACTCGCGGCCGAGTGCCTTGACCGTGAGGGCCCCATCGAAGCTCTCGTGGGCGATCGAGGAGACCCGGCCCCGCTCCTTCTGCACGTGCTCCCACATGCCAAAGGTGACCCAGCTCCCGTGAACATCCACGACGATGGCGACCAGGAGACCGATCACCGCGCCCACTCCGAGCCAGATGTCGAGGGATGTGATGAGGATGACCGTCCCCACCAGGAGCAGCGAGACCCCGGAGGCGTAGGGAAGCGGGCCGAGGACACCGGTCCCCTGATCGGTGTCGGCGTCGGCGACCGCCAGGAGGTCACCGATCGCCTGCCGGTTGAACCATGACATCTTGAGGGTCAACTGGTGTGCCAGGAGTTGGTTGCGAATGTCCCGGCGGGTCGCCCCGGTGAGGTAGGCAGCACCGGTTCGCCGCACCACGATGCCGAGTGCCTTGAAGACGGCCACGCCGACGATGACCGATGCGGCGAGGGCGAGCATATCGGGCTCCTCACCACGATCGAGGATGGGGATGATGACGTTGTCCGTGACCCACCCGATGACCCTGGACGCAACGATGATGGCGCCCGCGTAGCAGGCGGCGCCGAGCACCGCGACGGTGAACGCCATCGGGTGCATCTTGACGAAGCGACCGATGAGCTTGACACCGTCGCGAAGGACGGCGGTCGGAGTCAGAGCAGGCTCAGGCATGACGACACAAGGTAGAACTTCAAGAGGGGTTCAAGTCAAGGTCTGGCGGCGCCGGACCGGAAACCCATGATAAGGGCGCACGAGGAAGAGCGCCTCCGAATAACTCCCGACACCCGACTCCCACCCGCTGCCGGGGGGAGGTCGTTTGGTACCTTCTCGGACCATGGACTTGAAGCCAGGAGAGCTCTATCTCGGGCGTGACAGCAGCACGGACGAGCCGGTCACCTACTCTGCCGACGACCTCACGACTCACGGTGTCATCGTCGGAATGACCGGCTCCGGCAAGACAGGGCTGGGGATCGACCTCATCGAGGAGGCCCTGCTCAACGGGATCTCGTGTCTCGTCATCGATCCCAAGGGCGACATGGGAAACCTGGCCCTGAACTTCCCCGGGCTCGATCCGGCCGACTTCGAGCCGTGGATCGACGCCGCCATTGCCGCCAAAGAAGGCAAGACGTTTGGCCGGGCTGGCCGCCGATACCGCCGAGACGTGGAAGTCGGGATTGGCCGATCATGGAATCGACGGCGAACGGATGCAGCGTCTCGCGGATGGCGCGGAGATCACCATCTACACACCTGGCTCATCGGCCGGGGTGGCGCTCGACGTCCTCGGCTCGTTGCAGGCCCCGGACCTGGATTGGTCGACGGATTCTGAGCTGATCCGCGACGAGATCGGCGCCTTCGTCTCCTCGCTGTTGGTGCTGGCCGGAATCGAGTCCGACCCGGTCTCGGGACGGGAGCACATACTCGTGTCTCGCCTGATCGAGCACTTCTGGCAGCAGGGCCGGGACCTCGACTTGGCCACTCTCGTCGGTCAGGTGCCCAAGCCGCCGTTCCGGAAACTGGGCGTGTTCGACCTCGACACCTCCTTTCCCGAGAAAGACCGGATGGACCTGGCACTGAAGCTCAACGGTCTCCTCGCCTCCCCTTCGTTCGCCACATGGATGGAGGGCCGACCGCTCGACATCGAGGAGATGATCGGCGGGGAGAAGACCCGGGCAGCCATCGTGTACATGTCACACCTCTCCGACGAGGAGCGGCAGTTCCTGGTCACGCTGCTGCTGGGCAAGACGGTCACCTGGATCAGGTCACAACCGGGCACGTCGGAGCTCCGTGCCCTCATCTATATGGACGAGGTCTTCGGATTCGCCCCACCTACGAAGGAGCCACCCTCGAAAGGACCCATCCTCACCATCCTCAAGCAGGCGCGCGCCCACGGAGTGGGAATGGTGTTGTCGACCCAGAACCCCGTCGACCTCGACTACAAGGCGATGTCCAATGCCGGTACCTGGTTGGTGGGGCGTCTGCAGACCGAAAACGACAAGAAGCGCATCCTCGAGGGCCTGGCGTCCGCGAGCGGCGAGATCGACGTCGAGCTCATCGACAAGCAGATCTCGGATCTCGACAAGAGGCAGTTCGTCCTCCATTCGACGAAGGCCAGCGAGCCGAGGCACTTCGGCACCCGATGGGCCATGTCCTATCTAGCCGGGCCCCTCACCCGGGACCAGGTGACGAGACTGACCGCGGGTCAGCGGTCGGCCACTCCCCCGCCACTCCATGATCCCGAACCGAAGCCGCCGGTCGCGAAGCCCGAAGCCTCCGATGACACCTTGCCCGTGGCACCGCCGGTCGCCAGCGGGATCCCCGTCTGTTACATCGACCCGGCGGCGGCTTGGTCGGGGGAGGTGGGGGCCGACCCAGCTGGCACGGTTCTCGAGCCCGCGGCTGCGGCCACGGTGCAACTGGTCTACGACGACGCCACCGCCTCCATCAACCACAGCGAGACCTACGAAGCGATCATCTTCCCACTCGACGGGGTCATCGACGGCGCCGATGTCATCAACGTCGACCACGATGATCGTGACTTCGTCGAAGACCCGCCCCCGGGGGCCACGTTTCACATACCGGGAGTCGACCTCGCCACGAAGACGTTTTGGAGCGGGGTCGAGACCGACCTCGAGAATTACCTCGTCGCCAATCGACGTATACAGGTGTGGCGGAATCAGGCACTCGAGCTGTACTCGCGTCTCGACGAAAGCGAGGAGCAGTTTCGGGGCCGTTGCCTGGCGGCCGCCGAAGACGCCGCCGACGTGGATCTGGCGAGGCTGCAGGACCGCTTTCAAGCCAGGATCGACCGGGTCGAGGAACAGATGGCAACCGCCCAAGCCCGATGGAGCGAGGCCGACGCGGTGGCGGCGGCCAAGGGCCAGGAGACCGTGCTGGGCACCGCCGGCGACCTCCTCGGAGCGTTCCTCGGAGGCAGGTCGGGCTCGACCGCCCTCAACAAAGCGGCGACGCGACGGACTGCCACCGCCAAAGCCCAGGCCAAGGCTGATACCGAGGCAGCCAGGTACCACGCCAAGGTGGCTGAGCTTCAGGAGTTGGAAAAGGAGCTTGCCGACACCGTCGACGAGATCGTTGCGAGGCATCAGGACGAGGCGATCGAGGTCGAGCGTCTCGAGATACCTCTCGAAAAGACCGACGTCAGGGTGGCCGCGCTGAAACTCGTCTGGATCCCGGTGCGCTGAAGCACCCCGACGTTGCGTCAGACCGTGTCGACCAGTGCCTTGAGCAGATCGCGGATGGAGACCACCCCCTGTAGCTCACCGTCGTCACCGACCACAGGCATGTGGCGGTAGCCGGATTCGGCAATCCAAGCCGCGGCATCCCATACGTCGAGGTCGGGGTCGAAGGTGTCGGGCTCGTCGCTCATCAGGCTCGAAACCGCGGTGTCGAGATCGATTCCCGTGGCCATCGCGCGCCTGAGGTCCCGCTCGGTGACCAGACCGAGCAAGTTCATGCCCTCGACAACGGCCAATGAGCCGAGATCCGACTCCTCCATTGCCGTCGCCGCTTCGAACAGCGTCGTGTCGGGGCCGCAGACATATGGGGCGTCACCGACGAGGTCTCCTAGTCGCATCGCCCTTCACGCTAACAACAGGAGGATAAGGGCCCGCCGGCTGGCGGGCCCCTTCGATCGGGAACAGTCTGCGGCTGGCCTAGACGAGGTCGGCCTCGCGGATTCCGAAGGAGGGATGACGCAGGCGGCACAGCGCCAGCTTCTCCAGCTGGCGGATCCGCTCTCGGGTGAGATTGAACTCGTCGCCGATCTCCTCGAGGGTACGGGGGACTCCATCGAAGAACCCATATCGGAGAGCCAGGATCCGACCCTCCCGCTCGGGGAGGCGGTCGATCGACTGACGCAGGGAGTTGGCGACATCCATCTCCTCGGTCATTTGCACCGGGTCGGCGGCGTCTTCGTCCTCGATGAAGTCACCGAGCTGGGCGCCGTCCTCACCGATCGGCTGCTCCAACGAGACCGTGTCGGCGACCGAGAGAGCCAACTCGACCTTGTCCACGGTGACACCGGCCTCCTCGGCGATCTCGTCGGGACGGGGGTCACGGCCGAGCTCGGCCTTGAGCGACGCCTGGGCGGCCCGGACCGCGGCCAAGGTGTCGTGGAGATGGACCGGGATGCGCACGGTGCGCGACTTGTCGGCGATGGCGCGGGTGATCGCCTGGCGGATCCACCACGTGGCGTAGGTGGAGAACTTGAACCCCTTGCGCCAGTCGAACTTCTCGACGGCGCGGATCAGGCCCAGATTCCCCTCCTGGATCAGGTCGAGGAAGTCGATTCCCGATGTGTTCGCGTACCGACGTGCGTTGGCGACGACGAGGCGAAGATTGGCAGTGAGGAAGTCGTCTTTGGCCTGGGCACCGCGACGGGCGACCCGTTTGAGCTCCATCTCTTCGCGCTTGCCCTTGAAGTCTCCCTCTTCCAGTTTCTCGGCGGCTTCTTCACCGGCCTCGATCTTCTGGGCGAGCTCGACTTCCTGTTCCGCAGTGAGCAGGTCGTACTCGCCGATGGCGGTGAGATACTGTGAAACGAGATCGGTGGTGAGACGACCGCGCTCGTCGGTCAGCTTCGACTGCAGGCGCGAGCGGCGCGGCTTTTCCTTGTTGTCTTTACGCGTCTCAGTAGCGGCCATAAGTGATTCCGTGTCCTCCAGCAGGCGTGGGTCCGTGGGGAAAGGCGACCCGGCGTCCAACTATACGCAAAGGGGGATGGTTGTGAACCCCCCTCTTTTCCACAGCACTAAGACGACGGGGTGACCTCGTCGGTTCCCGCACGTCGCAGTTCCATGAGTGTCAACCCTTCTCGAGACAGGGAAATTCCCTCGCCGGTCGGCCCAACTGTGTCGGCTTCCTGCAAACAGGTGAGACGCAGGTCCTCCTGTTGCATCAACTCGGGTGGTCCCGCCATCCGGGTCATGGCGAGCCCCCTACCGAGAAGACCATCCTCCAAACGGCCGCTGAGCCGGTTCACGCCCATGGTGCCTGCCACTAAATCGCGGTCGACGATCAACTCAGCCCCTATCCTTCCGTCGAGCGGGGCGATCATCTCATCGCCCGACCGGTAGGCGGCAACCACCCATCTGCTTTGCGTGGAGAGTCTCATCTCCGGAATTCCAAAAAGCCCACCATGCACAGGATCACCGCGGCCAGGAACACGATGGCGAAGAAGATCGGTGAGAGGATGCCCAACACGAAGAAGAGCACGGCGGACGTGATCGCCGCTCTGCGGCCTGGGAACTGGTCGGCGAACCAGGCGAGCAGGGATGCGGTGGCCATCATCACCAGCCAGAAGACGGCCGGGCCGACTCCCTCCGGCTGGCCCACCGCCACCGCGAGGTAATAGGCCGTGACGAACGCCCCGATCGCACCGGCGATCTTCAAGGGCATCGGCCGGATAACGCTCGAACTGGCCATTCTCCCGAGACCCGATGGGGGCCGCCCTCAGCCCGTCTTCACAGGAGACCCCGGTCGGTACACCCGCGCCCCGTCATCGGTGACGATCTTGCCCACACCCGGCATCGGGTAATGGCCGGCGAGGAAGGTGGTGTCGGTGTCCCTTATCGACTCGAAGAGCCGGTCGCGGGTGTCGCCGCAGAGTTCGTGATCGGTGTCCACCGGGAGGCTCCATTGCGGATGCTCGACCTGGAAGGGGTGATTGCTCACATCTCCCCCAATTATGGTTCGCGTCCCCCCGGAGGCGATGCCCACCGTCAGGTGCCCTGGCGTGTGCCCGAACGACTCTAATGCCGTTATGCCTGCCAGGACCTCTCTGTCTCCATCGATGAAGTCCACGACACCAGAGTCGAATAGAGGCTGCATGATCCTTCGGGCAGCCTCGCCGAAATCAGAGTCAACGGTCTTCCAGAACTCCCACTCCTTGGTGTGGAAGACGTGGCGAGCGTTGGGGAAGACCAACTTTCCGGCCCTCCGACTCCCACCGATGTGGTCGTAGTGCATATGGGTGTACACCACGGTCTCGACCGAGTCTCTGGGCACGCCGAGGGCATCCACGGCCTCCGGCATCAGCCCGGTGGTCATCCCCTCCTGGTCGAGCTCTCCGACCCCGGCGTCCACCATCATCGTGCGCTCCCCGTCCGTGATCAGATAGCACCCGAAGTTGAGCCTCGCCTGGCCCCGTTCGTTGCGGGGGTGGAACCTCCAGTCATGGTCCGTCGCCCGGGGGTAATAGGTAGCCGGGTCACGCCAATAGAAGCCATCTTCGATGATGTAGAGGATGTATTCGCCACATTCGAGTTTCCAGGTCATTGCCCCGATCTTGCCAGAATGGCGCGCCGCTAGCCTCCGGCCGCCCTACGGAGAGCTGATATGGAGTACGTGCGCCTCGGAACCACCGGACTCAAGGTCTCCCGGGTCTGTCTCGGGATGATGAGTTACGGCGACCCCACCTGGCGAGGCTGGGTGTTGAGGGAGAGAGAGGCCAGACCCTTCGTGCAGGCCGCGGCCGATGCCGGGGTCACCTTCTTCGACACCGCCGACGTCTACTCGCTCGGTGTGAGTGAGGAGGTCACCGGGAAGCTGTTGCGTCGGGTGTTCGGAAGACGCGAGGACTACGTCGTGGCGACCAAGGTCCGATACCCCATGGGCGACGGGCCCAACGATGCGGGTCTCTCCCGGGGGCACATCCTGGATTCGGTCGACGCGTCGCTCCGTCGCCTCCGTCTCGATCATGTCGACCTCTACCAGATCCATCGCTGGGACCCGGCGACACCAATCGAAGAGACGATGGAGGCACTCCACGACTGCGTTCGCGCCGGGAAGGTGCGCTACATCGGGGCGTCGTCGATGTCCGCTTGGCAGTTCGCCAAGGCGCAGCACGCAGCAGAGGCCAATGGGTGGACACGGTTCGTGACCATGCAGAACCACTACAACCTCCTCTACCGGGAGGAGGAGCGGGAGATGATCCCGCAGTGCATCGACCTGGGTGTTGGCCTGCTTCCTTGGAGCCCGCTGGCCCGAGGGCTGTTGACCCGGCCCAGATCGGGTGGTGCCGGCACGGCGCGCAGCGGCTCGGATGCCTTCACCGCCGATTGGTACGCCGATTCCAATCACGAAGTGATCGACGTGGTGGAGACGATCGCCAAGGAGAAGGACATCAGCATGGCCCGGGTCGCCCTGGCGTGGGTGATGTCCCGCCCCGGCGTAACCGCCCCCGTCGTCGGGGCGACCAAGCCGGCCCATCTCGATGACGCGGTCGCCGCGGTGGGCGTCAGGCTGTCGGATGAGGAGATGGGCCGTCTCGAGGAGCCGTACCTACCACGGCCCATCGCCGGCCACTAGGCCCGGTTGAGGATCGACTCCACCCCGGCGTTCATGAGAGTGACTGTGTCGCCCTCACACAGGTAGGTGCTGTCGGTCGCGATTCCCTCGGGAATGTCGACAGGCGCGGCGGGCATCGGGAGCACCTGACCGTCCACTTCGATCGAGGCATCCAATGCGAGATCGGAGATGTCGATGCTCACCGTCAGCATGGAGCCGTCCGCCGACCAGGTCCCCGTCTCCTCACCGTTGATCTCGACGGTCATGTCACCCTGGGACGTCTGGATCGCAAAGCCCCAGCCCTCGCGTACCGCCGTCAGGGTGCCGTCGGCACTCAGCTCCACCGTGAACGTCCCATCCAGAGCGCTCGCCTCGGCGTCGGGCATCCCGGCACTGGCAAAGATCTCGGAGAAGTTCTCCACGAACGCGTCGGAGTCGAGGATCCAGGTCCCGACGAGACAGTCCGGACCGCCCTCACCGCTCGTGGCCGCAGTAGTGCTCGTGGTCGTCGACTCCGATCCTGAAGTAGTCGTCTCCTCCTCGGCGTCGGAGGTCGTGGTCCTGGCATCGGTGCTGGTCGTCGTGGACCCGTCGCCTCCGTCAGAGCCGCATGCGGCAGCAATGAGCCCGAAGGAGATGGCCAGGATCAAAAGTCTTCGCACGCCGCGACGATAACCAACGGCTCGAGCTGGCCAACTCAGTCGAGATGATCCCGCGGGTGATAGACCTGCTCGACCCTCCCGGGAGCCGAGCCGATGTTCGCCCAATCGTCGATGTCCAGACCGATGACAGCCACCATTGCAGTCTTCATCTCGACCTGCTCGCCGGTGAGCGCCGAGACGACCATCGACCAGGTCGGCTGGTGGCCGACGAGCATCAAACGGTCGACGCCGGTTGGTGTCTCGGCTGCGACCGAGACGACCGTGTCAGCTCCCGAGCCGTAGAGCCGGGGGTCCAGGACGATCTCGGAGGTCCAACCACCGGCGTCGGCGGCCAGTTGGGCCGTGCTCCGCGCCCGAACCGCGGTCGAGGTGATGACGAGCTCGGGGACGGCATCGTCGGCGGCCAGGGCCTCGCCGATCGCCCGGGCACTCCACAGGCCGCGCTCGTTCAGGGGACGATCGTGATCGGAGCCGTATTCGGCGTTCCAGTCCGACTTGGCGTGCCGCATCAGGAACAAGGTCTTCATCAGGGCCGGCTTCTTCTTACCGGCCGCACGGCGGCGGTGTTCAGAGACCGAGCTCGGCGCGCAGCTCGTCGAGTTTGGAGTTGGCTTCGGCGACGTTCACCGCCTTGCGCAGCTCGCCCTCTGCACCTTCGGGGGTGGCCTCGTGCAGCTCGGCCCTGGCCATGGCCTCGGCCTTGCGTCGCTCGATCTTGTCTTCGACGGCGTCGAGGTTGGGGCCCTCGTCGGAAACGGAAGCCGACATCGACTGGACGGCGTTGTTGACCGCCTCCTGCATCTTGGCCTGCTCCAGGGTGCCCAACATCTCCAGCCGTTTGGCGCTGAGCTCCTGGACCTTCATGGCGTTGGTCTGCACCGCCTCTTTGGCCTGCTCGGCCTGGGTGATCGCGGTCTCGAACTGTGATTTGAGCGACGCCAGGTTGTTCTCGGAGGCTTGCAGCTTCATGGCCAGGCTCTGTGCCGCCTGGGTCCATTTGGTGACTCCAGCCTCGTCACCCGATTTCTGGGCCTCGTCGGCCTTGACCAGGGCCTGCTTTGCCATCTCCTTGGCCTCTCCGACGTCGTCCGCGGCGCGCCCGATCTGACTCTCCAGCTGGGTCTTGTGGGCGATGACCTTGGCCGCCTGGTTTCTCAGCTCCTGGTCCTTGCGTTTCGCCTCGTCGATGGAGGATTGGATCTCGATCTCGGGATCCATCATGTTCTCGGAGGTGCTCTTGAACCAGGACCTGATGTATGCCATCCAACGTTCGAACATGGTCGCAATACTCCTTGTAGGTACGAGCGGCGAGTCTAGGGACCGTCCGATCGGCAATGGTCAGCCACGGCGTCGCCCGCCGCCACGGATCCTCCCGAAGCCGCCGCCTCCCGTCGGAGGACGTGGTGCTCCGCCCCCACTTCCGGTCCAGCTCCCGCCGAATCCTCCGCCGCCCCGCATGCTGTTCATCGCCATCATCGTCAGCAGGACCGACAACATGTCGTTGGAGCCTCCACTCTGCCGCTCCGGGCGCCGGTCGTATCCGGCCGACGGGGTCGGGGCCGGGGGCACCGGCTGCTGTGGAGGCGTGACCGTCTCCAATGGGGGTGGTTCGGGTTTGGGTGGCTTGGGCTTGCCGTCGAGTAGTGCCTCGGCACAGTCGAGCTCCCAGATCGCCAAGTCGAGCTCTTCGGAGACCTTCATCATCTCGGCAACGGTGGTGGCGTGCTCGGTGTCCTCCATGGCCTGGGAGTACGTTGCAGAAGCCCGCTGGTAATGCTCCTTGACCTCGGAGTTCTCCGAGGTCGTCACCTCGTCCTCCATCTCCAGGATGTCGTTGGCCACCTCGGCGAGTTTCTCCTTGGCCATTTCCTTCACCTGGGCCATCCGCCCCGCCGAGCTCCTCATCTCCCGGCTTCGGTTGGTGAAGTACCACCAAAGGAGGAATCCACCCCCACCGAGGAGAAGGATCCACGTCCAGGGAATGCCGCCGCCCGAGGAACCGGAGTCGTCGCCACCGGAGCCGCCTCCGGC